>Ga0189287_100135_pt1 | contig 47338 bp, 36 predicted proteins | sample UW86minimetaG_FD_130319 | JGI IMG/M metagenome (GOLD analysis project Ga0189287, IMG submission 130319) | Marine microbial communities from the Costa Rica Dome - UW86 mini metaG | ecosystem: Environmental > Aquatic > Marine > Oceanic > Photic zone | place: Costa Rica: the Eastern Pacific... | reverse complement strand
CGGTGACGCCGATGAGCATCGTGGCGATGGCGGTGACGGCCGGGTCGATCATCTCGGTCAGGAAGGAGGACATCCGGCTGGGCAGCGTCGGCACCACGATCGGACCGACGAAGATGGCCAGGGTGACTTCGTCCCAGGACGTTATGAAGGCAATCAGGAAGGCTGCGACGATGCTGATGCCGAGATTGGGCAGGACGATCTCCCGGAGTATCCGGGGCCATCTGGCGCCGAGGGAATCCGCCGCCGTCCAGAGCAGCGGGTCCAGCGAGTCCGCGGCGTTGAGAAAGATGACCATCGTCAGGGGAACCGCCAGGCAGGCATGCCCCAGGATCAACGATGTCGGAGAGCCAAGCAGGCCGAGCGGCAGCAGAAGCGAGAACAGGCCCGTCGCGATCACCACGTTCGGGGCCACCAGCGGCATCATCAGCACGATGCGCAACGGCACCCCGATCCGGCCGAGCCGCATGTGGACAAGCCCGACGAGCAGGCCGGCAACGGTCGCCAGTCCTGCTGCCCAGATCGCGATCCAAAGCGACAGCTTGGCCGAGTCGAGCCAGCGATCATCCCCGAGCACGGTTTCGTACCAGCGAAGGGACAGACGCTCGGGCGGGAAATGCAGCGTATCGGTGTCTCCGAAGCTGATCGGCACCATGATGATGATCGGGAACAGCAGGAACGCGATGAGCAGGCAGCAATAGACCCAGCCGAGGATATTCAGGTGGCGCGACTTCATTTGGCAAGTTCCCTGGTGGCCTTCCGGAACGACCCGCCGGTCATCAGCACTGCGATGCCGGACACCAGGATGAGGCTGAGGGTCAGGAGGATCCCGGTGGCGGCGGGAAGACCGCTGTCGTAGCGGGTGGAAAGATCTGATTTCATCTGCATGCCGATCATTGTTTCCCCCGGTCCACCGAGCAGCGCGGGGGCGACGAAAAAGGCACTGGAAAGAACGAAAACGATCAAGGCCGTCATGATGAAGGAGAGCCTGATCTGGGGCCAGTAGGCTTCACGGAAGATCAGCCCGGCCTTTGCCCCGAGGGTGCTGGCGGCGATGATGATTTCCCAGTCGACCCGCCGCATCGCCGCCACGAGCAGAATGCAGGCGTGCGGGATCATGAAATGGACCATCGAGATCACGACGGCACCGCGCGTGTAGAGCATCGAGATCGGGGCATCGGTCAGGCCGATGAAGCGGAGGAGATCGTTCAGCGGACCGAGCCTGCCGAGGACCACCTGCCAGGCGAACATTTTGACCAGGACCGAGATCCACAGCGAAGCCACGATCAGGGCAAGCAACACGCCCGAGGTTCGGCTGGACTGCCGGGCAATGAAGGCGGCGGCCGGCGCGGCCAGGAGCAGGGCGAAAAACGTGACGATCCCCGCGATCACGAAGGTGTTCTTCAGAACAATCGGATAGGGCGATTGGGTCAGCACCGTCCGGAATGCCTCCAGCGACCAGCCATCGTCGAACCCGACCGATTCCCCCAGGGCCATGAGCAGGGGCACGAAGACGATCAGGACGGTAAGAACGACGGCGGGCGCGAGAAGCAGATACCGCAGGGCCTTCACCTGTCCACTGCTCGCGCGCCGCCTGAAGAGCCGGCCCGATATCGACGGGCCGGCCTTCTTGGAGGCGAAGGTGTCTGCCCCCTGGGTCACTGGGCGACCACCCAGGCGTCCCAGCGCCCCTGCACTTCCGAGATATTCTCGGCCCACCACTTGCCGTCCACGACGGAAGCCTGCGCCACGTGCTCGGGGGCGGTCGGAAGCGTTTCGAGCACCTCGGGTGTCAGGAATTCGGCGACCCTGGCGTTGCCACCGGTATAGCCGGTGATCTCGGCCAGCTTGGCCTGCTGCTCGGGCCGTTGCATGAAATACATCAGCGCTTCGGCGTTGCGGGCATTTGGCGCGCCCTCGAGAATGAAGGTCCAGGAACTGTGCAACAAGGCGCCTTCCCAGGAAATTCCGACATCCTTGCCATCCTTCATCGCCGTGATGACCCGGCCGTTCCATGTCGTACCGGCGACGAATTCCCCTGAGGCCGTGCCCTGAATGGGCTGTTCCGCCGAAGACCAGAAGGCACGGATGCTGGGCTTCAGCTCGTCCATCTTGGCGAATGCGCGATCGAGATCGAGAGGATACAGTTCGTCTGCGGGCACACCGTCCGCCAGCAGGGCAATCGCCAGGCTCATCGGACTGTTCTGCATCATCCGGGGGCCGGGAAACGTTTCCGTATCCCAGAAATCGGCCCAGCCTTCCATTTCGACCTCACCGACCGTGGAGTAGACCATCACGTCCGAATAGGGCGCGGCCCACGCGCCGTACTCGCTGATCGCGCCTTCGGACATCTCGTCTTCGATTTCCGTCCAGAAGCCGTCCGGCAGCTTGTGGAAAAGGCCTTTCTCGACGCCCAGCGGATATTCCTGGTCGGTCAGGGTTGCCGCGATGTCCCAGGGGACGTTGCCGGATTCGACGAATTGCTCGAGCTGGGCGAAATTCCGGGTGCCGGTGGTGTGGACGACCTCCACGCCGCATTCCTCGGTGAAGGGTTCGAAATACGCCTCTTCGATGGCGCGGCCGTATGACCCGCCGCTCGAAAAGAAGTAGACCTGCCCCTCGATGGGGTCCCCGTCGGGGTGACAGCTTTGGGCCGCGGCGATGGCAGGAAGTGAACCGGCGAGAACGAGCCCGACCCCCAGTCTTCGGCCCGCGCGCAGCACGCCTGTTGCATGACGTCGTGATTTTCCTTCGTAGTTGGTCATCTTGATCTCCATGTTGGTTCGCCGGTCGAGCCGGGCTGGGGTGATGGCAATCGAATTGCTCTGGTTATTTTGTTGAATAGGCGAACTTCATATCCCCGATGCTCTCTCCGCCATGGGTGGCGAGCCCGAGGCGTTGCATTCGGTACATGTGCTTGGTGAAGGCCAGCGCGTCGGTCTTGGAAAGATCGAGCGACCGGTAAAAGACCTCCATTTCTATGCGCACCGCTTCTGGGGGATGCACGGCAATCATCGCGGCGATCTGACGGGCGCGCGTCAGGAGATCCTCCTTGTCGACGATCTCGTTGATCAGGCTGTGTTTCAGTGCATCTTCGGCGGACAAGGGTTCGCCGGTGAGCAGCATCCACATTGCGACCGGGGGCGGAAGAAACCGGCCAAGGCGGGTGTTTCCGCCGACACCGGCCATACCGTAGTTAATCTCCGGCGCGCCGAACTGGGCATCCGGCGAGGCGATCCGGATGTCCGTGAGGTGCATGAGGTAGATGAAGCCCTGCCCGAGGCACCAGCCGTTGACCGCCCCGATGATCGGCTTGTACCGCTCGACCATCACCAGGTCGCGTGCCCACGTGAAATTCTCCGGCGTTTCACCCTCGTTCCGGTGCGGCCAAAGGTGATCTGCCAGCTCTTCCTGACGGTTCAGGGATTTCTTGTAGGGCGTCTTGATGTCATCGCCGGCGCAGAAGGCGCGGTCGCCCGCGCCGGTCAGGATTCCGCAACGGATCTGGTCATCCGCAAGAAACTCCTGCATGGCATGGAAGAATTGCTTGTGCATCGATGGCGTAAGAGGATTTACCGGCGGGTTGTCGAAGGTGAAAATTCCGATTGCGCCGTCACGTTCATATTTCACTGTCATGCTTACTCTATCGCCAGGTTTGATCGACGCGGTCATAGGAGTTGACGCGCAGATCCGGGGTTGAATTGATGAGGTCCTGTTTCGCGATCTTCTCCGAGACCGTCTTGGGAAGAGCTTCGCGAAACTCCACGAAACGCGGGATCTTGAAAGGGGCGAGTTCCCGTTGGCAGTGCTCGAAGTATCGCCCGAGGAAGGCGTCGCGATCATCGGGCATCTGCTCGGGCACGAGGTAGATCTTCACCTCCTGGCCGCGGGCTTCATCGGGCACGGGAACCGCGGCTGCCTCGCGGACACCTGCGAAGCCGACGGATACGACCTCGACCTCGCGGGCGGCGATGTTCTCGCTCGACCTGCGGATCATGTCCTTGAGGCGGCCGGTGATGTAGAAGAGCCCCGCCTCGTCCCGGCAGAACAGGTCGCCCGTGCGGAACCAACCGCCGTCTCCGAAGCTTTGGGCATTGGCGTCCGGTCTTTGCCAGTAGCCTTGCATGATGGATCGGCCACGGACCCACAGCTCGCCTTCCTGGCCCACGGGAACCTCGTTTCCCTCCGGGTCCCTTATCGACAGTTCCCGGAAGGGCGAGGCAATGCCGCAGCTTCCCGACCCGATGATGTTCTCCAGTTCAAACGGCGAGATGATCGCCGATCCGATCTCGGTCATCCCGTAGCCGTCGCGCGCCCTGATGCCGAAACGCTTTTCGACATCGGCGTGCATGTGACCCGGCACACCGTAAATGACCACGTCGCGCAACGGGTTGTCCGCATCGTCCGGCCTGGGGGGTTCCTTGGCCAGCAGCTCCGGAAAGCTGCAGAAACCGATGTCGTATTCACGAACCCACCCCATGAATCGCGAGATCGACGGCCCCGGGGCGACGACAAGCGTGCCGCCGAGGCGGACGGACATGGCAAGTGTCCATTGAGGATCCATGTAGAAGAAGGGCTGCGCCACCAGGACATTCTGTTTCTGGAAGTTCAGCCGGGCCGCCACGACAGCGCTGAGAACCAGCCAGTAGTCGTGTGACAGCATGCACCCCTTGGGAAATCCCGTCGTGCCGGATGTATATTGTATGTTCAGCAGAGCGTCCGCGTCGACATCCGGCAACTCGACCGGGTCGGCCTCGGCAATGTCCGCCCAGCCTTTCGTGCCGGGAACCTCGCCGTCGACAACGATGATCCTGTCGGGGCTTATGAGGTCGGCCGTTTCGGCGTTCGTCATGAAGGCCCGCGCCATTTCGGCCGTGGTGACGAGGAGATTGGCCCCGCTGTCGCTGATCACGTAGGCCACTTCACGCGGCGAATAGCGGTAGTTGACCGGAACCATGACCGCGCCCAGCCGGCCGATCCCGATCCAGGACAAGGGAAACTCGGGAACGTTGGGAAGCTGAACGGCCACGCGATCCATCGAACCGACGCCAAGCAAAGAGAGCCCCGCCGCGACCTGCCGCGTGGCCCGGGACAGGCCCGCGTAGCTGATCTCGTCGCGGCTCTCAATGAAATGCCACGCCTTGGCTTCCGGAATGCGGCTGGCGGCATCATCGATCAAGCCGTGAACGCTGCCATGCATCCGGCAGTTCAGAGCCTTCTCGTAAAAGTCCGATATTTGATTGAAGTGCTTCACTTGAAAGCTTTCTCCTGCGTATTGTCAGACCGAATCGAACAGGCCATACCCGTTAAAACAAAAAGTGACGTCAGTTTCATATTTGAGCTTCGCGGTTTTGCCCTTGTCAAGAATAAGTGGAGGATACCGAGAGTGAGCACTGAGGGAGTGAATGAAAAATCAGCCAATGGCTTCAATTTTGTAGACCACTTGAAGTCGAAGCTTAAAAATTCATCCGGTTTGCGAAAGGGAGAAAGGACGCGCGCCACCCTCGAGATCGCCACGGCGAAGATTCTCTCTGAGAGCGGGTATCACGACCTGAGGGTCACCGATATCTGTTCGGAAGCCGGGGTCGCCAACGGGACGTTCTACCGGTACTGGAAAGACACCGAAGCCGCGACATTCGACACCCTGACGCTTTTCATGGCCACGATACGGCAAAAGCGCCCGCGTTTTGCCGAGCAGGTGCCGCTGTATTCCCGCCTGAGTGTCGGGCACCTCTATTACATCAGCATATACTTCGAGAACCCCGGGTTGATGCGTTGCCATTTTCAACTGGTCGATCAACTACCGAAGTTTGCCGAGATGGACCTGGCCCAGAATATCCGGATCGCCAGACGGATTGTCGCCGCCTTCGAGAACGAAGGGTTGATCGGAACCTGGCCCGCCACCGCGGACGAGCGAATGGCGACAGCCTTGTCCTGCATTGCCTCCGTTGACGGATGTTTGCGCATGATAAGCGCCTATCCGGACAAGCTGGGCTATGGGCATGAAATGCTGGCGAACACGTTCACGAACGTATGGTTCCGATCCTTCACCGGCCGCGACGGGCAGGCCTCGGAAGGATGAACTTGCGTCGGAGCCTGCCGGCCCCCTGCCCGGTCTGCAAGCACGCAACCTGTGCCGTTGCATTTCAACGCGCCGTGGTCACGAGGTCGGGATGATCGTGAGCATTCCCGACATGATCAGGCAGGACTTACCGGACAGCGCCTTTCTGTTGGGTTGCGGATTGGAGCGACCGGGACGACACGCTGCGACTGCGTTGCAAGCTGGCAGAAAGCTCGACGGCGCCCCGTTCCTTGTGCCGGTGCCGGTACATATGCCGGGCGAAGAGAGCGAGCACCGGCGTTGTCAGGCCGGCATCGATGCTGATCCGGTCGGTCCAAACGGAGCCATCGTTCCCCGGCAGAATTTCGATCGTATGCAGCCAGTGACGGATACCCTTGCCCCATTCGCTGGTTTCTATGACCATGGTGCGGGGGCAGACCTCGTCGATGCGGATATGGTAGTCGTATGACTTGGCAAAGCCCAAGGCCGTGACGTTCGTGACGTATGTCTTGCCGGGCTGCATCAATTCGGACGGAAGGCCATCGTAGACGGTAACCGGGTGCGAGACTTCCATCATGTCGGCAAAGCTTCTGGCCTTTTCGAACAGCGCTTCGGTCGAGTCCGTGTAAGTTGCCTTAACCACCAGGTCGAGACCCGTATTCAACGTAATCACTATGCTTCTCCATGCCAGTTCGGGGGGCGTGAACCTCGGGCGATGCCCGACATCCCGCTTGCGTTCACGGGCGTTAATGGAGGCCTAATCTTGCGGCATTAAGGCGGTAATGAGGCTTCTCTGAGATGGCTGTCGCATCTCGACAATTGCCGAGCAGAGCGGCCGTTCGGTCAGGCTATCGCCGTAGGGTCGCTGGCTGAACCCGCGAGGGTGACGGTCCCCACGTCATGGGGCCCGCTGCATTGCAATGACGGGGAGGATAAAGTAGCTTGCCCCCACTCTGCGCATCTCAAGCAATCGGGCGATCATGGATCCTAACGGGAAACAGGTAATAGCGACCGTCATAATCATCCCGATTATTGTCGTCATCCTGCTCGCGTTTTGATGTTGCGAGGCTTGCGGCTCGACCGGCGGGATCAATCGGCGAGATGCAATCTTTCTTCGTTGCCTGTCGCGTGGAGGCCCGCAAGGTAGCCCTGTACGAGGCAGGACCCGATCGAGAGGCCATGCGCAGGGTAGTGTCCGTTCAGGAAACTGGCTGCACAGGTTCCGACCGCGTACAGGTTCCGCCATGGCTGGCCGTCGCGGTTCAGGACCAGGGAGTCCTTGTCGCACGAAATGCCGCCGTGCGTGGTAAACGCCGAAAGGGAATAGACGCAAAGGTAAAGCCGTTCGCCGGTCAGCGGTTGCATGGTTCGGGAGGGTGAGCTGTGATCGCGGTCCGGCCTGGGGTAGCCGAGAACATCATAGGCGTTTTCCCCGCGCCCGAAATCCGGATCGTGCCCCTTGGCGGCATAGCCGTTGAAAACGTCCAGGGTTTGGCCCGCCGTCTCTGCGAAGTCGTCCGACAATCTGAAGTCGACCCCTTCCCTCTCGAACAGGGCATCGGCTTTCTGTTGCAACTCGGCAAAACTGTCGCCTTCGAGGACGAGTGACCTGTCGAAAGGCAGCCCGATGCCGAACCCCCATGCGCGGTCAACGAACCTGCGGTCGCCGATGAGAAACAGGAATTCCCTGTCGGGGTCGCCCAGTTGGCACGAGGCCCGATCGTGGTAGTTGAGCTTCTCATTCACGACCCGGCGCCCGTGTCGGTCGACGATGAAAAAGCTGTCGCCGTAAATGAAGAAGACGGGCTCGTTCGACAGCCCTTTTCCTTGCTGCGCCAGTTGAAAGATGCTCTGCGCCAGCAATGGCTTGTGTGCCCGGTCGAGCGAGACATCCATGTCGTCGAAGATCCGGAAGGTATCGCCTGTGCTGGTGGGCGCGACGCAGGTGGACCGGACCGGCTTGTATGGCCCTTCCTCCTGTTCGACCGTCAATTGCGACATGCACCCGTTCGAGAATATGACCGCGTCGTTGACCCTGCACTGTATCGTGCTGGACGTCTTGGTGGACTTCAAAAGGACCGCATCGGCCCGCTCGTCCGAGGTTTCGACGGCCACGCATTCATGTTCGAGCAGGATTTGCACCCCTGCCCCTTCCAGGTGGCGGCGGAAACGTTCCACGAGAATGAGGCCGTGGCCCATCCCCCAGAATTTCGTGGGCAGTTTCTTCAGCTGATCACCGACCGAGGACAAGCTTCCGAGGGAGCGCAAGTTCCGGAAGATATGGCGCCCGTGCTTCTTCAATCCGGTCCGGAAATACTGGCCGGTGATGCGACGGTCGAACGCGGCCCAGACATGTTTGCCGTAAGGCACCCGGTTGTAGGGATTGTTCCAGCAATAATCCCAGGATTGCCGTGCGGCCAGGCGGATGTCATGCGGAGCATCGGGCCGGTTCTTGTGTTCCAGGGCGTCGCGGGCAATCGCCTTGGAATCGGCCTTGGAAAAGAAGAAGCTCTTGAAGATCTGGTCCAGTTGCGTGAATTTCTGAACGCCGGAGCGGTCGAGGTCGCGGATGACCTTTTCACCCGAGGCAAGGTAGGTCTCCAACCGCGTATAGGCGTGCTGTCCGACACCGTGATAATCCGACCCTTCCGAGAACGCGGGCCAGCATTCGCTCAGGATGAACCGCATTTCATCATCTAGATCGTGCTGGATACCCTTGGCTTTCGCCAAATGGTTGTTGGGTATCCAAATGCTGCCATTCGCCTGGCGCGCGGTGCCGCCCAGCACGGCCGAACGTTCCACCAGCACCACGCGCTTGCCCGACCAGGCCGCCGCAGTCGCCGCGCTCAAACCGGCCACGCCACCGCCTATGACCACGACGTCGGCGTCCATCTGTCGGGCGGTATCCTCGTATTCTTCGGTGTTCATTGGTCGCGCGCCTGCCCGTCATTATCCTGGAGAATTGCCCTGAGCCCAGTGTTATATCAACGGCGCAGGCCCGTATACCAAGATGGCGGGGTGTGAGACCGATAAGCTTGCGATCTTCGTCGCCACGCCCAACACGTGATCCGGCACCGCACGACGTGACATCGCGGAGGTTTTCGCGTTCCCGACCACGGCCCCATCCGCGCATGGCGAGAAAAATGGAAGCCAGGCGCCCCGGTTGACTAAGTGTTGCCTCATAATCGGTGTATGATCCGGGAACCGACGAGCCCGTGATGTCGTGATTGTGTGGAAAATGGTACCCATGTCTCTCAGAACCGCCCTTTATACTTGTATGTTTGCCGGTGTCATTGCCCTGACCGCGGCCATTCTCGTGGTGCTTCCGGATTTCGCGAAGACCACCCAGACCCAAGCGCTCGAACGCGCGGTGAAGACGCGTTCGGCCTCGCTGGCGCTCGAACTGGGGCGGCGATTGCATGCCGAATGGGAGGAACTCGGCGTTCTCGCAGACCAGATCGCCGATATCGAACCCGAACTGGGGCGGGCTTTCCTGGAAGGGGTGGCAGGCAGCAAGAACGTCTCGTGGGCGGGCTTCGCCGGAACCGATGGGATTGTAAGATTCGCCGCGAACGGATTGCTCGAGGGCGAGTCGGTGGCGCAGCGCCCGTGGTTCGCCGCCGGGCTCAACGGCAACTATGCCGGTGATGTACACGAAGCCAAGCTGCTGCAATCCATTCTCGCACCGGATGCGACGGACCCGCTGCGATTCATCGACCTCGCCCACCCCGTGACCGACGAAAACGGACAGGTGCGCGGTGTTCTGGCCGTGCATATCGATGCCGGCTGGCTGCAATCCTATCTTGCCGAAGCAGCCGCGACGCGGGGGATGGACGTGTTCCTTGTCGGCCCGGAGGGGCAGGTCTCCGTTTCAACCGCGCCACTCGATGGCGATGCCCTGTCGGTGAGCGCCATTCGCTCGGCCGGCGCGGGTGCGGCGATGATCGGCGAGGAGGAATGGCCAGACGGAACGACCTACATGTCGGTCGTGTTGCCGGAGATTGCCTATCAGGATCTGCCCAGTTTCGGCTGGCGCATGGTGGCGCGGATCGACGTTTCGGATTACGCGTTCACGCGGCACACGATCATGACTCATGGCGTGGCGCTGGGGTTGGCCGCCGCAGGCATCTTCGCGATTGCCTGTTTCGTCTTCACGACCGTATTCCTGCAACCCATGATCCGGCTCACGGACACCGCCGACCGGATCAGCCGCGGCGAGACCGCGTACCCGGAAGAGACACGCAGCACGGCGGAGGCCGCGAAACTTGCGGCGTCGCTCGCGCGACTGAGCGATGGCGCCCGAACGCGTGCGGATGAAACGACCGGGAGCGACCTTGGCCGGACCTAGCGGGTGAAGGCCAGACGGCGAGCGAGGTCGCGCAGTAACAGCAGGCTGCGGGCACCCGCGATACCGGGCACGTTGTCCTCGGCGTAGAGCTTGAGGTCGAGCGCATCGGCCTGCTCGGGCGTCGTCAGAAGCTGCAGGCGCGAGCCGTCATGGGCATGGCCGAGGCTCACGGCGGCCAGTGTACCGACATCCGCGACACGAAGGTTCACGTGCGCCCCTGCCGGCAGCTCGAGCCCGCGCAGCCGCACATCGCTGCTGGTCAGGGCCGTGATCCAGACTTCCCGCGTCTTGCCGTCGATGACGAGCTCGGCCCTTTCGGGCGCGTCGGCGACGTGGCGTTCCTTGCGGGGCAGCTCGATGCAAACGATGATCGTGAAAGCGAGCACGAAGATGTTGTAGAGCGTCCAGAACAGCACAACGGACTTGCCATCCCCCGCATCGAAGAAGGCGAACCGATCACTTACCATTCCGAGGCTGACCCCGATCAGCGTGAGCACGAGCATTGCCACGAACGGCGCCATCAGCCGCCATTGCACCTGGATCCGGCTCCTGTCGCCGCCCTTCGCGGTCACCTTGAACGGGTGACCATGCGGGCGGAAAAGCCCCACGATTGCCGCCTGACTGATCTGGAAGGCGCCGACGAGCTGGCTGACGTCGTTGATGATGGGAACCACGTTGCCGCGTGAGACATGGTTGAGGGCCACCAGCGTCCAGAGATAATAGACGCCGAAATAGCTCAGCACATCCGGCACGCGGGCGTCGACCACGATGATGTTGAAATACCAGTAGAGCAGCGGATAGACGAGCGCCGCGATGCGAAACGGGAAGGTGGTGAGCCAGTATATACCGGCGTCCAGCACGCTCCAGCGGTCGCGAAGGCGGATTTTCGAGCGCGAGAACGGGCCGACATGGCTTCGCGCGATCTGCATCATCCCGAGGCACCAGCGCCCGCGCTGGGTGATGTATTCCTTCAACCCCTCCGGCGCGAGCCCCTCCGTCAACGCCTCGTTGAGATAGACCGTGCGCCAGCCCGCGTTCTGCAACACCACGGTGAGCATGAAATCTTCGGTCACGCTCTGCGTGGGAAAGCCGCCGATATCCTGGATGGCCTGCCAGCGCACCACAGAAGAGGTGCCGCAGCAAAAGGCGATGTCCCACGCGTCGCGGCAGGCCTGCATCGTGTCGAAAAAGAAGCGCTGCTCGTCGGGATAGGAGCGCGAGAGGTTCAGGTTGTGCTGGATCGGGTCGGCGTTGAAGAAATGCTGCGGCGTCTGCACAAGGCCCACGGTGGCGTCCTTGAAGAGCGCGAGCGTGCGGCTGATGAAGCCGCGATGCGGCACGAAATCCGCATCCAGCACCGCGATGAAATCCGGCGGATCATCCGCCATGACCTTGAGCGCGTGGTTGATGTTGCCGGCCTTGGCATCGCGGTTGTCGGGGCGGCGGATATAGTCGATGCCGCGTTTCTCGCAATAGTCGCGCAGCCAGTCGCGCTTGCCGTCGTCGAGGATGTGGATGGTCTTGTTCTCGTGGCGCAGGCCGAGCGCGCCGACGACCGTGCGGTCGAGCACCTCCTCTTCCTCGTTATAGGTGGCGATCATGATCGCCACGCGGGGCGCGGGGCCTTCTCCCCACCAGGCGAGGTTCCGGGTCGCCTCGTCCTTCCGGTCCTTGGTGCGCGAGAGCATGACGAAGGCCGAGATCGACCCGAAGACGGCGGCCATCTCCAGCGCCAGAAGCGACCAGCTTGCAGCCCAGTCCCATGTCAGGCCAAGGGGCGCGATGGTTTCCGTGGCCCGCCACCACATGTATCGCAGGGCAAGCAGAACCGACACGGCCAGCAGCACGGAACGGTGCAGCGTACGGGCCGGGTCGGCGAAAACGGGCACCAGCATCGCAAGGCCGGCCACCAGAAGCAGGTGCATGTAGCTTGCCCCGGTCTCACCCAGATACAGCATCGCTCAAAGCCCGATGCTGCGCAGCCAATCGAGCGGTCGCCGGTCGAAGAAGACCCGGCCCGTGCGGCCGACTGCACAGCCCAGGGCCTGGTCGGCATTCATCCCCGGCACCGAGACTGCCACGTCGTAGCGTTGCAGGTGGCGCTCGCTGGGAGCCACGGCCAGGTGCCGGTAGATCGTGGCCGCACCCGCGCCTGCGAGGCGTACCACCGTGCCCTCGAAGGTCGGGCCGCCGCCCGAGGGCCGGAAGACCGCCTCCTGTCCGACGGCGAGGCTGTTGTAAACAGCTTCGGTGACGGAGGCCGTAACGATCACCGACCGGCAATCGAGCAGGCGCGCGACCGGATCGCCGCGCTGTACGTTGGTGCCCGAGGCCTCCAGCACCTCCCAGAGCCGTCCGGCCACGGGCGAGCGGATTTCCACGGTTCCCGCGCGGTTCGTTCTGAGACGTTCGGTTTCAAGGCGCGTGGTGTAGGCATCGCGCCGCGCTTCCGCCTCGGCCAGCTGTGAGGAATGCGCGGCCATCTCGCTTTCCAGCTCGACGACACGCTGCTGGGCATTCGGGGCATCGTTGTAGCCATCACCCAGGAAGGCGCCTTCCTCGGCAGCGGCAAGCTCGTTCTCAAGGACCGCGATCCTTTCCAGGACTGCGTTGATCCAGAGCTCCTGCAAACCCGCCACGTCCGGCTCGGCCCCGCGTTCGACCCCGGCGTCGGCGGGCGGCGCGATATCGAAGGCCGGCGGAAAGACGCCCTCTTCAAGCAGGTTCAGCCGCTCGCGTGCGAAATCGAGCCGCAGGCGAATTTCGGCGATACGCCGGGTGCGGAATGTCTGTGCGCGGGCCTCGAGACCCTCGATGATTTTCGCGGTCTCGTCCCGCAGGCTCGCATGGCGCGCGATCGCGGCTTCCGCGAGGCGTACCTCCATCACCAGATCGTCCTGCCGTACCGCGTCGACGCGCTGATCCAGTACCGTTCCGAGAACTTCACCCCGATCGAGCGAGGCGCCAAGCGCCCGCGCGCTTAGGTTGAGGTCGCCGGCGATGGGTGTTCGCACGGTGACGAGGCGTGCATTGATCGTCGCATCCGCGCTCGCCCCGGTGATCTGCTCTCCCACGATGACCCAGAGCGCAAGCGCCACCATCGCGAGGCCAAACAATAGTCTCCAGAATATCTTCATCGTCCTGCTCGCATCCAACCTTGCCGGAAGCCCGGCTTGAAATCGCACCGCACAGCCAATCCACCCCATCCTATCGATAGTGCAAGTGATCCGCCCGGTCCATGTGGTTTGAGCTGGCCAAGCGGGAACCGGCTATACCTGAGCTTGCAAAGAAGGTATGCTTCGTGTCAACGAAATGGGACGTATACCGGCTCGCGTGGCGGACCAAACCGCACATGGCCTGCCAGTCAGGCACGCGGCTCCCGTTGCGACACGAGGAACAGGCAGGACAGGGCCATCGAGGTGACACATCGAAAGCGGCGCGCCACGCTCGCCATTGCCGCCATACCCATGATGTTCGCGGCGACGGACGTGCGGGCGGATGGCGAGTTCTTCCAGTTCGACACAGGGCCGGACACGACGACCGCCGTCCTGTCGGTCGAGCGTGGCCCGTTGGCCTTCGGGCTCGTCTACAGCGATTACACCGGACCCGAAGACCTCAACCTTTCGGTCACCTACAAGTTCAATCTTGGCACGCCCGTCACCTTCCGCGCCGGCCCCACGCTTCAGCACGAGGGGCTCGACACCCTGAAGGGCGGGTTGCGGCTCGTGGCGGAGCATTACCAGCCCACCAGCTTCGGCAGCGTCTTCCTGCTGGGCGAGTTCTCGACCATCGACCGCAGCTACTTCGCCCTGGCCGCCTTCGGCTTGCGCAACCCCAAGGTGACCTTCGAACTCAGCCATCTTGGCGACGACGACGGATTTCGTGACACGGTGGCCGCCCTGGCGTTCGGGATCCCCAACATAAAGGCCAGCCTGCGCCTTGGCCACAAGATCGAGAGCGACGAAACCTTTGTCGGCATTTCCGTGAACACGTTCTGAGTATCGGCGCGCCGGGTCAGTTCGTGAAGCACCAGGGGGATGAGCGTGATTGACGCTGTCTCCCCTCGCCTGCCTTACCCGGATGATCAGGCCCACCCCTCTCGCTGTACGAGCCGCACGACCCAACGGTGTGCATGGGAGGCGATTTCAGCTTTCAAACCGGAGGATACGGCACCCTGGCCTCAATCGAGACTGACCCGCGGGATCGGGCGGGTGCCCACGAGGGTAAGGTCATACCCCTCGAGGCCGACGAAATCCGGGGCCTCGGAATTGGTCAACAGGACGATCTCGCGCACGCCGAGGCAACGCAGGATCTGCGCACCTATGCCATAGCGGCGCTGCGTCTTGCGCGGGGTGACGGGCCCCTTGAACTTCGACGAGATGAGGTTCCGCGCCGCGTCGCGCAACAGAACGATCGCGCCACGGCCTTCCCGGGTGATTTCCACCATCGAATCCGCCACCTGGTTCCAGCGCGTCGGGTTGAGCGCCAGCAGGTCCTCGAGCGGGTCGATCACGTGCATCCGCGTCAGCACCGGGCGCCCATCGGAGATATTGCCGCGCGAAAGCGCGATGTGTTCCGCGCCGCCCGGCGCGTCCTCGAAAACCTGGATGGTCCATTCGCCCCCGATGAAGGAGGTGATCCTGTCGCGCACCAGTTCCGTGAGCAGGTTGTCATGCCTTCGGCGGTAGGAGATGAGATCGGAGATCGTACCTATGGGCAGCCCGTGCCGTGCCGCGAAGGCCTGCAGGTCCGGCAGGCGCGCCATCGTGCCGTCGGCGTTCATGATTTCGCAGATCACCCCGGCCGGTGTCAGCCCGGCAAGCCGCGCCAGATCGACCGCCGCCTCGGTGTGCCCGGCGCGGACGAGAACGCCCCCGTCCCGGGCCTTGAGCGGAAAGACATGGCCGGGCGTCGCGATATCGGCGGGCTGGGTTGCAGGATCGATGGCCACCGCGATGGTCCGCGCGCGGTCGGCGGCGGAAATACCGGTGCTGACGCCTTCGCGGGCCTCGATGCTGACGGTAAAGGCGGTCTCGAAGCGCGAGGAATTGCGCACCGACATCTGCGGCAGGCCCAGCGCCTCGATGCGGCCGGCTTCCATCGCGAGGCAGATCAGGCCGCGGCCGTGGCGCGCCATGAAGTTGACTGCCGCGGCATCGGCAAAGGCGGCGGGGATGACCAGGTCGCCCTCGTTCTCGCGATCCTCGTGATCGACGAGGATAAACATCCCGCCGGATCTTGCCGTCTCTATCAGTTGTTCCGTGGTGGAGAAGACCGGCTGGCCTTCCACGCCTGAGACTTCGCGCGTCACGGTCATGATCCTTCCTTGTTCGTCCGTCACCGCGGGCCCGGTTTCGGGCCCATTGCCGCGTCCGGCACCGGCCGCCGCGTCTGCAGCCGGGCGATCCAGTCGCGCACCAGCCTGTCGGAGGTCAGCGCGATTGCCGCGATGCCCAGCCCGGCCAGAAGCCCCTGCCCCGCATCGGCGCGTGACAAGGCGACGTAAACCGCCTGGCCAAGATCCTGCGTGCCCACAAGCGCGGTGATGGCGAGCATGGCAAGCCCGAACATGATCGTCTGGTTTATTCCCAGCGCCAGTGCCGGAAGGGCCAGGGGCACCCGCACCTGCCAGAGAATCTGCCATGGGGTACAGCCGATCTGCCGCGCGGCCTCGATGATACCGGGGTCGACCTTCCGAAGCCCGTGTTCGGTGTAACGGATCGCCGGAACGACGGCATAGATCACGATGGCCAGCAGGGCGGTGAACTCGCCCACCTGGAAGATCATCAGGAAGGGGATCAGCAGCACGAATTGCGGCATGGTCTGAAGCGTGTCGACGACGACGCGGACGATTTCGGACAGGCGGCAGGAATGGGCCGCCAGCCCGCCGATGATCGCGCCGAGACCGAGAGAGATCACGACACCCATGGCGCAAAGGTAGATCGACAGCATGGCCAGGTCCCACAGGCCGGTCAGGACGAAGAACAGGCAGGTCGAGGCGCAGAGAAGCGCCGAGCGAACCCCGCCCAATGTCCCGCCCAGCGCGATCATGAACAGCGTCAACGCGATCCACGAGACACCGGTCATGCCGAAATAGCCAAGCCAGAACACGAAGAGCGCGGCACAGCCCAGCGCGAAGGAGCGGGCGCCGAGCCCGAGCGTGACAAGGCCCGCCAGCGCCCAGTATGCGCCGATCAGGGTCGGCGTCAGCTCGATACCCCAGGTGAATGGCGTGACCGCGTTTTCCAGCCCCGCGCGCAGGGGGAACATGACGACATAGAAGAACTGCGTCTTGAGCGTTGCGAGGAGCGCGCCGTGGGTGATCAGGAATTGTTCCAGCCAATCATTGAGCGGCTCCGCCACCGCAATGACCGAGTTGGCGGGCGCCTCGTTCAGCGCGGGGAGGGCGAGCCCGACCGGCAGGGTGAGCAGCACGATCAGCGCGACGCCGGCCCAGCGCCGGCGCAGCAGCGGCACCGGCGCGCGGCCACGGTGCACCCGCGCCTTCTCGGCAAAACCGAGCGTGATCCGGTCGATCATCACCGCAAGGAAGACGATGCAGAGCCCGGCCATGAGGCTTTGCCCGAACTGCGCCTTGCGCAGCGCCGTCAGCACCGCCCAGCCGATATCGTCGAAGCCGCCAATGATCGCCGCGATGATGACCATGCTCAGCGCCTGCATGGTGGTCTGGTTCACGCCCACGAGCACCTGTGGCATCGCGCCGGGAAGGCGGACCAGCCAGAAAAGCTGTGCGGGGGAACAGCCGGCCATCTTGCCGCTTTCCACCTGTCCTTCGGGAACGCGGGAGAGACCCAGCATCGTATTGCGCACCATTGGCGGCGCGGCATAGATCGCACTGGCGATGAGGCCCACGACCGGGCCGAAACCGAAGAGCAGAAGGATCGGGATGAGGTAGGCAAAGGCCGGCACGGTCTGCATCAGGTCGAGCAGCAGGTCGAGGCCGCGGCGGCAGCGCGGCCACAGGAAGCCCGCCGCACCCAGGCCGAAGCCCAGCGCGATGGACAGCGGCACCGACACGCCCACCAGCGCGAGCGTATTCATCATTTCCGTCCAGTACCCGAGCAGCACCGTCAGCAGCAAGCCGGCTGCCGCGAAGACCGCGAGTCGTGCGCCCGATGCGACCCAGGCCAGCCCGGCGAAGGCCATGGCCACCGTCAGCCAGGGCAACAGGGCGAGAACCGCCTGCAGCCCGTGCATCGGCTGCGCCAGAAGCCACGAAAGCGCGCGGAACGCGGGCTGGGTCCAGTCGACGATGGCGGCCATGGCGACATTGATCCATTCCGCGACCGGGATCGTCAGCACCTCGGGCACGTCGCGCAACCAGCCGTACTGGAGACCGATCAGCGTGACCGCGGCCATGGCGATCACCACGCAGGCCCAGTAGAGCTGGTACGCACGGTGGGAGGTCGGCTGCGCGGTGCGGTCGAAAAGCGTCGTCATGGCGTCGCTCATCCGCCGGGCCTTTCGTCCTTGGACCCATGGTCGCGCATCATTGCCCGGTGCAGGACCGACATGACGGATGAAGAGGTGACGCGGCCCATGACAGTACCGTCCGCGTGGCGCACCGACACGTCACCGGCGTTGAAGTCATGCATGGCGAAAAGGTCTTCGAGCGTCGTTTCGGGCGCGACCGAAAGCCGTGTCTCCGGCGTCACCGGCCCCGGCACCGTGGCATCCGACACCTTGAGCACGCGCACGAGAGGGACGTCGGCCGTGAAGCTGCGCACGTAATCGTCGGCGGGCCTGAGGACCAGGTCGGCGGGGGTGCCGATCTGCACCACCTGCCCGTCTTTCATGATGGCGATCCTGTCGGCGATCTTGAGCGCTTCGAGGAAGTCGTGCGTCACGAAGACGATGGTCTTGCCAAGTTGCGACTGGAGGCGCACGAACTCGTCCTGCATCTGCCCGCGAATGAGCGGGTCGAGCGCGCTGAACGGCTCGTCGAGGAACCAGAGCTCGGGGTTGACGGCAAGGGACCTGGCGATCCCGACACGCTGTTGCTGCCCGCCCGACAGCTCGTCCGGCATGGCCGCGTCGCGCCCTTCAAGCCCGACGAGCGACACAAACTCGCGCGCACGGTCGAGGCGTTCCCGGAGCGGAACGCCCTGTATCTTCAGGGGAAAGGCGACGTTCTCCAGCACGGTGAGGTGCGGCAAGAGGCCAAAGGACTGAAACACCATGCCCATCTTGTGACGGCGCATGTAGATCATCGCCTTGTCGTCGAGTTCGACGAGGTTCTGTCCTTCGAAGAGGACATCGCCCGCCGTCGCCTCGACCAGCCGTGACAGGCAGCGAAGAACGGTGGACTTGCCCGAGCCGGACAAACCCATGAGAACGAAGATTTCGCCCTCGCGCACGTCGAAGCTGACATCGGAGACGGCGGGAATATGGCCCGCTTCACGGATCGCACGAATGCGGGACTGGCGGCCACCAGCGTCCGACGTGTTCGCGAGAACCTGCTCCGGATCGGTTCCGAAAACCTTCCATAACGCGCGGCAGGACAGCTTAACCGGCGCGAGGTCCGGTTCATCGATTGGGGAAGCGGCGGCGTTCACGGGCTGCATGTCTCTCTCGTCTCGGTATTCGGGCCGGACCGGCGCGGCTGGCCCGCGCCGGTGGCATTTCCACTTACTCGGTGGCCGCGTCGATCCACGCCTGCCAGGTGTCGGTGTTGGCCTCCATCCAGGCGGCGATGGCGTCTTCCTGCGAGACGCCGTTGACGTCGATTTCCAGCACCAGCTGTTCCTGGATCGCGTTGTCGATCTGGAAGGCATCGAGGAACCGGTAGGCGCCCGGCCATTTCTCTTCGGTTCCGGCCCAGGCCAGTTTGCGCACCCAGCCGGCGGGCCAGCCGCAATCATGCGTGGCATCGGGGTTCGGGCCGGCGCTGGCATCCTCGTAGCACGCGTCGGTAGATTCGGGCAGGTCGACCCATTGCGGGTCCGCCTCGGCGAAAAGCCAGTGGGGGGAGTAGAACATCATCACGATCGGGCGTTTCGCGGCAACGGCGGCCTTGTACTCGGCCGCGGCGGCCCCTTCGGAGCCCGACGGGATCGCGACGAAATCGAGGCCGAGCGCCTCGAGCCGCTTGTCATTGTCCGGCGCCCAGTCGGCAGGATAATCCAGCAGGCGGCCCTTGGGAAAGGTCTCGGGCGTGGCGAAGATCTGCTGGCATTCCTTCAACGCCTCGTAGCTGGGCAGGCCCGGGCACTGCTCTTCCATGTAGGCGGGATAGATCCAGCCTTCCTTGCTGTCGATCCCGGTCTCGCCCAGGTCCACGGCCTTGCCGCTGTCGATCGCGCGGGTGAAATGTTCCTGGATGGTCTGTTCCCAGATCTCCATCGCGACGGTCAGGTTGCCATCCATGACGCCCTGCACCTGGGGGACGTAGCCGGCGGTCACGTATTCCACGTTGTAGCCCATCTTCTTGAGCGTCTCGCCCGCGATCCGCGTGGTGACATGCTGACCGGTCCATTCATTGAGCGGCAGCACGATCGGGTCGGCGCTTTCCGGTTCGAAGGCGGCGGCCGGGGCGCCCGTGAGTGCAAGCAATCCGGCGATGGCCAGCGTTGATATCTGGAAGTGTTTCGTCATGTTCTGGTCTCCTGTTGGTTTCATTTCATTGATTTGTCTTTGGCTGTCCACGACGGTTTTCCACTTCGATTTCCGGATGGTTTACCGGAAAGGTCATACCGCCTCTGGTTCGTGTTCCGTATTTCGGTTGCATCGCGTGGCGCTCCCGGAGTATCGGGACAGTCGAACGCGTCTAGCCGAGGCCGAGCGCCATGCCCCCGAAGACCCCTGCCCGCAAACCGACGGCGCCCCCCAGCGACCCCGGTCTCCTGGGCAGTCTGCCGCTGACCGAAACCGACCGCCGGATCATCTCGCACCTGCAGCAGGACGGGCGCCGGACCTATGCGGCGATCGCGCAGGATATCGGGGTGACGGAAAAAACCGTGCGCACGCGCGCGCGGGCGTTGCTTGACCAGCAGGTCATCGAGATCGTTGCGCTCGTGTCGCCGGTGGCGCTTGGCTACTCGGTCAGTGCGCTGGCGGCGATCACGATCAACTCGCCGGCGCTGGGCACCCAGATCTCGGACGCCCTGGCACGGATCGACACCATCGATTACGTGGTGCTGACCAACAGCCGCTACGCCATCTTCGCCGAGATCATCGCGCGCGACATGCAGGAGCTGCAAACCACGATCGAGACGCAGATCGGCGCGATCAGCGGGATCACCGGGGTAGAGCTTTTCCCCTATTTCAGCCTGCATTACCAGCAGGCGCGCATCATCGACACGGATAGCGAACGCGACGGCGGCGTTCGCGATATCGAGCTTGGCGCGACCGACAAGGCCATCGCCTCGCATCTCAATGTCGACGGGCGCATGCCCTTTTCGGCCGTGGCCGAACAGCTGGGCGCGTCCGAAGGACAGATCCGCCAGCGGGTTCAGGCGATGATCGAGAACCGGCAGCTTCGGATCATGGCGATCCTCAACCCGCTCAAGCTGCTTGACCGGACGATGGCGTGGGTCGCGATCAAGGTCTCGCCCGATACGCGGCTGACGGACGTGGCAGATGCGCTCGCCGCGATGCCCAGCATCTCCTACGTGACGATTTGCGCGGGCCGTTTCGACATCTTCGCCGAGGCGATCACGACCTCGCAGGCCAGCTTGCTGGATCTCCTCGACAGGGAGATCCGCCCGCTGAAAGGCATCCGCGACACCGAGGTTTTCATCTACACCAACCTGCACTACAAGCGCCTTCTTCCCGTCCATTTGAAGAACCGGACCGGCGCGTCGGGCGACGAGCCGGTCCATTCGTTCTACGAAGCTCAGCCGTAGTTCACCCAGACCGCCTTGGTCTGGAGGTACTTGTCGATCCCGGCCATGCCGTTGTCGCGGCCGTAGCCCGATGCCTTGTACCCGCCGAAGGGCGCCGCCGCGTCGAACTGGTTGTATGTGTTGACCCAGACGGTGCCCGCCTGAAGCGCGGCAGCGGTGCGGTGTGCCTTCCGCAGGTCATGGGTCCAGATGCCGGCGGCCAGACCATAGGTCGTGGCGTTGGCACGGCGGACCAGATCGTCGGTGTCCTTGAAGCTTTGCATCGCCAGAACCGGGCCGAAGATTTCCTCGCGCGCGACGCGGCTGTCGTCGGGCACGTTGGACAGCACCGTGGGTTCAAGGAAATGCCCGCCGGAAAGGTCGCCGCCGCAGCGGTTGCCGCCGTAGCTGACCTCCACCCCCTCGGCCCGGGCGGTGTCGACATAGGAGGACACGCGTTCCAGCTGTTCGGCCGAGACCAGCGGCCCCATCGTGGTGGTGGGCTGCAGGCCGTGACCGACCGCGACCTTGCCGGCCTCCTGCAGCACGATCTCGGCGACGCGGTCATAGACCTTTTCCTCGACCAGAAGGCGCGAGCCCGCGGTGCAGACCTGTCCGCTGTAGAAGAAGATCGCCATCGCCGCCGTCGCCGCGGCGGTTTCGATGTCGCTGTCGGCGAAGATGATGTTCGGGTTCTTGCCGCCAAGCTCGAGCGAGACATGCTTGAGATGCGCCGCACCGCGTGCCGCGATCATCTTGCCCACGGGTTCGGAGCCGGTGAAGGCGATCTTGTGGATGCCCGGGTGATCGACGATTGCCTGTCCGGTCGTCTCGCCATGGCCCGGCAATACGTTGATGACACCGGCGGGAATGCCGGCCTCGAGCGCCAGTTCTCCAAGGATGAGCGCGGAGAGCGGCGTCTGTTCCGCCGGTTTCAGGATTACCGTGCAGCCCGCGGCCAGCGCCGGGGCCAGCTTGAAACAGGCCTGGCAGATGGGGAAGTTCCACGGGACGATGGCGCCCACCACGCCGATCGGCTCTCGCCGGGTATAGACGTGCATGTCGGGCGCCGTCACGGGCAGCGTGTCGCCCTGGATCTTCGAGGGGAACCCGGCGTTGTAGCGCATCGCACCCACCGAAAGCGGCACGTCGACGAACTTGATATGCTCGGCCGGCTTGCCGCTGTCGAGCGCCTCGATCTGGCCGATCAGTTCGGAGTTCTGTTCGATCAGGTCAGCAAAGCGGCGCATCGCGGCCTCGCGGTCGGCGGGCGTGAACCTGGCCCAGTCGCCTTCGAGCGCCTGCTGGGCGACCCTGGCGGCCATGTCCACATCCGCCTCGCCGGCATGGGCGACCTTGCAGATAAGCGTATTCGACGCCGGGTCGATCGTATCGAAGGTGTCGCCCGATTGCGCGTCGCGCCATTCGGCGCCGATCAGCATCTGCTTCGGCTTGGCCAGGAAGGCGCGGGCGTCGTCGGACAGCAAATTCTCGATGGAGGTGTGAATATTCATCTGGGGTCTCCTGCCTGTGTGGTCACATCAGTTCTTCGGTTTCGATCGTCAGGATGGTGACGCCGCCGGTTGCCAGCGTGCCGAGATCCTCGACAGCCGCCTGCCCCTCGGGAGAGGCCATCGACGCCTCGAGATCCGCCTGGGTCTCGTAGGTCAGGATCGCGGTGACATAGACCTTGACGTCCTCGCTGCTGCTGACCACCTCGCCACGGCTGACCTCGAAGCTCTTGAGGTGCGGCATGGCCTTGGTGAGCGGCGTGTGTACCTCGGCGTAGTGCTTGTCGAACGCCGCGGTGTCGGTGGGCATTCCGTAATTGACGATGACGCGTTTCATGGGGCTGCCTCCTGGCTTTGCATCGGAATGGGGAAGAGGGCGCGGCGGTGATAGACCAGTGGAACGGCGTCGCTTCGGGTGACGCGGCGGACGTTTCCGGTGACGATGACGTGGTCGCCGCCGGGCACGCGCTGGCCGACGCTGCAATGGATCACCGCGGCACAGCCCGCGATCTGTGGCAAGTCGCGCGGGCCGAGGGCCCAGTCGAGCGCGTCGAATTTCTGCGCACCCTTGCCGGCCATGCGGTAGGCGATCTGTTCCTGACCCTCGGCCAGCACGTGGATCAGGAAATCCACCCCCGGCAGCAGGGCCTTGAGCGTGTTGGAGCCCACGTCGAAACAGGCCAGCATCATCGGCGGCGCCAGCGACAGCGACGAGACGGCAGAGAGCGTGGTGCCGATGGGCTGTTCACCCAAGTCGAGACAGGTGACAACGGTCACGGCCGCCGGCATGTCGGACATCGCGGCCTTGAACGCTTCCATGTCCGGGCCGCCCATGTCGCGCGCCTCGACCGCATCCATCATGTTGCCCGCCCCGGTCATGCGGGCGCCCCGGCCGTGGTGTTGCGGACAACCCGCCCGCGGGCCACGACGAAATCGACCGGGAGGGTGCGGAGGTCATCGACCTCGACCTCGAACGGGTCGCGTTCCAGCGCGATGATATCGGCGATCTTGCCCGGCGCGAGCGAGCCGCGCACGTCGTCCTCGCCCAGCGCGGCGGCGGAATCGAGCGTGTGCATGCGCAGCGCCTGGTCGAGCGTCAACGCCTCTTCGGGGTCGATGAACTTGCCCGAGTAGGCCTGTCGTTTCAGGCAGCACCAGATCGAGAACATCGGGTTGGTGGCTTCCCGCTCCGACCCGATCCAGACATCGGAGGAGGCATTCAGGCGCCAGCCCTGTTCCATGAGGGTCTTGAACTGGAACCGGCCCTCGCGGCCGAACTCGCCGAGGTAATCCTCGAAATATTCGCCGAAAGTGTAGAGGAACACCGCCTGCGGCACCGGGATGATCCCGGCCCGCGCCCACCAGTCCATCGTCTCGGGGCGCGGCAGCAGGTTGGCGGCGTGTTCAATTCGCATACGGGTCTTGCCCGAGGTCGCGCCGCCCAGTTCCAGCAGGCGGGCGCACAGCCATTCCTGCGCCCGATTGCCGTTGGCATGCACAGAAAGCTGCATGTCGTTGCCCTGCGTCAGCTCGACCGCGCGGCGGAAGAAATACTTGGCAAACGCGATCTCGCCACAGGCGCCGTCGGTGCCGAGATAGGGACAGGTCACCGCGGCGCTGCGGGCCGAGAAGCCGCCATCGGCAAACAGCTTGAGCCCCTGGATGCGGATGTCATGGGCCGAGGCGCCGAGGCTGAAATGCTCCTGCCAGTTGCAGGCATCTTCCAGCTTCATCGTGCCCGGCGCCCAGAGGTAGACCCGGTAGGCCAGCGGCAGTTCACTTGCCTGCGCCATCTCGTCGAAGGTCTGGATGCCGTCGATGGTCTCGGATATCTCGCCGATCGTGGTGACGCCGTAACGCGTGAAATACCGTTCGAGCCCGTCCTTGAAGGCTTCTTTCAGGCGGGACTTCTCGACACCCGGCAGGGGCAGAAGCGCGTCCATTTCCTTGACGATGCCGGTCGGGTCGCCATTGCCATCACGCTCGACCTGCGGGGGGCCGGTGACGGAATAATCCGGCGGCACGTAATCGCGGTCGATGCCCGACACCTCCAGCGCCTTGCTGTTGAGCACCGTTATGTGCCCGCCGGCGCGCACGGCGATGGGATGGTCGGTCGACACGGCATCCAGCTCGGCGCGGGTGGGCAGGCGCCCTTCCTTCAGCTTGCGATCGAAGAACAGGTTGCCCTGCCCCACGACCCAGTCGCCCCGGTCGGTGCCCTGCGCGCCCGTTGCCAGTGCGTCGCATACATCAGCCACGGCCGAACATTCCGGCGCACGGCAGTCGATGGTCGCGAAGGAGGTGCGGAAAAGCACCTCGCTATGGGCGTGAACATCCACGAAGCCGGGCAGGATCGGCCGGTCTCCGAGGTCGTGCAGGACGGTCTGCGGGCCCGACATCTCGGCCACGTCGTCGCGGCGGATCAGCCGGATGATCCGGCCATCCTTGAGCGCGAGCCCCTGGTAGTGATCCCCGATTCCGGGGTGCATCGTGATGACGCGCCCACCCAGGACGATGGTGTCGGCGGCACCGAAACTGTCGGTGGTCATGACGTCGCGGCCTCCAGCTTCGGGCTGGCCACGTCTTCCTTGAAGTGCGGGATGACCTCTTCCCCGATCAGGCGGATCGAGTCCATGATCTGTTCGTGCGGCATGCCGTCGATGCGCAAGAGAACCTCGTCGATGCCGCGCGCCTGGAGGTCTTTCAGCCGTTCGATGAAATCATCGGGCGTGCCGACCATGACCGACGGCGTCCGGGAGACGAGGAAATCCATGTTGGCCTGGTTCTCGAGGAAACGGGCCATGTGCTCGTCGAGATATTCGTAGGAGCTGTTCTTGGCGAGTGGCGCATAGAGATCGGCGATGAAGCCGGCATAGCCCAGCACCACGTCGCTGGCCTTCTCGATGGCGTCGGCGCGGGAGCGGTCGCAGAAGGCGGACGCCACGTACAGTCCCATCGAGTCCACGCGGTCCGGCAACATGCTGGTGCCTTCCGCCACGCCCTCGGCATGGGCGTCGATGCAGCCCTGCATGTATTCGAAGCCGAAGTAGCTTTCGAAGAGGATGGCGCCGATGCCGCGCTGCCCGGCCTCCTTGCAGGAGGCGGCAGAGGAGGCGGCCACGTAGATGGGCGGATGGGGCTTGCTGACGTAATAGGGTACAAGCTCGCGTTCCTCGAAGGACCAGTAGGGCCCGTCATGGCTGACGATCGGCGATTCCATGGTCTTGGCCAGCACCTCCAGCGAATCCGCCCACATGGGCTTGGTGTCCTTGGGTTCCACCCCGAAGGTCGAGAGCGTGTGAAGGTTGTTCGACCGCGCCGTGCCAAGTTCGGCACGGCCGCCCGAAACGATGTCGAGCGTCGCAAGCCGCTCGGCCACGATCAGGGGATGGTTCCACTTCAGCAGAACCGAGCACATGATCCGCAGCTTGATGTTGCACGTCTCCCGCGCGACGGCGGCATAGAGGACTTCCGGAGCGGAAACGGTGAACCTTGGCGGGCTGAATTTCTGTTCCGACGTGCCCCAGCAGTGGAAGCCCATTTCATCGGCCAGCGCGACTTCGCGGATCATCTCCTCGTAACGCTGGGCGTAGCTTACACCGGGCATGATCTCGCCCTCTTGAAGCATCCCGATTTTCATTGGCGTCCTCCGCTGACTGGCATTTCAAACATGAATTTCCCACGAACCTTCAATACCGGACCAATGCCTGTCAAGTTCGTTTTTCGCATTTAATTCGTTTTTGATTTCCCTTTTCCGTATTTTTATCTGATCTTCGTATTCAAAATGCCTTTTTTTAGGGCATTTGTTACCTAATATCGTTTCTGCCTGCCGCGCCCAACGGCGCACCGAACGCGGATTTGCCTCGCGACGCGGTGAAACGCTCGTAAATCCTGAAGCCAATTGAGCCCGGCCGGGATGCAGCGCACCCGGTTTGACCAATTCGGTAACGGGACCTCAGCGTGGTTGTCGGGAAGGCCGACGGCATTGCGCAATTCAGGTCACGTGGGGGCCGACAGTCAGGAATCGGGACCGCGACTCGCTACCAAACAGCGCGTCGGCGAAACAACATGACAGGAGACACTGCATTCGGTCGCGATGGGGTGAGGCCGGCCGCGATGCAAGACGCCGTCGAACACTCAGCGCAGCGCGGGGCGCGGCACGGCAGAAGGAAGAGCGCCCGTGACCCCTTGGGCCCGGTTGATCACGTCCCGCAGAAGAGGTCAGGACGGGTATCCCGCGCGCAGGGCAACCTGCGCGCGGGTCCTGGTGTCATTCCTGGTTCGCGAACGCCTCGAACAGCCTGTCCATCGGGCTTTCTGCGGGCTCTTCCTCGACCGGCATGGATGTGCCGGCTCGGTCCGCCTCACGCCTGCCGGACATCCACAGCACGAGGCGCGGACGCGTGCACGTGACGCGACCGCCTCGCTATCCTCTCATCCGGCGCCTTTCGGGGTCGTAGAAGGGTTGGGGCACGACCGTGGCTTTCAGCCTTTTCTGATGGCCGTCGAGCTTGCCGATCTCGACCTGCGTGCCTGTTTGCGCATGGGTCATGTCAAGCCGGCAGAGCGCGATTGTCTTGTCGAGGATTGGTGAGCGCGTGGCGCTGGTGACAACGCCGATCTCGGCGCGGCCGACGAAGACCTTGTCGCCGTGCCGTGGCACCTCGTTTCCAGACAATTCCAGACCGGCGAGGCAGGCGCGCCCGTTCTGCTTGCGAGCTTCAAGCGCGGCCCGGCCGACGAAATCCGCTGACTTCGACTTCAGGGGGACCGTGAAGCCGATTCCTGCTTCGAATGGGTCGACCGAGCCGTCGAATTCGGCGTGGCCCATCACCAGCCCAGCCTCGATCCGGATCATCTCCAGCGCGTCGAAGCCGCAGGGCGTGATGCCGAACGGCGCGCCCGCGTCGGCCACCGCGTCCCACAGCGCGACCGCGTGTTTCGGATGGCAGAAGATCTCGTATCCAAGCTCGCCGGTATAGCCGGTGCGCGACACGACGAGCGGCGCACCATCGAAACCGCCAAGCCGGGCGACGGAGAAGCGGAAACAGTCGAGCCCGTCGAGCGGCGTCTCGTTGTCGCGCGTCCAGATGACCTTGCGCAGGGTATCGCGGCTCATCGGCCCCTGCACCGCCATGTTCGCCAGCACCTCGGTCGAGGATTTCACCCAGGCCTTGAAGTTGTTCTTCTCGGCAAGCTCGCGCAGCCACACGCCGCAGTAATCCTCTGCGCAGACCCAGCGGAAGAGATCCTGCCCGAGGCGGAACAGGGTGCCGTCGTCGATCATCCCGCCGGTGTCGTGGCACATCGCGGAATAGGCCACCTGCCCCACCGAAAGTTTGGCGACGTTGCGGGTCAGCGCGAGGTTCAGCAACGCCTCGGCGTCCGGGCCTGTCACCTCGAACTTTCGCAGCGACGACATGTCCATCATCATCACCCCCTCGCGGCAGGCGTGATATTCGGCGATGGCGCCGTGGTTGCGATAGCTTGCCGGCAGCCAGACCCCGGCCATGTCGGTAAACTCTTTCGCGATCTCCGAGGTTCGGGGATGAAAGGCGGAGTCGCGGGTCAGTTTCGGGGAGGAGTCAGGCGTCATTCTGATGGCCACCGATTTTGAGAAGACTTGTTTTTCGCTGTAGGTCCGCACCTGTATGTCGGTCGGGTTCCAGCCGTTCGCGGGATCGAGATCGTTCGGACAGGACGTCGAGACACAGACGCAATCCGTCAGGGCGCGCAAGAGGACGTAGTCGCCCGGGCGGGACCATGCTTCGTCGAAGCTGAGGGAATTGTCGTGTTCGGCGCGGGAATTGAAGAAGAAGTTGACCGCCTCCCAACCGACACGGGGGCCAACCTGGTAGCGCTCGAGCGCCGCGTTCATGTTGTCGGTGCAGTTGATGTGGCCGGGATAGCCCATCTCCTCGTAGAAGCGGGCGAAACAGGCCAGCCCGAACGTGTCGTGGCGGCCGACCGTATCCCTGATGACCTCGAACATAGGTTCCTGGTCGACATTGAAGAACTTGGAATGCAGGCCCGGCCCGGGGTAGGCGTTGCCATTGAGCGAGCGGGTGGTGGTGTGGTCGATCTCCAGTTCGCGCCCCTTGTCCAGCCCGCGCAGGGTGAGCCCCTGGAAATCCGAGCATTGCCGGCCGGACAGGTCGATGATCTGGATGAACTCGCCGGCGCGGACCTCGTACTCCACGGCCGAGGAGTGCGGCACGTGGATATCCTGCAACGGATCGGCCAGGGGCTCCGGCGGCTTGCCCCAGAGGGTTTCGCGGGGGCTCCGGCGGGTGATCAGCAATTCGACCGTGGCGGGCGCGTGATCGCCGGTAACGGTCATTTCCGGGCTCGGCGCGACGAGGAGGCAGGTGCCGGGCTGGTTGGCGACGAGCTGGTAGTGACGGTTCGGCGCCGAGGAGTCGGGAAAGAGGGCGAACGCGGGTGTCGCGGCCCGGCGGTGGAAGGCCGCTAGGCGGGCGCGGGCCCCGGGGTCAAGCCCGTCGGCCAGGTCGTTCCAGTCGAGGGAGGTCGGTGCCGGGTCGCCGGCGACCCTGTCCAGTCCTGCGGGCTCGGCACGGCCCGCATGGTCGAAGAAGCATAGGTAGCATGGCCGGGCGCCGTCCACGTCGAGGATGTCGAGGCGGTCGCCTTCCGAGAGCGGGTGGATCGCGACCTGGCGGCTGGTCAACTCGTGGCGTTCCTTGCCCTGCTGCCAGAGGGAGATGCCGGGCTCGACCAGGTGCCCCCATCGACTTGAAGCCGGATCAAACAGGGTCATGCGCCCTCTCCTATCTGTCGAATCGTGCCCGGGATGCAGGTCGGGATTCGCTGCCGGGCCCGGTTGCCTGCGTTGAGTTGTAAGCGCGAAACGGCCTTCGCTCAAATCATTTTGTTGGTTATTGTTGCTTATATGGGGTATTTTGGACAGTTTGGGACAGAAAATTGTTGATTGGTGTTTTAATCTGTTCATTCTGGTTGACGCGGAGAGATGCGTATCTGCCGACAGGTCAGATGGCGGCTTTACCGGACTGGACCGTGCGCGACATTTGTGCCGCGCGGAACCAAGGGAACGGATAAACAGGGAGTCATTCATGAGAATTCAAGCAATATCCAAGCAAGCCGCGCGCGGCCTTTTCGCCGCCACGGCGATGGCCGTCGCATCGGTCGCCGGCCCCGTCAGCGCAGACAGCAGCGAGCCGATCAAGATCCCGATCAAGAACTGGTCGAGCCAGATCGTCATGGCCCATGTGATCGGCGGCATGTTCGAAGAGATGGGCAGCCGGGTCGAATACGTGCCCGTCGACAACCAGGCGGCCTTCGAGGCCATCCGGAACGGCGACCTGACCATCGGCCACGAGGTCTGGCAGGCGACGCACCAGAACGCCTTTTACAACGCGATGGAAAAGGGCGGCCTCATCGATGCGGGCACGCATGCGGCCGAAACGCTCGAGGAAATGGGCGTGCCCAACTGGGTGATCGAGCAGGACCTCTGCCCCGGCCTTCCCAACTGGGAAGCGCTGAAGGATTGCCACGAGAACTTCGCCACCCCGGATTCCGGTGGCAAGGGCCGGTGGCTTGAAGGTCCGCAAAGCTGGCATGGCGACGTGATGCCGAACCGGCTGAAGGGGCTGGGCCTGGACGACAAGTGGATGGTCAAGTTCGCGGGCACGGGCGATGCGCTTTGGGTCGAGCTTGAGGCGGCCAAGAAAGAGGGGCGCGGCACGATCATCTTCAACTGGACGCCGAACTTCACGGATGCCGAGGGCTTCACCTTCATCGAGTTCCCGCCCTATTTCGACGGCTGCCGGATCATCGACGGGGGCGACATGAGCACGACCGGGTGCGGCTCGCCGCGCGGCTGGCTGAAAAAGGCGGCGAATTTCCGGTTCCCGGTGACGCATCCGCAGGCTTACGCGGCCTTCACCAAGGTGTCGTTCACCACGGATCAGATCGGTACGATGGCCGCCCTCGTGGACCAGGACAAGATGACCCACGAGGACGCCGCCAAGAAGTGGCTTGCAGACAATGAAGAGGTCTGGAAGCCGTGGACAGCATCGGTGCTCGACGGGGCGAACTGATCTCCCTGCCCGGCCGGGGCGCTGGTTGCCCCGGTGTGGCTGACGGCCTCTGCCCGTGCCGGGCGGAGGCCGATTTCCGCAGGCGCCCAGGCTTTCAGAGCAGCAGCAACCATCCGAGGCTCACATGACTCCATCACCGACCGGGACACCCGCCGCCTCCACCAGCGACATCCCGGATGCCGGGACGACGCCGGTCGCCATTCGCTGCGAGAACGTCTTCAAGGTCTTCGGCAAGAACGCGAAGCGGCTGGTGAATGCAGCGGAGGGCTACATCACCCCGGAGGCGGCGGCGGAGGCCGACTGTATCGTCGGGGTGAACAACGCCAGTTTCGAAGTCCGCGTGGGGGAGTTGCTGGTGATCATGGGCCTGTCCGGCTCGGGCAAGTCCACCCTCCTGCGCTGCATCTCGCGCCTGACGGAAGCGACGGCGGGCAAGGTCATCGTCGACGGGCGCGACTTGCTGGCGATGAACAACAAGCAGCTCATCGAGTTGCGGCGCAACAAGATGGGGATGGTCTTCCAGAATTTCGGCCTTCTGCCGCACAAGACGGTGCTGGAGAACATCGCCTTTCCGCTTCAGGTGAAGGGCCGGAAGACGCGCGAGAGCATGGACCGCGCGATGCAGATGATCGAGCTGGTCGGGCTGCATGGCCGGCAGAACTACTTTCCGCGACAGCTGTCGGGCGGTCAGCAGCAGCGGGTGGGCATCGCCCGCTCACTGGCGATCGAGCCCGATATCTGGTTCCTGGACGAGCCCTTTTCGGCGCTCGACCCGCTGATCCGGAAGGAGATGCAGGACGAGTTCCTGAGGCTACAGAAGGTGCTGCACAAGACGATCCTGTTCGTGACGCACGATTTCGACGAGGCGCTGCGCCTGGCCGACCGGATCGCGATCATGAAGAACGGGATCATCGAGCAGCTGGATACGCCGGCCAATATCGTGCTGAACCCCAGGACGGAATACGTGCGCAAGTTCACCGAGGACGTGCCGCGAGAGAAGGTGCTGCGTGTCGTAAGCGTGATGGAAGCGCCCGCCGCGGGCGAGACACCGGGAGAGCTGCGGGTGCCGGGCGACGCGCTGATCGAGGACGTGGCCGAGGATGTGCTCGGACAGCCACTGCCGGTCGGGGTGGTCGACGGCTCCGGCGCGCTGGTCGGGGTGCTTCACCCGTCGCACGTGCTGAGCGTGCTTTTCGGCGCGAGTGCCGGGCACCGGTCGGCGGACGGGGCATAGGATGAGCGCAGCACCGGAGATGCGCCCCCCGTGGTATCGCTCGAAACCGGCGATGAGCGTCCTGCTGGTCGCGGTGTTCCTGCTGCTGTGTGCGCTGATCGATCCGGGCGAGTCGAACCCGCTGTGGCGGCTGCCGCCCTTGCTGAAGGCGCTGCCCTACGCGATCAACGATGCCGTTCAATACATGCTGTTCGAGTGGATGCCGATCCCGGTCTATGACCCGATCATGGACCTCTACGAGCAGAAGCCGCTGCTGCGCGAGGTCACGCGCGGCGTGTCCGACGGGCTGCTGTTCGTCATCAATTTCGTGCGCGAGGTGCTGCTGGGGGGCGTGAACACCATCGTCGCCTTTACCGGGTGGGATTTCATAAACGAGCATGAATGGGTCTACTGGCCCGCCCTGCCCTGGACCGTGGTCGCGGGCTGGGCCGCCCTTCTGGGATACCGGCTCGAGGGGATACGCCTTGCCGTGCTTGGGGCGGTCACCACCTGTTTCATCGCTATCTTCGGACAGTGGGAGCCGTCGATGCAAACCCTGTCATTCGTGCTGATCACGGCGCCGGCCGCCGCGCTCCTGGGCCTAGGCCTGGGAATCTGGTGCTACCGGAGCAGCGTGGTCGAGGCGGCGATGAACCCGCTCCTGAACGTGGCACAGACGATGCCGCATTACTCGTACCTCGTTCCGGTGATCGTGTTGTTCGGCGTGGGCGACCATGCGGCCGCCGTGGCGACGATCGTCTTCGCGACTCCGCCGATGGTGCGCCTGACGCTTCTCGGCCTGAAGGGCGTGCCGAACGATGTCGTCGAGGCCGGCCTGATGACGGGGTGCAGCAACAGGCAGCTTACCTTCAAGGTGCTGATCCCGGCGGCCAAGCGCGACGTGCTTCTGGGTGTCAACCAGGTGGTCATGCAATGCCTTGCCATGACGGTGATCGCCTCGTTCGTGGGAGCGAAGGGGCTGGGGTCGAACCTGATGATCGCGCTCAATTCGCTGAAGATCGGGACGGGAATCGAGATCGGCATCTGCATCGTTCTGATGGCGGTGTTCCTCGACAAGGTGTCGATCGCCTGGGCCAACCGGAAGACGGATTACTTCGCCGACCGGACGTTTCTGCAGCGGCATACGGCCCTTCTCCTGGGCGCCGGGATCCTGGTTGCGGGGGCACTTCTGGCGATGCTGGGAAGCGTCATCTTCCGGGAGGATTTCAACTACCTCCACCAGATCCCGCATAACAAGGGCCTGACGACAGAGACGTTCTGGCAGGGGCTTGTCGACTGGATCTGGAACGCGTTCTTCGAGCCGTTGAACAGCTTCAACAAGTTCCTGATTTCCAGCGTGCTGGTGCCGATGCGCGACGCCTACCTGGCGATGCCGGTGGCGGCGACCTTCCTGCTGGTGGGCGGGATGGCCTATATCCTGGCGGGTTTGCGGTCGGCGGTGATCGTGTTGCTTTACCTTCTGTTCATCGCGTTCTCGGAATACTGGGACCGGGCGCTGATCACGGCCTACATGGCGTCTTTCGCGGTGATCGTGTCGGCGGTTCTCGGGGTGACCGTCGGGACGCTTTGCGCACAGAATGCCCATGCCAGCCGGATGGCGCTTCTGCTGTGCGATTTCTTCCAGACGTTTCCGTCCTTCATCTACCTCATCCCGGTGATCCTCCTGTTCGGGATCACCGACACGTCGGTGATCATCGCGGCCATCGCCTATGCCACCGTGCCGGCCACGCGCTATACGATCGAGGGGTTGCTGAGCATTCCCGAGGTGCTGCAGGACGCGGGCTCGATGGCGGGGGTGTCGCGGTTTCAGCGGCTTGTCTCGATCGAGTTTCCGGTGGCCTTTCCGCATATCATGCTGGGGCTGAACCAGACCGTCATCTTCGCGCTGTTCATGGTCATCATCGGCGCGTTCATCGGCACGACCGACCTTGGGCAATTGATTCTAAAGGCAATTTCGGATCCGCAGGGGACCGGGGTCGGGTTGGTGTTGGGGGTTTGTGTGGCGTTTATCGGGTTGGCGGCGGACCAGGTGATTCGGACCTGGGCGAACAACAAGAAGAGGATGCTGGGATTGGCCTAGCCGGGCGCGGTGTTGGAAAATGTTGATTTGCCGGCTTTGGGGGGTGGTGTCTTCCGCCGGTTAGGAAGTATCCAGAGGTCGATTTCGCCGTGATCCGGCCCCGGCAGAGAGAGAAGAGTGCGCGCAGATGTCGAAATACGAGCAGGAAATCCTGAACACGGTCAACACACGGGGCACCGTGACGGTTGCCGAGATCGCGCAGCTTCTCGATGTCTCGGACCAGACCATCCGCCGCATCGTCAAGCCGATGGAAAAGCGCGGCGAGCTGAAGAAGGTGCACGGCGCGCTGGTGAGCAACCAGGACACGATGGACCCGCCCTTCCTGTCGCGCATGCAGACCAACCGTTCGGCCAAGGTGGCGATCGCCAATTGCGTCGCCAACCTCATCGAGGATGGCAGTTCGCTGGCGATCGACACCGGCTCGACCTCGGGCTTCGTGGCGCAGATCCTGCGCCAGAAGCGCAACCTGAGCGTCGTGACCAACTCGGCCTTCATCGCCAGCACCCTGTCGCTGATCGAGGGGAACCGGGTGTTCATGGCCGGCACGCAGCTACGCAATCATGACGGCGCGGCCTTCGACAGGGCGGCCTATGACGTGATAGCGAGCCTGTCGGTCGAATACGCCATCCTGTCGGCCTCGGGCGTCCATCCGGAGATGGGGTTCCTGGGGTACGAGCAATGCGAGGTGGACATGGCGAGGTCGATGATCGCCATATCCGACAGGTCGATCTTCGCGGTCGACAGTTCGAAATTTCAAATCGCGGACAAGTTTCCGCCGATACGCCTGCCGAAGCTGCGACCCAACGACATTGTCGTCAGCGAGGCCCGCCCGCACGAGGATTTCGACGCGCTGGTCGGGCCGCACCTGGTGGTGGCCGACGGCGCCGTCGCGGGCAAGAAGGCGAAGCTGGTCCGCTAGCGGACCGCCCGCCCTGCCCGTCCCTTCGACTTCCCCCGTCAGGCCATCTCGAAGCCACGGGCGATTTCGTAGTCGGTGACCACGCGGGCGAAATCCTCGAGCTCGACCTCGGCCGCGCGGGCGTAGTGATCCACCACGTCGTCGCCCAGCGCGTTGCGCAGCATGTCGGAGCCCAGGAGCGCGGCGCGCGCGTCGCGCAGGTCGGAGGGGATCATCCCATCCTGCCCCTGGTAGGCATCGCCGGAGAAGGCGGGCTGAAGCGTCAGACCTTCCTCGATCCCGGCGATCCCCGCGGCGATCTGAACGGCCATCGCGAGGTAGGGGTTGATGTCCGAGCCGCCGACCCGACATTCGACGCGAACCGCCCTCGTGCCGGCCCCGCACAGGCGGAAGCCCGCGGTGCGGTTGTCGACCGACCAGATGATGCGGGTGGGGGCGAAGGTGCCGACCTGGAAACGCTTGTAGCTGTTGACGTAGGGCGCGAGGAAATAGGTGAAATCGGGCGCGTATTTCAGCAGCCCCGCCATGTAGCTCTTCATCAGGTCACTCATGCCCAGTTCGTCGTCCTCGGCATAGAAGGCCGGGGTGCCGTCCTTCCAGAGCGACTGGTGCACGTGGCTGGAACTTCCGACCTTGTCCTGGTGCCATTTCGGCAGGAAGCTGGCGGCATGGCCCTTTGCATGGGCGATGTCCTTGATCGCATGCTTGGCGATGGTGTGATAATCGCCGGTGTCCATCGCCGGGGCGTACTTGATGTTCAGCTCTTCCTGGCCCGTCTCGGCCTCGCCCTTGGAGTTCTCGATCGGGATGCCCGCGTTCCACAGGTGGTTGCGGATCGGGCGCATCACGTGCTCTTCGCGGGTGGTCTGGGTGATGTGGTAATCCTCGTTGTAGCCCGAGATCGGCTCGAGGTCGCGGAAGCCGGACCTGCGGATCTCGTCGTAGCTTCGTGCGAAGAGGAAGAATTCCAGTTCGGTTGCCATCATCGCCTCGAAGCCCAACGCCTCGAGCCGGCGAAGCTGGCGCTTGAGCATGGTCCGGGGGGCGTGCGGCACTTCCTCGTGCGTGTGATGATCGAGGATGTCGCAGAGCACCATCGCCGTGCCCTCGAGCCAGGGCATCAGGCGCAGGGTGCCGAGGTCGGGTTTCATCACGTAGTCGCCATAGCCCTTTTCCCAGCTCGTGGAGGCATAGCCGTCGGGCGTGGCCATCTTCATGTCCGTGGCCAGCAGGTAGTTGCAGCAATGGGTTTCGTCATACCCGCCGTCGACGAAGTGGCCCGCGTGGAACCGTTTGCCCAACAGGCGGCCCTGCATGTCGGGAAAGCAGACCAGAACGGTGTCGATCTCTCCGCTGGCGGTTTTTTCCTGCAGGGTTTCAAGGCTGATGGTCATGTCGGTGTCTCCAGTGCAGTCGGGGGCGTGTTGTTATGCGGGGCCGGGCCGGGCGCGGTCTTGCGTTCACCATGCGGGGGCAAGGGACATTCAGCAAGCCGATCCCGGCCGCGCGGGGCGGTCGGTGGGCTGACAGGGTGAAGAATTGGGCTTTGACGGAAGTCCTGCCGGGCGCGGCCGCCTCCGGCGCTGTGCCCTGCCCGGCCCGCGCGGGCGCGCCCTCAGCCATTCAGCAGCGCCAGGAGGCTTGCGTGCAGCCCCGGCGTTGCGGCGGCGAGGACCGCGCCGTCGGACTGGCGGGTGAGGCGGTTGCCCTGCCAGTCGGTCATGACCCCGCCGGCGGCCTCGACCACCGCGGAGACGGCGAGGAAATCATAGGGTTGCAGGTCGTAATCGACGACCGCATCGACAAGGCCCGAGGCCAGCAGCGCATGGGGGTAGCAATCATACCCGAAGCGGCGCGTCTGGCCGCATCGCGCCAGCGTCTCGAAAAGCTCGGGTCGGTCGCGGTAGATCTTCTCGGCCTCGTTCAGGTAGAAGACGGCGCTGGCCAGGTCGGTCTGCCCGGACACCCGGATCGGCGCGCCGTTGCGGGAGGCGCCGCGGCCGGGCACACCGAGATAGGTTTCGCCCAGCGCGGGCATGCCGATCACGCCGAGGTCGACCATATCGTCCGCCAGGTGGGCCAGCAGGAAGCCGAAGAGCGGATTTCCCGACAGGAAGGACCGCGTGCCGTCGATCGGGTCCACGACCCAGAGGTCGCGGGCGGTGCCGCCTTCCGTTCCGTGCTCTTCGCCGAAGATGCCGTGATCAGGGAAGGCCTGCCGGAGATGGGCGCGAACGGCGGCTTCGACCGCCTTGTCGGCCTGGGTGACGGGGCTTTCGTCGGGCTTGATCTCGATATCGAGGGGGTTGCGGAAATACCGCATCGCGGTGTCGGCGGCGAGCCGGGCGGCACCGAGGGCGTGATGCTCCAGCTGGTCGATCTCCGTCACGGTGGGGTCTCCTTTGGCGGGCATCACGGCTCAGGCTTTGACGCGGTCCATCTTCGGATCGTAGAGCGGGGCAAGGGTCGCCTGCGCCGCGACCCGTTCGGTGGCCACTTCCAGCTCGTAGGTGCCGGCGGTGACATAATCGGCATCGACACCGTCGGCGCAGCGCACGTATCCGAAGCCGATGGATTTTCCGACCGTGTAGCCGAAGCCGCCCGAGCTGAGCCAGCCGACGCGTTCGCCGTTGCGATAGATCGTCTCGCGGCCCAGGAGCACGACATCGGGGTCGGTGGTGAAGCAGACGAGCCTCTTCTTCACGCCTGCCTCCTTTTGTGCCTTCACGGCGTCGCGGCCCTTGAAATCGACGTTCTTGCGCAGCTTGACGGCCCAGCCGAGGCCGCTTTCGACCGGGGTGTGATCGGGGCCGATATCGGCGCCCCAGGCCCGGTAACCCTTTTCCAGCCGCAGGGACTCGATGGCGCGGTAGCCGGCATTGACGAGGCCCAGGGGTTCGCCCGCCTGCATGATCGCCTGGTAGACCGTCTGGGCGTACTCGACGGGCAGGTGCAGCTCCCAGCCGAGTTCGCCCACGTAGGTGACGCGCAGGGCGCGCACCGGGCAGCCGGCGATGCCGATGGTGCGCAGGGTGCCGAAGGGGAAGGCGGCGTTGGAGACGTCGTCGCGGGTGACGGTCCCGAGTATCTTGCGGGCGTTGGGGCCCATGAGGGACAACACCGCGTTGGCGGAGGTGATGTCGACGAGCTGGCAGTTCATGCCGGCGGGGATGTTGCGGCTGATCCAGTCGAAATCGTGGGTGGCGTAGCCGGTGCCGGTGACGATGTAGAACTCGTCATGGGCGATGCGGCCGACGGTGAGGTCGCACTCGATGCCGCCGTGGTCGTTGAGCATCTGGGTGTAGGTCAGGGCGCCGACCGGTTTGTCGATATCGTTGGCGCAGATCCAGGTGAGCGCCTCGAGGGCGTCGGGGCCTTTCAGCAGGAACTTGGCGAAGGAGGTCTGGTCGATCAGGACGGCGGCGTTGCGCGCGGCGGCGTGTTCGCGGCCGACCGCGTCGAACCAGTTCTGGCGGCCGAAGCTGTAGATGTCCTCCGGGGTCTCGCCCCGGGCCGTGTCGGCGAACCAGTTGGGGCGTTCCCAGCCCAGCTTTTCGCCGAAGCAGGCGCCGTGGGCCTTGAGGATGTCGTAGAGCGGGGACTTGCGGCAGGGGCGGCCGCTGTCGTGCTCTTCGTGGGGCCAGGACATGGTGTAGTGCTTGCCGTAGGCCTCGACCGTGCGGGTGCGGACCCAGTCGGTGTCGAAATGCGGGCGGCCGAAGCGGCGGATGTCGGCAGACCAGAGATCGAAGGGCGGCTCTCCCTTGTGGACCCATTCGGCCAGTGCCATGCCGGCGCCCCCGCCGGCGGCGATGCCGAAGGCGTTGAACCCCGCGCCGACGAAGAAATTGCGCTGTTCCGGCGCCTCGCCGATGATGAAGTTGCCGTCGGGGGTGAAGCTTTCCGGACCGTTCGTCAGGGTCTTGATGCCCGCGCTTTCCAGCGCCGGCACGCGGCCGAGCGAGAGTTCCATAAGCTGTTCGAAATGCTCGTAATTGCTGTCGAGCAGGCTGTAATGGAAGCCGTCGGGTATGCCGTCCACCGCCCAGGGAATGGGGTTCGGCTCGTAGCCGCCCATGACCAGCCCGCCGACCTCTTCCTTGTAGTATGTCAGGCGGTCGGGGTCGCGCAGCGTGGGCAGGTTGGCGGGCACGCCGTCGAACGGCTCGGTGACCATGTACTGGTGCTCCATCGACACCAGGGGCACGTTCACGCCGAACCGGCGGGCGAAGGCGCGTGTCCACTGTCCGGCGCAGCAGATCACCTTCTCGCATTCGATCCGCCCGGCATCGGTGATCACCGCGCGGATGACGCCATCCTCGATCTCGATATCGGTGACGGCCGTGTCCTCGAACAGCTTCGCCCCGGCCATGCGGGCGCCCTTGGCCAGCGCCTGGGTGATGTCGGAGGGGTTGGCCTGCCCGTCGGTGGGCAGGAAGGCCGCGCCGATGACGTCGGAGACATCCATGAGCGGCCAGAGCTCCTGTGCCTCCTTCGGGGTGAGGAGGTTCATTTCCAGGCCGAAGGAATGGGCGGTCGTCGCCTGGCGCTTCACCTCGGTCCAGCGTTCCTCGGTGCAGGCGAGACGCAGCCCGCCATTCATCTTCCAGCCGGTACCCAGCCCGGTTTCCTGCTCGATCCTGTTATAGAGATCGACGGAATAACCCAGCAATTGCGTGATGTTGGCGTTCGAGCGCAGCTGACCGACGAGGCCCGCGGCATGGAAGGTCGTGCCGCTGGTGAGCTTGTTGCGTTCCAGCAGGATCGTATCGGTCCAGCCGAGCCTTGCCAGGTGGTAGGCGGTGGAACAGCCGATGATCCCGCCACCGATGATGACCGCCTTTGCGGTTGAGGGTAGTTCGCTCATGTCCGTATTCAGCCTTGCTTGAAATTTTCCAGTGCGGCGTGGAAGCGCGCGAGGTTCTCGGCCGTGTAGGCCCGGTAGTCGAAGTCGATGTCGGAGGTCAGTTCTGAGACCATGCTCCACATCGTTTCGCGCAGGAGCGAGGCGCATTTCATGGCGGTATAGCGGTGGCGCAGGTCGTCGGTGACCGGGGTCGCGAAATAGGTCTCGAGCATCCAGTCTTCCTGTTGAGGGCTCAGCCCGTTGTTGGAGGCCAGCCCGCCGAGGTCGAAGAGGGGCGTGTTGAAACCGGCATAGTCGAAATCGATCAGCCAGAGCCGGGTGCCATCGTCGAGCAGGTTGCCTCAGAGCAGGTCGTTATGGCCGAAGACGATATCGAACGGCCCCGCGGCGCGCTCCAGCTCGTTGCCGGTTTCGACCAGCTCGGGCAGCATCGCCTTGTGGTCGCTCTGGCCTTCGGTGAGCGTGGCGGCATAGTCGCGAATGACGTGAAACACCCAGAAAACAAGGGCCGGGCCGCGCAGGTGGGCGGGCACCTCGCGGTGGCAGCGGGTGACCAGATCGAGGATGCGGGGCAGCATGTCGGGGCGGCGCACGTCTTCCTCGGTCAGGGTCCGGCTTTCGATGTAGTCGAGCACGGTCAGGCCGTTCTCGGCATGGACGACCGCCGGGGAGAGACCGGCGGCGTGGGCGGCGCGGGCGGCGGAGAGTTCGTTGAAGCGCAGGACCTGGTGGAGGGGGATGTCGTCGCCGACGCGGACGACGTAGGTGGCCTGGTCGTCGGTGACGCGGTAGTTGACGTTGGTGATACCGCCCGTGAGGGGGGTGGCCGTGATCCTGCCTTTCCAGATCGGCAAGGCCTGGATGCGGGCGATCAGGTCATTTTCGCTCATGATATCAACTTTCTAGACAATTCTGGCTGCAAGCGACAGACCCGGGGCAGCGCCCCGCCGGGGAGAGCGCGTCGGTCCTGATCGGAGTGGCGGCGCGGGGTGTCGGCAAGACAGGGCGGAATGGCGGTTTTCCCCTTGCAGAACAGGGCCTTGCCACACGCATTGCCCGGGGGAGACTGGCCGGTCGGGCGGGACGGGTGTGGCAGGGGTCACGGCAGATTCCTTCCTTGGGTCGCTGGGGAGTATTCACACATCAATCGCAACAGAACTCAACAGATAAAGTGCATGAATGTTGCAAAATGTTGATTTCGACACCCCTGGGAGCCCATGGTTGCAGCGCTTCGGGATGCGGCTGTGCCGGTCGACTGGAGCGCTTCAATGGTTAATGGTCATATTTTGCAGGGGTTTCGACGTCGGTATCACGTCGGTATTCCGTCGGTATCGCGTCGGTGCGGGCGTCGGCACCGCCAATGGTTAATGTGGCGCGCGGTGGCGGGGGCCGCGAGATATGGGGGTCCGCGCAACGGCCGCGGAGAGGAGTGGCGGAAGGGCGCCGTACGATAGCGCGCAGGCGGGCCATGCGGCGGGAACCGCAGGGGCGTTTGGGGGGTTTCCGGAATTGCCCGGCCCGGCGTGAGGCCGGGGTTTCAGGAGGAAAGGCCATGTCACTCATAACGCCCGACGAGCAAAGAGCCGCGGACGCGGCATTGCTGGCCAAGCGCGGCTATACGAAGGTGAACGAGCTGGAGGACGCGGCGCGGCGGCTTTACGTGTCGATGACCGCGCAGGAGCTTGAGAAGATGAGCGGCCGACATTACCCGGCCGGGGTCGAGATCGACAGCGAGTGATCCGGCCGCGATGACAGCGAGACGTCTCAACGGGCTGCTCTATTACCCCGATGACCGGCCGGGCATCACCCGCCGGCGGCGGGGGCGCGGGTTCAGCTACCACGCCCCCGACGGCAGCCTGATCCGCGATGCGGTCGAGCGTGACCGCATCGCGGCGATTGCCGTGCCGCCCGCCTATAGCGCGGTATGGATCACCCCCGAGCCGCTGGGCCACCTTCAGGCGACCGGGCGCGATGCCAAGGGGCGCAAGCAATACCGGTATCATGCCGACTGGCAGGCGATGCGCGCGCGGCGCAAGTATGACGGGCTGGCGGGTTTCGGGCGCACCCTGCCCGCCCTGCGCGCCCGGATCGCCGCCGGGCTGCGCACGCCTGCCGGGTCGCGCGAGCTGGCGCTGGCGTCGGTGCTGGCGCTGCTGGACCGCGCGTCGATCCGGGTGGGCTCGGCCGGGTATGCCAAGGAGAACGAGAGTTTCGGCGCGACGACGCTGCAGAACCGCCACGTGCGCTTCGACGAGACCGGCGTGACGCTGAGCTTTCCGGGCAAGGGGCAGCTTCCGGTGACCTGCCACCTGCAGGGGGCGCGGCTGTTGCGGGCGCTGCACAAGGTGCGCGACCTGCCCGGGGCGGAGCTGATCTCGTGGCGGGGGCCGGACGGGGCGTATCACGCCATCGGCCCGGCGCAGGTGAACGCGCTGCTGGAGGAGGTCTGCGGCGAGGGGACGACGGCGAAGAGTTTCCGGACATGGAACGGCACGGTCGCGGCGTTCCGGGTGGCGGTGGCGCCCGGGCCGCTGACCATCGCGATGATGGCCGAGGCCGCGGCGGAGCGGCTGGGCAACACGCCGGCCATCGCGCGGGGGAGCTACATTCACCCCGAGGTGATCGCGCTGGCCGAGATGGCGCCCGGGGAAAGGGAGGCGCGGCTGGAGGCCGTTGCGGAGGTGGAGTTGAGCGGGCTGCGGGCGCAGGAGGGCCTGTTGATCGGGTTCCTGGATGGCGGCACGCGGCGCTGAGGTTTCAGGTTGCGCGGCTGAGGCGGAGGATGGCTGGCAGGGCCGCGACGGCGATGGCGGCGGCGATGGCGAAGAAGATGCCGTAGCCGAAGCGTTCCGCGACGATGCCCGCGAGGGTGCCCGCGACCATGCTGACGGCGGCGTCCATGCACTGGAAGAGGGTGAAGTCGACGCCGGCCTGCCGGGGATCGGACCATTTCATGAAGAGCGCGTAGAGGGCCACGAAGCCCAGCGCCATCATCGCCGCGCTGCCGGCGATGGCGAGGGGGGCCGTGAGGCGCGTCTCGACGATGCCGGTGGCGGCCGAAAGGGCGACGAGCGCCAGCAGCGCCGCCTGTATCACCACGGCGCCGGCCAGCACCGGGCGGCTGCCGAGCTTGCGAACGAGGGCGCCACCGAAGAGGGCGCCGAGAAGGCCGAGGCCGAGGCTGCCCGCGCCGTTGACGAGGCCGAGGTCGGTGAGGGTGTAGCCCGCGTCGACGAAGAAGGGCCCGATCATGCCAATGGCGGTTTTCTGGGCGACGACGTAGATCGCCGCGATGGCGAGGCCGCGGCGGACCTCGGGGCGGTTCAGCGCGTCGGAGAGGCGAGGGACGTGGGAGCGGGTCTCGTCCGTGCCGGCGCGGGCGATGAGCAGGAAGGGCAGGATCAGCAGCGCCACGAGGGCGGCCATGGCCCCTGCCCCCACGGTCCAGCCGGCGCGGTCAACGAGCACCAGGAACAGGCCGCCGCCGATGGCCGAGCCGACATAGGCGCCGCCCACCTGCGCCGCGTTGCCCCAGCCGTATTGCCCGCCTTGCAGGGCGGCCACGGCGTAGCCGTCACAGGAGATGTCGACCGTGGCGGTGGCGAAGGCCACGGCCAGCAGCACCGCCATGACCGGCAGCACCGGCGCGGGGCCGATCAGCCCGGCGATGGCCAGCCCGGCGATGGACACCAGCCCGCCCGCCAGCACGATCTGGGCCGAGCGGTGGCGGCCGCGCATGGGCAGGCGGTAGCGTTCGACCGCGGGTGCCCAGAGGAACTTGAGCGCCCAGGGCAGGACGAGCAGCGACAAAAGGCCGATCCGGTCGAGCGGCAGGCCCTGTGCCCGGAGCACGCCGGGCAGGCCCGACCATGTCAGCCCGCCGATCACGCTTTGCGCGACGTAGACGCCGCCGATCGCCCCCACGACCGCCGGCGCCGAGGGGGCGCGCGTGCTCAAAACCGGTGCCGGAGACCGAGGGTCGCGGTGCGCCCTTCGTAGCGGTAGCAGGTGCCGGCGCTGCAGGTCTGGCCGTCTTCGTCGAAGAGGTTCTTGATGTTGGCCTGCAGCACCATGCCCTTGATCCCGTGGCGGGCGAGGTCGTAGGTGAAGGAGAGGTCGGCGAAGAGCTTCTCGGAGTTGCGGAAGGTGTTCTGGTCGTCACCCCAGCTTGGGCCCACGTAGCGCAGGCCGCCGCCGATGCCGATGCCCTTTAGCGCACCCGCCCGGGGCTCGTAGAAGGCCCAGAGCGAGGCGCTGGTTTCGGGGATGGCCGAGAGGTCGTTGCCGTTGGTGCCGGCAGCGCCCTTCTCGATCTCGACCTCGACCTGCGTAAAGCTGCCGGTGACGCGGAGCGCTTCGGTCAGGTTGGCCTGTGCCTCGATCTCGAAGCCCTTCGAGTGCAGGTCGAGCTGGCGCTGCTTGTTGACGCCGGTGGAGGTGTCGAAGACCACGCCGTCTTCCTGCTGGATGTCGAAGAGCGAGGCGGTGATCAGGCTGTCGGTGCCGGGGATCACGTACTTGACGCCGATCTCGGCCTGTTCGGCGCGGGTGGGTTCGGCGGCGCGGCTGACGGTGGAGGTGACGTCGTCGAAGACGCGGCCCACGTTGGGCGAGAAGGAGGTGGAGTAGTTGGCGAAGGGGGTGACGCCATTGGCGAACTCGTAAGCCACGCCGAGCCGGCCCGAGAAGGCCTCGTCGGAGGTGGAGGTGCGGGTGCCGGTGGCGTCGCGGGCGGTGGTATCGACCCAGTCGTAGCGGCCGCTGGCGAAGATCGTCCAGGCGCCGGCGGTCATCTGGTCGTGGAAATAGACGCCCGTCTGGTCGTTCTCCTGCCCGCCGGCATAGGGCAGCGGCATCGCCGCGGTGTCGGCGGCCGACACGTAGCCGACGGCGGAGAAGGCGTCGTAGGAGGCTTGCGTGTAGTCGATGCCGGCGACGAACTCGTGATCGACCGCGCCGGTGTTGAAGGCGATCTCGGCATGGGTGTCGACGGTGAATTGCTGCATGTCCTCGACGTAATGCCCCCAGTAGCGGGCAAGGCCGCCGCCGGCCGCGTAGAAGCCGCTGTATTCGAGGTCGGCGTCGACCTCGGCATAGCGCAGGTTCTGGCGCAGGGTGATGGCGTCGGTCATGTCGTGTTCGAGCTGGTAGCCGGCGCGCCACTGGGTCTGGTCGAAATCGTTGTAGGCGGGGTCGCCGTTGTAGAGGTTGGAGGCGGTGCCGTAGCTGGGGTTGTAGAAGGCCGCCGTGCCGCCGACCGTGGCCTCGGAATACTCGCCGAGGAAGGTGATCCGGGTGCGGTCGTTGAAGTGGTAGGCCAGGCTGGGGGCGAGCAGCATCTTGTCGTCGTCGTAGCCCGGCAGCGGCGTGCCCGCGTCGCGCCAGAGGCCGGTGAGGCGGTAGAGCAGCTTGCCGTCCTCGTCCACCGGGCCGGAGAAGTCGAAGGCCAGCTCGGCCCGGTCATCGGTGCCGGTGGTGACTTTCAACTCGCGGAAGCGGTAATCGAGCGGGCGCTTGGAGACCACGTTGGCGATGCCGCCCGGGCCGCTGACGCCGTAGAGCGAGGAGGCCGGGCCCTTGAGGAGCGCGACGCCCTCGTAGGTGTAGGGATCGTTGCGGAACCATGCCGAGGGGCCGTTGTACTGGCGCAGGCCGTCGCGGAAGAGGCCGGTGTAGAAGGCAGGGAAGCCGCGCAGGTAGAGCGCGTCGTAGCGGGTGTCGAAGCCGAAATTGTTGACCGAGGTGCCGCTGGAATAGCCCACGGTGTCGAGCAGGGTGCGGGGCTGCTGATCCTCGATCTGGTCCTCGGTGACGACGCTGATGTTCTGGGGGATGCGGCGGATCTCGGTGTCCACTTTCGTGGCCTGTCGGCCCCGCTGGGCGACGTAGCCGTCCTGTTGCAGGGTATCGTCGCTTTCGGCCTCGAGCTGGAGCGTGCCGAGGTCGTAATTCTGCGCCTGCTGGGCCGAGGCGGGCAGGCCGATCGCGGTGGCCGCGAGGATCGCGTTGATGGATGTGCGCACGAGGTCTTCTCCTGTCCTGTCCAGGTTTTGGCGGAGTTCTGGCACAGGCGGCCAGAAATAACAAACAGAAATAGTCAGGAATCTGGACCGAAAGGTTTATCAAGGTTTTGCATCATGTTACCTGCCGTTCCTGTCGTGTCGCCGGGCGATGGGGCGCCGGTATGCCGGTTTGATGCGTGGCCTACGCGCGCCCGCTTGCCCGCCCCGGACAAAGCCGCTAACGTTCGCCCGAATCCGTTGGGGTGCCCCGCAAGGGGGCTGAGAGGCCAAGCGTCAACCCATCGAACCTGATCCGGGCAATGCCGGCGTAGGGAACGGAGATCGAGCGCGCGAGAGACGCCCGTTTTCCCCATCCCGAGCACCGGTGCCCGACACCGGAGCCGAAGATGGGACAGATCGCCAAACTACTTGTCGTCGCAGGGTCGGACAGCGGCGGGGGCGCCGGTATCCAGGCCGATATCAAGACCGCCTCGGCGCTTGGCGTCTATGCCGCGACGGCGCTGACCGCGATCACCGCGCAGAACACGCGCGGCGTGCGGGCGGTGGAGATGCTGTCGCCCGATATCGTGGCCGCGCAGATCGGTGCCGTGCTGGAGGATATCGGGATCGGCGCCGTCAAGATCGGGATGCTGGGCGATGCCGGGATCGTGGCCGCGGTGGCGGAGGCGCTGGCGGGGTATGACGGGCCGGTGGTGCTGGACCCGGTGATGGTGGCGAAGTCGGGCGATGCGCTGCTGGCGGATGAGGCGGTGGCGGCGGTGGCCGAGCGGCTGTTGCCGCGGGCGAGCCTGCTGACGCCGAACCTGCCAGAGGCGGCGCGGTTGCTGGGCCGGGCGGTGGCGGAGACGCCGGAGGAGGTGCGGGCGCAGGGCGCCGCGCTGATCGCGGCCGGGGCCGGGGCGGTGCTGATGAAGGGGGGCCATGCGGAGGGGCCGGTCTGTCGTGACGTGCTGGTGACGGCCGGCGGCGAGACGGTATTCGAGGCGCCGCGGCTGGAGACGCGCAACACGCATGGGACGGGCTGTTCGCTGTCCTCGGCCATCGCCGCGGAACTGGCCAAGGGGGCGACGCTGGCGGAGGCCGTGGGCCGGGCGCATGGCTGGCTGCACGGGGCGATTGCCGCGGCGGACGGGCTGGGCGTGGGCCACGGCCAGGGGCCGGTGCATCATTTCCATGAGGTCTGGTGATGGCGGCGGATGCGACCATCCTGGGCGCGGGCGTGGCCGGGCTGTGCGTGGCGACGGAACTTGTCGCGCGGGGCGCGCGGGTGCGGGTGATCGACCCCGGCGGCGGGCCGGGCCGACAGGGCTGTTCATGGTGGGCCGGCGGGATGCTGGCGCCCGACTGCGAGGGCGAGACGGCCGAGGCGGCGGTGG
>Ga0189287_100134_pt1 | contig 47363 bp, 46 predicted proteins | sample UW86minimetaG_FD_130319 | JGI IMG/M metagenome (GOLD analysis project Ga0189287, IMG submission 130319) | Marine microbial communities from the Costa Rica Dome - UW86 mini metaG | ecosystem: Environmental > Aquatic > Marine > Oceanic > Photic zone | place: Costa Rica: the Eastern Pacific... | reverse complement strand
GTTGTCCGCCTCGGGCAACCTGCGGGCGCTGACCGTGGTGGTGATCTTCGCCATCACCGCCCATGCCGCGCTCAAGGGCATCCTGTCGCCCCTGCGCACGACGCTGGGCTCCGTCACCCTGCCGCTCGACAGTGCCGCCCTGCCCGGCAACCCGCTGATCTGGACGGCCGTCATCGCCGCCGCGGCGCTGCTTTACGCCCTGCGCTCGGGCAACCGCCCCGGCATGCTGCTGCTGGCCGCGCTGATCGGCGTGCTTGTGCCGCTTGGCTGGGTCGGCACGGGCTTCCTGCTTTACGACGATTTCGACCCGATCGCGATGGAATCGCTGGCCTTCACCTCGCCCATGACCGACGCGCTGTTCTTCACCGTTGCCTCGACCGCCATTCCGGCCGGCTTCGGCACGGGGCTGATCGGCGGCGTTCTGCTCGGCGCACTGGCGGCGGCGCTGCTGTCGCGCGGGTTCCAGTGGCAGAGCTTCTCCTCCCCGTCCGAGACCGGCCGCTACCTTGCCGGGGGCGCCTTGATGGGCTTCGGGGGCGTTCTGGCCGGCGGCTGCACCGTTGGCGCAGGGCTTTCCGGCATCCCCACCCTTTCCATCGCCGCCATCCTTGCCGTCACCTCCATGGTCATCGGCGCGCTTGCCACGAACCGCGCCCTGGGCGCCGTTCCCGCCGCCCGCGCCCATCCCGCCGAGTAAGCCTTGCACTGACGTCCTTTGCCGCTAGGATGCACGCCGCATTTCAACAAAGGCAGGCGGCATGACGCGCTACACGTACAAGGTAATCCCGGCCCCCGCGAAGGGGCGCAAGGCCCCCGGGGTCAAAGGCGCGGAAGCGCGGTTCGCGCACGGGCTCGAAGAGGCCATGAACGAGATGGCCGCGCAGGGTTGGGAATACCTGCGCGCCGACATCCTGCCCAGCGAGGAACGCCAGGGCCTGACCTCGACGAACACCGTCTACCGCAGCGTGCTGGTCTTCCGGCGCGAGGCCAAGGGCACCGGCGCCGCGGAACGCCCGGTGCCGTCGCTGACCGCCCGCCGCGGCCCCGCGCCCGAGGAAGAGCTGAAGTTCACCCGACGCGAGCCGATCGCGGCAGTTGCGGCAGACACGGCTGCCCCTGAACCCGATGTCCTTGACCCTGAGGTTCCTGACTCGCAGGACCTGCCGGAAACCGACACCGAGGAGCAGGCCGCCAATGACGATGCTCCCGTCCGGATCGAGGACGAGGACGAGGACGAGGAAACGCTGCCCGAAACGCCCGGGACCGAAACCGGGAACGAAACCGGGACCGAGATCGAGACCGAAGAAACGCAGGACGACACAACCGATGACGCAAGGGAAGAAGAGGACGGTGAAACCCCGCGTCGCTGAGGCGGCGAAATCTGCCGCACCACTCGCGATTTATCGCTCCTCCACCAGATTTTTACAAACTGCCCTCTTCAATTTGCCAACCAGTAATCTAAACTCTCCGATCTGACTCGCAGAGGGAAGCCCATGTCCAAGAGTGACCCATTCGGATTCGATATTTCAGTCGGCGCTTCGAAGAAGAAGAACCCGCGCGGCCGGCGCGGCATGTCGGGTGCGTCCGAAACCTCGACCCGCGTCTGCGATCATCCGGGCTGCAACGAGCCCGGCAAGTACCGCGCGCCCAAGGCGCCGGATGTGCTGGATGATTTCTACTGGTTCTGCAAAGACCACGTGCGCGAGTACAACACGAAGTGGAACTTCTTCGAAGGCACGACCGAGGCCGAGATGAACGCCCAGATGTCGAAGGACAAGGTTTGGGAACGCCAGACCAAGGCCTTCAACGACCCCGAGGCGCGCGCCTGGGCCCGGCTGGGCATCGAGGACCCGCACCAGGTCCTGGGCGGCAACGCCACGCAGAACCCGGGCAAGAACCGGACACAGCAGCGCAAGCTGCCCCCGACCGAGCGCCGCGCGCTGGAGATTCTCGAGGCCGAGGATACCTGGTCGAAGGCCGATATCCGCAAGGCCTACAAGTCGCTGATCAAGGTACTCCACCCCGACATCAACGGCGGCGACCGCAGCCAGGAAGAACAGCTGCAACAGGTCGTCTGGGCGTGGGACCAGATCAAGCCGAGCCGGAACTTCAAGTAGGCGTCAGGGCGTGACGGGCTCCGGCCCGGCGCGCCGCGCGCCAAGGCGCGGGTGCAGCGTGGCCGCCAGCCCCCAGCACCCGGCCAGCGCGATTCCCGCGAAGGCAAAGATCCCCGAGACCGGCGCCACCAGCAGCACCAGCCACGCCGCCCCCGGCGTCAGGATGCCCGACACGTCGCGGAAGCTGGAATAGACGGCCGACATTTCCGTCCGCTCCGAGGGCTTCACCGACATCAGGAACGGCAGCCCCCCGCAGATATCGAGCAGCACGAGGAAGCCCGAGGCGCAGAACAGCGCCACCAGCGCAAACGCCGGCGTGGGCGCCAGCATCCAGCCGGTAAAGAACAGCATCCCTGCACAGGCAAAGCCCGTCCGCACCGCCATCCGGACCGTGTGCCGCTGCATCCACCGCAGCATCACCGGCGTCAGGAAGAGGATCGCGTTGGTGGCCGACATCATGATCCCGCCGGTCTGCGGGTCGAGCCCGCTGTCGACCGCGTAGATCGGCAGGTAGACGACGTAGGCCCACCACCCGCAGGAACGGAACACCGCGAAGAGCCACCCCACCACCAGCCTGGGCTGGGCGAAGAACCGGCCCAGATAGCGAAGCGGGTTGGCCGCCGGGCGCCGCGCCCGCGTGATCAGCTTGCCGTTGCCCAGTCGCATCACGAAAAACAGTGTCAGCAGCCCGCAGATCGCCGCCGCGGAGACAAGGAATGGGGCCGGGCCCCACCATTGCATAAGGGTGACACCGGCCACCGGGCCGATCGTCCAGCCGAGCGCGCTGTAGAACATCCGCAGCGTCTCGCACCGGCCCAGCTCGGCCCGCTCGACATAGTCCAGCACGTAGGCGTTGAAACACACGAAAAGCGAGACGGTCGCGACCGTGATCATCACCAGCCCGGCGATCACCCCCGACCCGCCCGTCGTCGCCGCCAGCGCGCCCGACAGGAACAGCGTCCCTGCCCCGGCATAAAGCCAGCGCCGCGGGATGAACCGGTTGAGCCACGGCACCAGCAGCCCCGCGACCAGCGACAGGAACCCGGTCAGGAAATAGATCGCCGAGACGACCTGCGCATCGCCCAACGCCTTGTACATGGCCACCGGGAAAACCGACACGAGCATGCCGCGCGCCACGGCCTCGGCCCCGGCAAGCATGGCGAAACCGCGCATCGACGGTGCGGGGGCATGGCGAAGCCATTCGGGTATATGGCGCTCGAACATACGGGGCCTGTCACTTGCTGTCTTCCTGACCGGATGCGCCCCGGCGCGCGCCCTGTCGCCTCCGTTCGCGACCCGCAGGTCGGAAACGGGCCTCCGCCGCGACTGCGCAAACGAAAAACGGCCGCCCTGAACGGCGACCGTTACGAGATTACGGGATGGTCGGCGCCTCTACGCCGGCTTGAAAACCAGGCTCACGCCATTGAGACAGTGCCGTTTCCCCGTAGGTTCCGGCCCGTCGTTGAAGATATGGCCCAGGTGGCTGCCGCAGCGGCGGCAATGCACCTCGGTGCGCGGGTAGATCAGCTTGAAATCCCGCTTGGTTTCCACGGCGTTCTCAAGCGGCCGGTAGAAGCTGGGCCAGCCGGTGCCGCTGTCATACTTGGTATCGGAGGGGTAAAGCGGCAGGTCGCAGCCCCGGCAATGGTAGGTGCCCGCCGAATACTGCTTGTCGAGCGGCGAGCTGCCGGCGGGCTCGGTGCCCTCCTCGCGCATCACCTTGTACTGCAGGTCTGTCAGCATGTTGCGCCATTCCGCCTCGGTGCGGGTCACTTCGAAATTGCCCGACGCAGAGCTGGCGGCGCCAAGCGAGGTCAGTGAAACGGCCGTGCCGCCCAGAAGGATCATGGCGATAAAGCCTCTGCGGTCCATGGCGGGTCCTCCCTTCGGTCCTTGTGGTCCAAAGATGCCGGTTGCAGGGCGGCGCGGCAAGTGCGCCGCCCTGCACATTTCGGTGATCGGGCTCAGCCTTCGGCGGGCAGGATCACGGTGTCGACGACGTGGATCACGCCGTTCGACTGGTCGACATCGGCGATCGTCACGTTGATCATCTGGCCGCGCTCGTCCTTGAGCATGATGTTGTCGCCCTCGTAGGTGGCTTCCAGCTCGCAGCCGCCCACGGTCGGGACGATATGCATGCCGCCGTCATCGTCGACCATGCCCTTGATGGCGGTCGACATCGCGTCGGCCGACACCACGTGGCAGGTCAGGATCTCGGTCAGCTTGTCCTTGTATGCCGGCTGCATCAGCGCTTCCAGCGTCTCCGCGGGCAGCTTGTCAAAGGCCGCGTCAGTGGGTGCGAACACGGTGAACGGGCCGTCGCCTGACAGGGTGTCGACAAGACCGGCAGCTTTCACGGCCGCGACAAGGGTTTCGTGATCGGCCGAGTTCACGGCGTTTTCCACGATGTTCTTGTCGGCATACATGGGCGCGCCACCCACCATCGGGTTCTCTGCGAATGCTGCACCGGCGCTGATGGCGGCAACGGCCGTGGCCGCGACAAGTGTCTTGTTGAACATTGTGTATCTCCTCTCTGTCGTACCGGGCGTCATTGCCCGAACATGCGACAACCCACGGACGGGCGGCGGCCAGAGTTTCAGAGAAAATGTGAAAAACGCGCAGTCTCACGCATCCGTGATCGGGCCGGTTGCCAGAACGGCCCCGGTCGGCGCGCCCGTGGGCGAGCCGCCTTCGGGCTCGTCCGAGATGGCCAGAACCCCGCCCGACAGGGCCTCCTGCAACTCGGGCGTCACGGTAAAGAGCGCCCGCTCATCCGGCGGCAGTACGCCCAGCGACACCGGCGCGTTCTCGCCCGCGATCAGCCACAGCTCCAGCGAGCGACCCTCCGCCGCCTCGCCTGCCAGCCGTTCGACATAGAGCTCCGCGTTTTCCGCGTCATACGCCGCCTCGACCACGAGGCTGCGGTCCTCGGCGGCAACTTCGGCGGTGTATGCCGGCGTTTCCGGCGGCAGTGGGCCCTGGTCGAGGAGATCCGACGACACGAACAACAGCACGGCCAGAACTGCCACGGCCAGCCCGGTCAGCCCGAACCGTTGCCACAGCCCGGTGCGACGCTCGGGCGCGCTCTCGCCAAAAAGACGCATCTCCACGCGGGTCTGAACATCCTCCGGCGGCGTCACCGGCTTCACGTCATCGGCAAAGCCCGAAAATTCCTCGGCCCAGATCGCGCAGATACGCCGCAGCGCCGGTTCGGACGCCAGGCGCGCCTCGAACGCCGCCAGTTCCTCCTCCGGCAGCAGGCTCAGGGTGTACTCCCCTGCAAGAACGACGTCGTCGTTCGGGTCTGGCGTGGTGCCGCTCATCGAGACAGGCACTCCCTCAGTTTCAACAGGCTGCGCCGCAGCCAGGTTCGCATCGTGTTGAGCGGCACGTTGTACCGCTCTGCCAGTTCGGCATAGGTATCGCCTTCCAGGTACGCGCGCCGCACGGCATCGGCGTGCTGATGGTCCAGTTCGCCGAAACACCCGTCCAGGCGGTTGCGTTCGGACGCCCGGATCGCCATCGTCTCGGGGCCCGGCGCGGGGTCGGCCAGCGTGGCCGTCAGAACGTCGCCGCTGGTCGAGTGCCGCGCCCGCCGCTTCCGGTCGATGGCCGCATTGCGGGCGATGGAAATGAGCCACGTCATCGGGCTCAGGCCATTGGCGCGGTATCGGTCGGCGTTGTTCCAGATCTTCACATAAACGTCCTGCAGCACGTCTTCCGCCTCGGCCCGGTCGTCCAAGACACGCAGGATAACGCCGAATAGTTTCGCCGAGGTGCGGGAATAGAGGTTGCGGAAGGCCGCCCGGTCCTTCAGGGCCATTCGCGCGATCAGATTTTCGATTTCCTGAAGCTCAGACGACATTACACACCAACTCGTTTCGACCTAGGGTAAGTCAGTTGAACGGGACGTCCAGCAAAACTTCCCCTACCCCTTGCCCTTTCCGGCTTTATGTTGCACCACGTGGCGAAATTCACGATGCGAACCCAGAGGACCCGACGAATGGCGGATGGAACCATAGACACGAATGCCAAACCGACCGAGGAGATCTCGGTGCGCGACGTGTTCGGCATCGACACCGACATGGTCGTGCGCGGCTTTTCCGACCGCACCGACCGGGTTCCCGAGCTGGATACCACCTACAAGTTCGACCCCGACACGACGCTGGCCATCCTCGCGGGCTTCTCCCACAACCGCCGCGTGATGATCCAGGGCTACCACGGCACCGGCAAGTCGACCCATATCGAACAGGTCGCCGCCCGCCTAAACTGGCCCGCCGTGCGCGTGAACCTCGACAGCCATATCAGCCGGATCGACCTGATCGGCAAGGACGCGATCAAGCTGCGCGACGGCAAGCAGGTGACCGAGTTCCACGAGGGCATCCTGCCCTGGGCGCTGCGCAACCCCGTCGCCATCGTCTTCGACGAGTACGACGCCGGCCGCGCCGACGTGATGTTTGTCATCCAGCGCGTGCTGGAACATGACGGCAAGCTGACGCTGCTCGACCAGAACGAGATCATCACGCCCCACCCGTGCTTCCGCCTCTTTGCGACGTCGAACACGGTGGGCCTGGGCGACACGACCGGCCTCTACCACGGCGTGCAACAGATCAACCAGGCTCAGATGGACCGCTGGTCCATGGTGGCAACGCTGAACTATCTCAGCCACGACGCGGAAACCAACATCGTTCTCGCCAAGAACCCGCTCTTCAACACCAAGGACGGCCGCCAGCAGGTCAGCCAGATGGTCACCGTGGCCGACCTCACGCGGACGGCCTTCATGAACGGCGACCTCTCGACGGTGATGAGTCCCCGGACGGTGATCAACTGGGCACAGAACACCCACATCTTCCGCGACGTGGGCTATGCCTTCCGCCTGACCTTCCTCAACAAGTGCGACGAGCTCGAACGCCAGACCGTGGCCGAGTTCTTCCAGCGCTGCTTCGACGAGGAACTGCCGGAAAGCGCGGCGAGCGTCAGCCTGGGGTGATGCGGCAGAACGGCAGGCCCCGCGAAACTGGAGCCGTGTCATGCATATCGGCCTGATCGGCGGTATCGGCGTGGCGGCGACGGTGGAATATTACCGCCGCCTGACCACGTTGATGAACAAGCGTCAACAGCGTCTCGAGCTTACCATCGTCCATGCCGACGTTCAGGAGTTGATCCGCAACAACAACGCCGACGACCGGCGGGCACAGGCCGAGATCTACGCCCGGCTCATCGACCGGCTCAAGGCGGCGGGATGCGACTGCGCTGTCATCACCTCGATAGGCGGGCATTTCTGTTTCGAAGAGACGCAGGCCATTTCGGCATTGCCACTGGTCTCGGCCGTCGCCCCCCTCGATGCCCATTTCGAAAACCTGGGATTGAGCAGCGTGGGGCTGCTCGGCACGCGAAGGGTCATGCAGACGCGGCTTTACGGGCAACTGAAAGCCACCCGCGCGGTCGCCCTCGACGACGAAGCCGCGCATCTGGGTCAGGCCTACACCGACATGGCGGTCGCCGGCCATTGTACGCCCGACCAGCGGCACCTCTTCCTCGACGCGGGCCGCCGCATGATCAACGATCACGGGGCCCGGGCCATCGTGCTGGCCGGCACCGACCTGAACCTCGCCTTCGACGGGCAGGACGCGGGCTATCCGGTCATCGATGCGCTTGATGTTCATGTCGAGCTTCTCGCGCGGATCGCCTCGGGAGAGGCCGAACCGGCGGCGGGCTGAACCGCCACGCCCGGCGCGTAACGTATATTCTATGTATTGACAGGGTATATACATATTCATACCCTGCTGACATGAGGCACAAAACGATCACCCCGGCGGTGGTGGCGTTTCTGGCAGTGACAGGCATCTCCTCCGCCAACGCGGGCACGCTTTCCCCGATGGAACAGGCCCAGGCCTTCGCCACGTGCGCCGGCCGGCTTCAGGCACTCGCCACGCGGCAGGGCGCCATCCATGACCCGCAATCCACCGATACGCGGCAGAAGCAACTCGGATTCGAGGACATGCTCGACGCCCTTCTTCCCCATGTCACGGAGGCCGGCGTCGACCCCGGCGCACCCAAGCGCTGGCGCGCCTATGGCTGGACCGAGATCGCCCTCCTCCTGCGCCACGCCGAACATGGCGAGGATGACACCCGCGCCGCCCGCGCCCGCGCCGACATGGCCCGCCGGATCGACACCTGCACCCGGATGATCCTGTAAGCCCCCGGAATCGCATCGCCCCCACTGGTCAATCCGGTGCAATCCCACTAGGTTGCCCCTGATCACGAACACGATGCGTAAGGCGCGCTTAATGGCTCAGTCCGACAATCCTGCCGATCCCTTCAAGAAGGCGCTGGCCGAGGCGACCAAGGTGCTCGCCGACAACCCCGACCTGTCGGTCACCTACTCGGTCGATCCCGCCGGCCTGACGGGCGAGGCGATGCGCCTGCCCCAGATCAGCCGCCGCATGTCGAAAGACGAGGTCCTGCAGGCCCGCGGCACCGCCGACGCGCTGGCGCTGCGCCACAAGTACCATGACGCCGGTGTCTCGGCCCGCTACACCCCGCCGGGCGAGATGGCGCGCGAGCTCTACGACGCCATGGAATCGGCCCGGTGCGAGGCGATGGGCGCCCGCCACATGCCCGGCACCGCCGGCAATATCGACGCCAAGATCGGCGCCGAGGCCCTGCGCCGCGGCTACGACCAGATCAAGGACCCGTCCGAGGCCCCCCTGCCCGTCGCCGCGGGCTACCTCATCCGCCACCTCGCCACCGGCCGCACCCTGCCGCGCGCTGCCGACAACGTCATGCAGCTCTGGCAGGGCTTCATCGAGGATCACGCCGGCGGCACGCTCGAGGACCTGCAGGCCAAGCTCTCCGACCAGGCCGAGTTTGCCCGCTTCGCCCGCCAGATCATCAAGGACCTGGGTTACGGCGACCAGTTGGGCGACGACCCCGACGCGCCCGATGACGATCAGGACGAGGCCGACCAGGAAGCCCAGGAAGAAGAGCAGCCCGACAGCACCGGCCAGGACGAGAGCGACGAGGAACAGGCCGACGCCGATCCCGAGCAAAGCCAGGAAGAACAGCAGGACGACGCCCAGGCCCAGGTCAGCATGGATGACATGGCCGACGAGGAGATGGGCGACGAGACCGAGATGCCCGAGGGAGAAGCACCCCTCGAGCCCCCGGCGCCGCAACCGATTTCCGAGGCCGATCCCGACTACACGGTCTATTCCACCAATTACGACGAGGAAATCGCCGCCGAAGAGCTGGCCGAGCCGGTCGAGCTGGAACGCCTCCGTGCCTATCTCGACCAGCAGCTCGAACCGCTCAAGGGCGCGGTGTCGCGCCTCGCCAACAAGCTGCAGCGCCGGCTTCAGGCCCAGCAGAACCGTTCGTGGGAGTTCGACCGCGAGGAAGGCATCCTCGACGCGGGGCGCCTGGCGCGCGTGGTGGCCAACCCCACGACGCCGCTTTCCTTCAAGGTCGAGAAGGACATGGAGTTCCGCGATACCGTCGTGACACTCCTGCTCGACAATTCCGGCTCGATGCGCGGCCGCCCGATTTCGATCGCGGCGATCTGCGCCGACGTCCTGTCGAAAACGCTGGAGCGCTGCCAGGTAAAGGTCGAGATCCTTGGTTTCACCACCCGTGCCTGGAAAGGCGGGCAATCCCGCGAGACATGGCTGAACGAAGGCCGCCCGCAACTGCCCGGCCGCCTCAACGACCTGCGCCATATCATCTACAAGAACGCCGACGCCCCCATGCGCCGGACCCGGAACAACCTCGGGCTGATGATGAAGGAAGGGCTGCTGAAAGAGAATATCGACGGCGAGGCGCTGGAATGGGCCCACCGCCGCATCGTCAACCGCCGCGAACAGCGCAAGATCCTGATGGTGATCTCGGATGGCGCGCCGGTCGATGACAGCACGCTGTCGGTCAACCCGGCCAACTACCTCGAAAAGCACCTGCGCGACGTGATCGCCATGGTCGAGAAGCGCAAGCAGGTCGAACTGCTGGCCATCGGCATCGGCCACGACGTGACCCGCTATTACGACCGCGCGGTTACGATCACCGACGCCGACCAGTTGGCCGGCGCCATGACCGAACAGCTGGCGGCGCTCTTCGACAGCGACCCGCGCGCCCGCGCCCGCGTCATGGGGATCAAGAAAGCCAGCTGAAGGCATCCGGCCGCGCCGTCGGATGCCTCCGGCGGGAATATTTGGGGCAAGATGAAGCCTGGCGCGGTGCCCGGCTTCATCTTTCCTGAAATACTCCTATCCCGCGCCTTTCCTTCCGTGCGCCGTGGCGGCAGGGGATTACCGCATTGATCTTGCCCTGCCCCTCCCTTAGCAATGTCAAGCTGACGCAATCGCCCGGGGGCCGACCATGTTCCAGACCTTCCAAGACACCGCCAGCCCGGAACAGGGCCCGCCCCGCCTGGCCGCCCTGCGCGAGGCGATGGCGGCCGAAGGACTGGCCGGTTTCCTCGTCCCCCGCGCCGATGCGCATCAGGGCGAATACGTGGCCCCCTGCGACGACCGGCTGGCGTGGCTCACGGGCTTCACCGGCTCGGCCGGGTTCTGCATCGCCCTGACCCACAAGGCCGGCGTCTTCGTCGACGGGCGCTACCGGGCGCAGGTCAAGACGCAGGTGGACACCGCCCATTTCACCCCCGTCGACTGGCCCGAGGTCAAGCCGGCCCAATGGCTGAAAGACAACCTCGATAGCGGCGAGGTCGGGTTCGACCCATGGCTCTACACCCCGGAACAGATCGACGCGCTCGAAAAGGGTCTGGCGGGCAGCGATATCCGCCTGCGCCCCTGCGCCAACCTGATCGACCGCATCTGGCCCGACCGCCCCGCCCCGCCGCAGGGCGCCATCCGCGTCTACCCCGAAGACCTCGCCGGCGAGCCCCAGGGCGAGAAACGCGCCCGCCTCGCCGCCGGGCTGAAGGACGCCGGACAGGAAGCCGCCGTGCTCACCCTGCCCGATTCCATTGCCTGGCTGCTCAACATCCGCGGCAGTGACATCCCCCGCAACCCGGTCGCCCATGCCTTTGCCGTGCTCCACGACACCGGCCAGCTCACGCTCTATGTCGATGCGGAAAAACTGAACGACGAGGTCCGCGCGCACCTGGGCGACGAGGTGCTGATCCGCCCCGCCAACGCCTTCGGCCCCGGCCTCAACAGCCTGACCGGGCCGGTGCGGCTCGACCGGTCGAGCGTGCCGCTGTGGGTCGCCAGGCAACTGGAGGAGGCCGGCGTGCCGCTCGTCTGGGGCGACGACCCGTGCATCCTGCCCAAGGCCCGCAAGACCGAATCCGAGATCGCCGCCACCCGCACCGCCCATATCCGCGACGGTGCGGCGCTCTGCCAGTTCCTCGCGTGGTACGACGACCAGCCCCCCGGCACCATCACCGAGATCGACGTCGTCACCAAGCTCGAGGTCGAGCGCCGCGCCACGAACGAATTGCTCGACATCAGCTTCGACACCATCGCCGGCTCCGGCCCCCACGGCGCGCTGGCACATTACCGGGTGACGGAAAAGTCAAACCGCACGCTGGAAGACGGCGACCTGCTGGTGCTCGACGGCGGCGGACAATATGTCGACGGCACCACCGACATCACCCGCACCCTGCCCGTGGGCACGCCAGGGCCCGAGGAGCGCGCGGCCTTCACCCGCGTCCTGCAGGGCATGATCGCCATGAGCCGCGCGCGCTGGCCCAAGGGGCTGGCGGGGCGTGACCTCGACGTCCTGGCGCGCTACCCGCTGTGGCTGGCCGACCAGGATTACGCGCACGGCACCGGTCACGGCGTCGGCGTTCACCTCTGCGTGCACGAAGGCCCGCAGCGCCTGTCGCGCGCCGGCGAGGTGGCGCTGGAACCCGGCATGATCGTCTCGAACGAGCCGGGCTATTACCGCGAAGGCGCCTTCGGCATCCGCATCGAGAACCTTGTCGTCGTGACCGAGGCCAAGCTTCTGCCCGGCGGCGACCAGACCGGCAAGCTGTGCTTCGAGACGATCAGCTTCGTGCCCATCGACCGCCGCCTGATCGAGGTGGACATGCTGACCGACGCCGAGAAGGACTGGCTCAACGCCTACCACGCCACCTGCCTCGACAAGATCGGCCCACGCCTGACCGGGCCCGCGCACGACTGGCTCGAGGCCGCAACCGCGCCCCTGTGACACATTGGTGTCACACGGGGCCGGCAAATCGGTGTAAGACACCGCAAGACATGACGCATACCGGGGAGGGACAAGAACCATGACGACGATCAAGATCCGCAAGGCCGAAGGCACATGGACCGTGCGCGCGGGCGGCGCCATCCTCGTGGAAAGCCGCGACGCGCTGGTCCTCAGCGAGGACGGCCACCCCGACATCATCTATTTCCCGCGCGGCGATATCGCCATGGCCTTCCTCGACGAGACCGACCACACGACCCACTGCCCGCACAAGGGTGACGCCAGCTACTATTCGATTGTCACGAAAAGCCAGACACTCCAGAACGCGGCATGGAGCTACGAAGACCCGAAACCGGATGTCGAGCGCATCAAGGGCCACATCGCCTTTTACGCCAACGAGAACGTGACCGTCGAACGAATCTGAGGGCAGAGCGGGCGGCGCCTAGCTGTGCTCCTCCCGCGACACCGCCGCCAGCGCGCGGTTATAGGTCTTGAGCGCATCGACATGGAAGAGCGCGCCCAGCAGCTCGGGCGGCTCGCCCTCCTTGGTCAGGGTCACCACCGGCACGAAGGGCACAGCCGTGCGCTCGAACACCGCCATCGCCGCCTCCAGCGTGGCGCCGCCATCGACATAGACCCCCTCGCCGATCAGTTCCCAGCACCGCTCTTCGGGCGCGGCCTTCTCGGCGCCCTTGGGCCGCATGACGTTCGACACCATGTACATCGACAGCAAATAGGCCTGCGGCCCCGCCGCCACCTGCACGCCTCGCCGCTCGAGCTGGGTCAGGAAAAAGGACCGCTTCACGAGGTTCGAGCCAAGCGCCGTCGACATCGACACCGCCACCATCACCGCCAGCCCGGTCTGCCAGTCGCCGGTCAGCTCGAACACGATCAGCGTGGTCGAGATCGGCGCGCCCAGAACGGCGGCGGCCACCGCCCCCATGCCCGCCAGCGCGTAGAGCGTCGATGATCCCGACACTTCCGGAAACAGCCCCGTCGCGATCAGCCCGAAGCTCAGCCCCGTCAACGCCCCCACCATCAGCGAGGGCGAGAACACGCCACCGCCCATCCGCCCGCCCAGCGTGATGGCCACGGCCACCACCTTGAGCACGGCGAACACCATCGCCTCGTGCAGCACAAGCTGACCCGTCAGCGCCAGCGACGTCGTCTCGTAGCCCACCCCGATGATATGCGGAAACCAGATCGCCAGCAGCCCCAGCAGCGCCCCCGACACCGCCGGGCGCAGCCAGCGCGGCATCCGCGTCCGCATCTGCACGAAATTCGCCATGTCCTCGGCAAAGAGAATCGCATGCATCAACGCCGTCGCCACCAGCCCGCAAACCAGCCCGAGGATCAGGAAGGCCGGCAGTTCCACGTAGAATTCCAGCGCACTGGCCACCGGCAGCGTGAACTCGGTCACATCGCCGAATTCCAGCCGGTTGATCACCGTGCCCGCCACAGAGGCGATGACGATCGGCGCGAAGGCATGCAGCGCAAAATGCCGGAGCACCACCTCCAGCGCGAACAGCGCCCCGGCGATCGGCGCGTTGAACGAGGCCGACACCGCCGCGGCCACGGCACAGCCCAGAAGGTCGCGCCCGGTCACGCCGTCTGCGTTGATCCGGTTGCTCACCCAGGACGAAATCACGCCCGCCAGGTGCACCACCGGCCCTTCCCGCCCGCTCGATCCGCCGGTGCCGAGCGTGATGATCGATGCCGCAGCCGAGGCCAGCCCGACGCGCCCCTCGACCCGGCCCTCCTGCAACGCCGCGCCCTCGATCACGTCCGAGACCGATCGCACCCGCCCGTCCGGCGTGAACCGGTGCAGGATGACGCCCACCACCAGCCCGCCAAGGATCGGCACCGCCATGACCCAGTACCACGGCAAGGCCGCCGCCGCGCTGTGAACATAGGCCATGCCTTGCGCGCTGTAGGCCCAGCTTTGCAACGTATCGATCCCGCGCCGGAACAAAAGCGCCGCGAAGCCGGCCGCGATCCCGATGGCCAGCGCGATCAGCCAGAACTGGAACTGGCTGGGCCCCTTGTCCAGCAGCACCCGCCAGCCGTTTCTTGCCGCCCGCTCCGCCGCGTTGATCTTGCCACCCAGGAAATGCCGCGACGATTGTGTCATGCCACCGGCAATTCCCGGCGTGCCCCCGCTTTTCCCCAGGTGCCGCTTCGACTAGGTTTGGCACGTGAACGGGAGAGAGGGATTTGCATGACTATCCAGGCTGCGATCGGCGCGTTGTCCACCTTATTAGGACAACGGCTGACATGCTCCAAGGGTGAACTGGCCCAGCACGGCGAATCGGAGACCTACTTTCCCCTCACGCCCCCCGATGCCGTGGCCTATCCCGACAATACCGAGGAGGTGGCGGGCATCCTGAAGATCTGCGCCGAACATCGCTGCCCGGTGGTGGGCTGGGGCACCGGCACCTCGCTGGAGGGCCAGGCACAGGCCTTCGAAGGCGGGGTCTGCGTCGATTTCTCCCGGATGAACAAGGTTCTCGAAGTTTCGCCCGAAGACATGCACGTGCGCGTCCAGCCCGGCGTCACCCGCCAGGCCCTGAACGAGGAATTGCGCGCCACCGGCCTGTTCTTCCCGGTCGATCCCGGTGCCAACGCCTCGCTGGGCGGCATGGCCTCGACACGCGCCAGCGGCACCACGACGGTGCGCTACGGCACGATGCGCGACAACGTCATGGCGCTCGAGGTGGTCACCGCCACCGGCGAGGTCATCCGCACCGGCAGCGCCGCCCGCAAGAGCTCGGCCGGCTACGACCTGACCGGGTTGTTCGTGGGCTCCGAGGGCACGCTGGGCCTCATCACCGAGCTCACCCTGCGCCTGCAGGGCACGCCCGAGGCCATATCCTCGGCCGTCTGCGCCTTCCCGGAGGTGGACCAGGCGGTGAACTGCGTCATGGACACGATCCAGATGGGCCTGCCCGTCGCCCGGATCGAGCTGGTCGATATCGACAGCGTGAAGGCCGTGAACGCCTATTCCGGCACGAGCCTGCCCCCGAAGCCGCACCTGCTGCTCGAATTCCACGGCTCCGACGCGGGCGTCGCCGAACAGGCCGAAACCTTCGGCGCCATCGCGGAAGAGCATGGCGGGTCGGGCTTCGACTGGGCCACCAGGCCGGAAGAGCGAAACGCGCTCTGGACCATGCGGCACAACGCCTATCACGCCATCATCGCCTCCCGCCCCGGCTGCCGGGCGGTGGTGACGGATGTCTGCGTGCCGATCTCGCGGCTGGCCGAGGCGGTCGAGACCTGCCGCGCCGACCTCAAGGCGCATGACGTGCAGGGGCCAATCCTCGGCCACGTGGGTGACGGGAATTTCCACGCCATCCTGCTTTTCGACCCCGAGGATGCCGACGAGAAACAGCGCGTGCTCGACGCCTCCAAACGGCTGGTCGATCTCGCCCTCTCGCTCGGCGGCACCTCGACGGGCGAGCACGGCATCGGCGTCGGCAAGCTGGGCTACATGGAACGCGAGCATGGCGGCGCGTGGCCGGTGATGGGCGCGATCAAGGCCGCGCTCGACCCCGACAACATCATGAACCCCGGCAAGCTCGTGCCACCCCGCAACTGAGCCCGCCCCCATGCTGCGCCTCCTCACCCTCCTTGCCTGCCTCGCCACCCCGGCGCTGGCCGAACCCGTCACCTTCCCCGCCGAGACCAGCCACGACGGCATCCCCGTCACGCTCGAGGCCAGCCTGCACCTGCCCGACGGCCCCGGCCCCCACCCCACCGTCATCCTGATGCACGGCTGCGGCGGGCTGCAGCCCTCGGTGGCCCACGCGCTCGACCTCCACGCCGAGGCGCTCAACGCCGCAGGCTTCGCCGCCCTCATCCTCGACAGCTTCGGCCCAAGGGGCATCGGCGGCGGCCATGTTTGCGAAACCTATGAGAGGTTGGGCGACGCCCGCCGCTACCGGATGCAGGACGCCCGCGACGCAAAGGCGTATCTCGCAACCCGCCCGGAAATCGACAGCGCCAATATCTTCGCCATGGGCCAGTCGAACGGTGGCAGCGTCACCATCCGCCTGTCACAGCGCGACACGCGGGAGTTCCGCGCGCTGGCGGCCTTCTACCCGTGGTGCGGCGCCTTCAACCGGCTGGGATCGAAGGCCCAACTGACCACGCCGCTTATCGTCTTCGGAGGCGATGCCGATGACTGGGTGCCACCCGACGATTGCACCACGATCACCGCCAATGGAGCCGAATATGCCGTGCATGTCTACCCCGGCGCCGCCCACAGCTTCGACCTGAAGATCCCCGAGCAGCGCTTTCAGGGTCATCTCGTCGGCAACAACCCGGCGGCCGAGAGCGACAGCCGGGAAAAGATGATCGCCTTCTTCAAGCGCCACCTCGCCCGGCCCTGACACCTAGCGGCGCAAGACCGGCATCACCCCGAACGCCACCTGCCCGGCCAGCCCGATCGCGCCGGGCCACGTCACGTAATGCGCGAGTTGCGCGGCCAACGGGCGGTCAAACACGAAAACCGCCAGCATCCACTCTGCCACCATCAGCAGCCCGAATCCCACGCCGCCCATCATCAGACGATCCGCCACCGTGCCGGGAACGTGAAACCGGCCCGCTAGCCATCCCGCGCATATCCACGAGATCGCCAGCATCAGCGGCAGTTCCAGCAAGACAGCGGCCAGCTCGCCGATCCGTGGCAGCAGCACCAGCACGCGCAAGGTTCCAAGCGCAAACCCCGCCGCAAAGACCACAAGGAAGTAAACCGCCCCGGCGGATACGGCCCGGCCCATCGGCCTAACCCGCCATCAGTGCCTCGGCCGCCGCGCGCGCCTCGGCCGTGACCGTGTCGCCCGACAGCATCCGGGCGATCTCGTCCACCCTTGCCGGCCCCGCCAGCGGCGCCACGGTCGACAGCGTCTGCTCGCCCTCCACCCGCTTGGCCACCTGCCAGTGATGCGCGGCGCGGGCGGCCACCTGTGGCGAATGCGTCACCACAAGAACCTGCCCCTGCTCCGCCAGTCGTGCCAGCCGCCGGCCCACGGCATCCGCCGTCGCCCCGCCGACGCCCCGGTCGATCTCGTCGAAGATCATCGTGACGGCGCTGTCCTCCCCGGTCAGGCAGACCTTGAGCGCCAGAAGAAAACGGCTCAACTCCCCACCCGAGGCAATCTTGTTGAGCGGCCCGGCCGGCGCACCGGGGTTGGTGGCGACCGTGAAGGTCACGGCGTCCTGCCCGTCGGGGCCGGGCTCGGCCGGTTCGACCTTCGTCTCGAACGCCGCCCGCTCCATCTTCAGCGGTGCCAGCTCGTTACCCATCGCCGTGTCGAGCCTCGCCGCCGCCTCCTTGCGCGCCGCGCTCAACGCCTCCGCCGCCTTGCCATAGGCGGCCTCGGCGATCTCCACCGCACTCCGCAACGCCGCGATATCCGCGTCCCCCTGCTCCACCGCGTTCAACCGCGTGCGCAGGTTATCGGCAAACACCGCCAGATCATCCGCCATCACGCCGTGCTTCCGCGCCAGCGCCCGGATCGCGAACAGCCGCTCCTCGGCCTCTTCCAGCTCCGCCGGGTTGAAACTCAACGCATCGAGGAACCTCGCCACGCCGGAGGCCGCCTCGTCCAGTTCCACCATCGCCCGGCCGATCGCCGCGATCGGCTCGTCCAGCTCGCCCTCGGCGCTGTCCGATATACCCTCCAGCCAGCGCAGGGCATCGCCCGCCGCCCCTTCGGCCCCTTCGTTGCCCAGTGCCGCCTGCGCCTTCGCCACGTCCTCGCGAATCCGCTCCGCCGCCTGCATCATCCGGCGACGGCGGTCGAGCTCCTCTTCCTCGCCGGCCTCCGGCGCCAGCTTGTCCAGTTCACCCACCGCATGGCGCAGGAAATCCTCGTCCGCCCGCGCCTTCTCCAGCGCCGCCTCGGCCTCTTCCAGCGCTCCCCGCGCCTCGCGCATCTCGCGCCACGCCTGCCGCACGGCCCCGCGCTGGCCCTCCAGCCCGCCGTAATCATCCAGGAGTGTTCGGTGGCCGCGAGGGTTCAGCAACCCGCGATCATCCTGCTGCCCGTGCAACTCCACCAGCGTGTCCGACAATTGCCGCAGAACCTCGCCCGAACAGCGACGGTCATTCACGTAAGCGGTCTTGCGCCCGTCCCGCGTGTTCACCCGACGAAGCAGCAGCGTGTCGTCCTCCGGAAGCCCGGCCTCGGCCAGGACCGCCCGCGCAGGATGCCCCGGGGCAAGGTCGAACTCGGCCATCACCTCGCCCTGCTCGGCTCCCTGCCGCACCAGCTCGGCCCGGCCGCGCCAGCCCAGCACGAAGCCGAGGGAATCGAGCAGTATCGACTTTCCCGCGCCGGTTTCCCCGGTCAGCACGTTCAGCCCCGGCCGGAATTCCAGCTCGAGGTGGTCGATGATCAGGATGTCGCGGATATCAAGTGCGCGCAGCATCAGGCCAACCCGTCGGACGGGTGAGTCTCCCCACCCTGTTCTACAGCCAACGCCCCTGTATCATCTGGCGATACACCTGCCGCAGCCAGTTGTCGCCGACCGCTTCCAGCGTCAGGCCCCGGCCGGTCAGCAGCTTGTAGCTGTCCTCGTACCACTCGGTGCCACGGAAGTTGTAGCCCAGTATGGCCCCGGCGGTGCGTGCCTCGTCGGTCAGGCCCAGCGACAGGTACGCCTCGACCAGCCGGTGCAGCGCCTCGGCGGTGTGGGTCGTCGTCTGGAAGTCTTCGACCACCACGCGGAACCGGTTGATCGCCGCGGTAAAGTGGCTGCGCTTGAGATAGTAGCGGCCCACCTCCATCTCCTTCGACGCGAGATGGTCGAAGGCCAGGTCGAATTTCAGAACCGCGGACTTGGCGTATTCGCTGTCGGGATAGCGCTCGATCACCGTCCGCAGCGATTGCAGCGCCTGGAACGTCAGGCCCTGGTCGCGGCCGACCTCGTCGATCTGGTCATAATAGCTCAGCGCCAGAAGGTAATGCGCATAAGCCGCATCCTCATCCGTCGGGTAGAAATCGACATAGCGCTGCGCGGCCGAGCGGCTGTTCTCGTAATCCTGGGCCTCGTGGTAGGCATAGGCCTGCATGATCACCGCGCGCTTGGCCCATTCCGAATAGGGATAAAGCCGCTCCACCTCGCCGAAGACGCTCGCCGCCAGTTCCGGGTTGTTCCGCGCAAGGTCATATTCACCGCGCTCGAAGATCTGCTGGGCGGTGAAGTTCTCGTAATTGGCGTCGCCCCGCTCGACGCTGTCTGCGCCCCCACAGCCGGACAGCGCCAGACCTGCCACCAGAATGCCCGCCAGACCGGTACGAAACTTCGCCGATGTCATGATGTCAGAACTCACCCAGTTGCAAAAATTGGCCGGACCAAATCCGGCGATCGGGTTTGGTCCTAGCACATAAATCCGTGATGCAAAATCACTTTGGCGCCTTTCCGTGCCGCCTAATCAGGCGACCTCGGGAATTTCCCGCGGATGCACTCCGGCGCCCGGCAGGCGGGCTGCCATTTCGGCATCGCACTCGACCACCTCGAAGGCTTCCGGATCGGCGAAAAGCGCGCGCAGCAGGTCGTTGGTCAGCGCATGACCCGCCCTGTCACCCTGGTAGTGGCCAAGGATCGGCAGGCCGGCCAGGCCCAGATCGCCAAGCGCGTCCAGCATCTTGTGCCGCACCGGCTCGTCGGAGTGGCGCAGGCCGCCGGGGCAGATCACCCGGTCGCCGTCGAACACCACGGCGTTGACGCCGGGGTTGCCGCCCTGCGCCAGCCCGTTGGCCAGCATCGCGTCCACGTCCGCCTGGCGGCAGAAGGTCCGGCTGGTGGCCAACTCGCGCACGAAGCTGCCGTTCGACATGTTGAGCGTCTTTTTCTGGCTGCCGATCGCGGCATCCTCGAAATCGATGCTGAACTCGATCAGCAAGGTCTCGTGCGGCACCAGCCGTGCCATCGCGTCGCCGCGGCGCACATCGACCGGCTTGCGGATGCGGATCGCCTTCACCGGCGCGTGCGACGGGCGGATGCCCTTCGACAGGATGCCCCGCACGAAAACCGAGGCGCTGCCATCCATGATCGGAACTTCCGGCCCCGCCACCTCGACCAGCGCGTTGTGAATGCCACACCCCACCATCGCCGCCATGATATGCTCGACCGTCGAAAGCTCGACGCCGTGGCGGTTGACGAGGCGGGTGCAGAGCGGGGATTGCAGCACGTGATCCCACAGGGCGGGAATGTCGTTCTGCCCGAGCGCGCAATCGGTCCGGCGGAATACGATCCCGCAATCCGGACCGGCCGGACGGATCGTAACCCGTGCCGGCTGGCCGGAATGCAGGCCGACGCCGGAAAAGGAGACAGCGGTTTTGATCGTATTCTGCAAGGTTAACCTCGATCGGGTTCGGGCAGTTCGTGTTACAAAAATGTCTAATTACGGGGCCCGCGTTTAACAACTCAATCTTTGCAACGGCCTGAAACATGCCGGAAAGGGACTTGGCAACAATCCGCCTACCCGAATCGCCCTCCCCCTCAAGGCCCTGAAAACAAAGAAAAAGGGCCGTCAAAAACGGCCCTTTTCCTGCGTGATTTTTCGCTTGTTCAGTTCGCCTGGCGGCGCAGGAAAGCGGGAATTTCGATCTGGTCGTCCTCGTCCTCGTAGGCGTCTTCCTGCGGCGCCTGGCGCGAGTGAACCGGCGGTTGCTGACGGGCGGGGCGCGCGCCGCCCTGTGCGGCTTCGCTGCCGCTGCCGGTCATCCGGTTGATGAGGGAGTTGATGCCGAACCGCGATTTCTCGCCGCTCGCCGCGGTTTCGCGCGGGGCGGGTTCCGCGGCACGCGGCTGCTGGGCCGGGCTGCGGCCGACCGCCGCCTGCAGGCGGGCCATGGCGTCGGGCGACGGTTCGCCCAGCGACGGGCCGCGCGGCGCCACGAAGCTCTCGCGCATGTCCTCTTCGTCGGCGGCAACGGGCGCCTCCGGTTCCGGCGCAGGCTGGTAGGCCGGCGCGGGCAGACCGTCATCGTCGATCGCCTCGTCCTCGTCCGAGCCGAAGATATCCTCGTACTGGTCCTCGGCGGCGGCGCTCTGTGCGTCGAAACCGTTGAACAGGGTCGGCTCGGCCTCGGCCTTCGCGGCCGCGGCGGGTTGTTCGGTCATCGCGGCCACCTGCGGCACCTCGGCGACCGGCGCCTCGGGCTCGGCCACGTGCTCACGCGCCGGCTTCAGTGGCTCGGCCAGCGAGCGGCGCGGCACCGGGATATCGGTATGCACGTTACTGGCGTCGATACCGGTGGCGACAACGCTCACCCGCATCATGCCCTCCATGGCCGGATCCAGCGTGCTGCCCACGATGATATTGGCATCGGCATCCACTTCCTCGCGGATGCGGTTCGCCGCTTCGTCCAGTTCGAACAGGGTCAGGTCGTGCCCGCCGGTGATGTTGATCAGGACGCCCTTCGCCCCCTGCAGGCTGATTTCGTCCAGCAGCGGGTTGGCGATGGCCTTCTCGGCTGCCTGGATGGCGCGATCTTCGCCGTCGTCCTCGCCGGTGCCCATCATCGCCTTGCCCATCTCGTCCATCACGGCGCGAACGTCGGCAAAGTCGAGGTTGATCAGGCCGGGCCGGACCATCAGGTCGGTCACGCCCTTCACGCCCTGGTAGAGGACGTCATCGGCCATCGAGAACGCCTCGGTGAACGTGGTTTTCTCGTTCGCCAGCCGGAACAGGTTCTGGTTCGGAATGATGATCAGCGTGTCGACGACCTTCTGCAGCGCGTCCACGCCGTCCTCGGCCTGCTTCATCCGCTTGCCGCCCTCGAACTGGAACGGCTTGGTCACGACGCCCACGGTCAGCACGCCCAGCTCACGGGCGGCCTGCGCGATGATCGGCGCGGCGCCGGTGCCGGTGCCACCGCCCATGCCGGCGGTGATGAAGCACATATGCGCGCCGGCCAGGTGGTCGACGATCTGTTCGATGTTCTCTTCGGCGGCGGCCGCCCCGATCGAGGCCTTGGCGCCGGCGCCCAGGCCCTCGGTCACCTTCACGCCCAGCTGGATGCGGTTCTCGGCATTCGACTGGCTCAGCGCCTGCGCGTCCGTGTTGGCGACGACGAAATCGACCCCTTCGAGCCGCTTCTCGATCATGTTGTTGACCGCGTTTCCGCCTGCCCCGCCGACGCCGAATACGGTGATCCGGGGTTTCAATTCTTCCTGACCTGGCATCGTGAGGTTCAATGTCATTGCTCTGTCCGCCTGCTGTTTTGCCCGTATGCCGGGCTTTTTCCGCCTATATTTCACCGATCTTAACGATGCTTGGGCTTTCCGTCACCCAAAAAACACCTGAAAAACACAAAATATGGCTGATTTCTTTGCTCCGAACGCGGGATTTCGCCGATTCAGCCACATATTGCGGTTACCAGTTGTCCTTGAACCATTTCACGGCTCTCTTCAACGACCGCGCCGGGTAGCGATCCACGGGAATCTCGAAGTCCCACCACTCGTCCTGCGGATTCGCTGCGAAAAGGCACATCCCCACCGCGCTGGCAAAGCCCGGCCCCGTCGCCGCCTGCGGCAGCCCGTGTACCCTGAGCGGCCGACCCAGCCGCACCTGCTGGCCAAGGATCCGGCTCGCCAGGCCATCCAGCCCGGGGATCTGGCTGCCCCCGCCGGTCAGCACGATCTGCTGGCTCGGCAGGTAGCTGAACCCGGCCGCATCCAGCCGCGCCCGCACCTCTTCGAGGATCTCCTCTATCCGCGGCCGCATGATGCCGATCAGTTCCGCCCGCGAGATCTTGCGCCGGTCATGTTCCCAGTCGCCGGTTTCACCGCCGATCTCGATCACCTCGCGGTCGTCCATGCCGGTGGCCACGGCGCCGCCGTAGAAGGTCTTGATCCGCTCGGCCACCGTCTTGGGCACCTGGAGCCCCATGGAGATATCGCCGGTCACGTGCTCGCCGCCGATCCGCACGCTGTCGGCATAGATCATGTGTTTCTTCATGAAGATCGAAATGCCCGCGCTGCCGCCGCCGAGGTCGATGCATGCGGCGCCCAGCTCCTGCTCGTCCTCGACCAGCGCCGAGATCGCCGACACGTAGGAGGACGAGGCCAGCCCCGCCAGTTCGAGGTCACACCGCTTCACGCAATGGGCGAGGTTCTGGATCGCGTCGGCATCCACCGTCAGCATGTGCATGTCGGTCGACAGCGATTGCCCCATCTGCCCGCGCGGGTCCGACAGGCCCGAACGGTGGTCGAGCGCGAAGTTCACGGGCTGCGCATGCAGCACCTCGCGCCCATCGCCGTAATCCGGCACGTCGCAGGCCGACAGCACCCTGCTGATATCCTGCTCGCTCACCGTGTTGGTCTCGAGATCCACCTGCCCCGCCAGCCCGTAGGACCGCGGGTTCGCCCCCGAGAAACAGGCGATCACGTGATCGACACGGATATTCGCCATCTTCTGCGCCGCCTGAAGCGCCGTGCGGATGGCGCGTTCGGTCTCCTGCATCGCGGCGATCTCGCCGAAACGCACCCCGCGCGAACGCGTCGTCGCCGCGCCGATCACCCGGAAACCCGCCTGCCCGGCCAGCGTGCCGATCCCGTCCTGATCCTGCAGCCGCTCGGTGCCGTCGAACCGCAGCACGAGGCAGGCGATCTTCGAGGTGCCCACGTCCAGCACGGCGACCACGCCCCGCTGGATGGCCGCCTTGCGCATGTTCCGCATTGCCCGTTGGGAATCGTAAAGCTCGATCATCAGTTATCCGTCCCTGCCATCATCTCGGTTACCCGCCACCATTCCTCGACCGCGTGGTCGTTCATTCTCACCGTCGGACGCTCGGCCAGCCGCATGTCCACGACGACCACGTCGCGCTCGAGCATGTCCTGCACCTCGTCCAGCACGATCACCCGTTCCAGTGCCCGCACCGGGTTCTCCTCGGGCAGCAGGATGCGCTGGCCGCGGTCCATGACCACGTCCCACCGCCGCTCGCCCATCCGCACGAGGCCCTTGACCCGGTCCCCCAGCGGCGCCGCCGCCTGAAGGATGTCCAGCGCGCCGCTCACGTCCTTCGACCCGCCCTTGCCGGCGATCACCGGCAAATCGGCGCGCTCCAGCCTCGAGGCGATTTCCGACACCACGTAGCCGTCCTTGTCGACCAGCCCCAGCCCGTCCCAGGTGCGCCACACGACGACCGGCTCGCGCTCCTTCACCTGCGCCACCAGCACCCCGCCCTGCCGCACGCGCACGCTGGCTTCCGCCACCGCCGGCAGCCCGACGATCATGTTGCGCACATGCTCGAGGTCGATATCGAAGGAACTCGACGGAAGGTCGAAGGGGAAGATTTCGCGGATATCGTCCTCGACCCCGGCGCTCGCCCCCTCCACGGTCAGCTCGTTGACCATGAATTCGGGCCGCGTTTCGATCTGCTTGCGCAGGTCGGCGATGGCCGTCTGGATCGCCTCCTGCCGCCCGGCATCCGAAAGGTAGACCGTCGCCACCGTGAAGGTCACACAGAACGGCACCCCCACCCGAAGCAGGATACGGAAGAGCGGCGTCAGCATCAGCCGCTGCAGGCGATAGGTCAGCCGCGACGGCGCGGGGTCGTTCCGTGTCGTCACCTGTTGCACGACGCATCCTCCACAAGCCAGCGGCACAGTTCCGGGAACGAGATCCCCACCTTCTGCGCCTGCTCGTGCGACAGCGATGTGGGCGTCATCCACGGCTGCGTATTGGTTTCCAGCAGCACGAGCCCGCCCGGGCCCTTGCTTTCGTCCCAGCGGAAATCGGTCCGGCTCAGCCCGCGACAGCCCAGCACCTCGTGGGCGCGCAGCGCGTAGTCCATGCAGGCGTCGAAAATCTCCTGCGGCACCTGCGCCGGCACCTCGTGGCGCGAGCCGCCCTCGGCATACTTCGCATGGTAGTCGTACCAGCCCTCGGTGATGATATCCGTCACCGTCAGCGCCCGGTCGCCCATCACCGACGCGGTCAGTTCCCGCCCGGCCACATATTGCTCGACCATCACCTGGTCTGGCATGTCATCCGACAGTTGCGGCGGCGTGTTCGCCGCTTCCCGCACAAGGTAGACGCCCACCGACGATCCCTCGTTGTTCGGCTTCACCACGTAGGGCGGCTCCATCACGTGCCGCACCTTCACCTCTGCGGCGGGCGCGATGATGCTGTCCACCACCGGCAGCCCGGCCGCGACATAGGCCGCCTTGGTCTTCTGCTTGTCCATCGCCAGCGCCGAGGCCAGCACGCCGGAATGGGTATAGGGGATCTGCAGCCATTCCAGCATCCCCTGCACACAGCCATCCTCGCCCCATCGCCCATGCAGGGCGTTGAAGACGACATCGGGCGCAATCTCTGTCAGACGATCGGAAAGATCGCGGCCGGCATCGACCTCGATCACGTTACATTCCGCTTCCCGCAACGCGGCGGCGCATTCCCGCCCAGTCGACAGCGAAACCTCTCGCTCGGCCGACGGGCCGCCCATGATTACCGCCACTTTCGGGGGTGTCCTGCTCGACATACCCACCTTGGTGCCTCAATGTCCCGGGCCGTTCTCCGGCCCTTTTTCGTTAAACCGCCTTATTGGCTATCCGGGGCCGGTTCGCCGACCCTCATGATTTCCCAATGTAACTCTATTCCGCTGGATTGAAAAACCTTTTTTCGCACTTCCTCGCCCAAACCTTCCAGATCGGCGGCCGTGGCCCCGCCCGTGTTGATCAGGAAGTTGGAATGTTTCTCGCTCATCTGCGCCCCGCCGCGCCGTGCGCCACGCATCCCGGCATCGTCGATCACCTTCCATGCCTTCAGGTCATGCACGTCATCGGCGCGCCCCGTGCTGGAAAACCCCGCCGGATTGCGGAAGGTCGATCCGGCGGTCCGGTCCTTCGTGGGCTGGGTCTCGTCGCGCTTCTGCAACTGGGCGGTCATCCGCTCGTGCAGCTCCTCCGGCACGCCTTTCGGCCCCTCGAACGTGGCTTCTGTGATCACCCAGCCCTCGGGCAGGTCGGTCTGCCGGTAGCGGAAATTCAAATCATCCGCGGTCAGTGTCACCACCTCCCCCGCCCGCGTCACGGCCCTGGCCTCGACGAACACATCCGCCGTATAGGTGCCGTAACACCCGGCATTCATCCGCACCGCCCCGCCCACGGCGCCGGGGATGGTCCGCAGGAAGGTCAGGTCGACACCCCCGTCCGCCGCCTTCCGTGCCACGTGCGCATCAAGCGCGGCGGCGCCGGCCGTCACCCGGTTGCCCTCCATCTCGATGCCGTTGAACCCACGGCCCAGCCGGATCACCACGGCCCGCAGGCCCCCGTCGCGCACGATAAGGTTGCTGCCGACACCCATGGGGAACACCGCGACCTCCGGGTCGAGCGCCTTCAGGAACGCCGCAAGATCCTCCGCATCCGCAGGCTGGAACAGGTAATCCGCCGGCCCGCCCACGCGCAGCCAAGTGAGGTCGGAAAGCGGGCGGTCCGGGGTCAGCTTCCCGCGGGTTTCTGGCATATCTGTCATGAAATCCTGCTACTGGCCCGCGCCCGCCGCCGCAAGCCCCTAGCTCTCGCCCGCCCGCCGTCGCACAAGCCAGCCGATCCCTCCGCCCGCCAGCGCCCCGATCAGGCCCGGCCCCAGGATCAGCAGCCCGGCCATGCCCCAGACCAGCCCGTCCGCCTGCCCCGCCCGCGACAGGCCCCACAGGATCAGCGCCAGGTAAGCCCCCGCCATCGCCAGCACCCACCGGCCCGCCCCGCGCCGCGCGGCCCACAGGCCGATCAGGCCTGGCACCCCGGCACTTCCCATGATGACGAACCAGACCACGCCCTCAGCCCCGCAGCCCCTTCCGCAGCTGCCACCAGCCCACGGCACTGCCCACCAGCAGCCCCAGGATCCCCGGCGCCCAAATCAGCATTGCCATGATCGCATAGCCGAGCCCGTCCATGCCCGTGGCCAGTTGCCCGCGCCAGATCGTCCAGGCCAGCAGACCCGCCAGCACAACGACCAGCACCGCGACGACCACGCCACGCCCCGCACGCACCAGCACCACGCCGGCAATCAGCGGAATGACGAAGCAGAGCAAGGGCAGGACATAGACCATCCGGAACCTTAGGCTGGCCCCGGCTCGGCTGGCAAGAACCCGTCAGCGGTGGCGGATCAGGCCGACCACAGCGCCAAGCGCACAGCCCGCAAGCCCGGCCGGGAAGACCAGCCAAAGCACCGGCCACAACTCCCCGGGCAACAGGCCAAGCACCGCCATCCCGAAGAACAGCGCCCCCAGCCCCGCCACGGCCAGCCAGTGCAGGAACAGTTCGATCCCGTCGCTGGCCTCGGCGTGGAGATAGAAGACGACGAAGCCCAGCACCATCGCCAAACCGGACACCCCGCCCCAGAGAACCAAGCCGCCAAGCCAGATCGTGCCGCTCACCGCACGAACCCCCGCAGCCAGCGGCCCAGGTAGATCACCGGCCAGCGCAGGATGCTCATCCCCGCCACCAGCACGGCCACGCCCCACCACGGCCCGTTCTGGTAGGTCACGTAGCCCAGGATCGGGATGCCCACGGCGATCAGCACATAGGCCCGGCGCCAGTGGTTGTCCCGGCTCGGTATCAGCGCCGCGAGGTTGGCGGCCACGGCCCAGGCGCAGGCCAGCAGAAGCGAAAGGTTCATTCCGATGCCTCCGTCCCTCGGCCAAGGGCCCGCCGCGCGTAATACTGCAAGGGCCGGCGGAACATCGACACCACCGCCAGCACGGCCAAAAGCGCGGCCGGCCAGCCATACTCGACCGCCAGCCGCCAGATCAGCACCGGCGCCCCCAGCAGAAGCGCGAGGCCCGGCGCGAACTGCCAGCGCATCGGCAGCATCGCCACCAGCGCCGCCGCGACCACCCAAAGACAGGCCAGCAGGAATGTGGGTATCGTCATGTGCCCGCTCCGAAGGTTACGGCCAGCGCGGCAATCGAGGCCGCCAGCCCGAAGGCCGGCACCGCCGCCGGCACCCGGAACGGTGCTTCGGGGCTCCGTCGTTTCATGGCGATGAGCGCCGCGTTGACCAGGACGAAGACCCCCAGAAGGATGGCCGAGGTCACCTCGGCCAGGTCAGAGACCGGCAGCAGCAGCGCGCCGGGAATGACCAGCGCGCCCACCAGCACCGTCGCAAGGACCGGCGTTCCGAACCGCGGATGCGCATGGTGAAAGATCGACAGGCTTGCCGTCCGCTTCCCGAGGCCGAACAACACCCGGCTCGCCATCACGATCTGCGCCAGCACGCCGTTCAGCGCCGCCACCACCGCGATCAGCGACAGGAAGGCCGCGTCACCCCCCCTTGCCGCCTGCCAGACCAGCGCCAGCGGCTGCTCGCTCTGGCCCAGCTGCCCGAGCGGCACCGACCGCACGGCGGCGAAGGAAACCAACGCGTAAAGCAGGCTGGTGATGAGCAGCGACAACAGGATCGCCCGCGGCAGAACGTGCTCGGGCCGGGCGACCTCCTCGGCCATGTTGACGATGTCCTCGAAGCCGATGAAGGCGAAAAACGCCAACACCGCTCCTGCCGTCACGCCGGACCAGACGATCTCGGGCCGCATGCCGAATTCCGCAACCGGCGCGGCGGTCGTCCCCGCATAGATGACAAGCCCCAGCCCGATGACCTCGACCACCGTGAACAACGCCGCCAGCGCAAGGCTTTCCAGAACCCCCACGATCGCCACCGCCACGAGGAACAAGCCGAGGCCCGCCACGGTCCAGTCGAATGGCAGACCGGTCACCGCGATGAGGTAGCCGGCCCCGCCCCGAAGCACCGCCGCCGCCGAAACCGCCCCGGCCGCCACGATCCCGAAGCCCACGATGGTGCCCAGCCAGTTCGCCCGAAAGCCTCTCGCCACGTATATCGCTTCGCCCGCCGCTTCCGGCAGGCGGGTCGAGAACTCGGCATAGGACAGCGCCGTCGGCGCCGCGATCAGGCCGGCAATGACAAAGGACAGCGGCGCCCAAAGCCCGGCCTCTGCCGCCACCGCGCCCACCAGGACGTAGATACCGGCGCCCACCATGACGCCAACGCCGTAAGCGGTGAGAAGGCCCAGCCCGATCCGCCGCTTCAGCTCATCGACCATCCGCGCCCCCGCGTCGGCCCCGTTTTCTTCGAAGAAAACGGCCCGGAATTTTCAAAATTTCCGGAACCCGTTCCGCGCGGCCGGTGCGGGGCGCACCGGAAAACCCCGGTTTTCCGGATCGGAATTTTCGAAAATTCCGACGCCGCCCGCTCCATCAGCCCGCCTTCCGCTGCAACCGTCCGGGCAGGCTGTTGGCCCAGCCGCTGATCGTCCCGGCGCCGAGGCAGACCACCATGTCCCCCGGTCCCGCCTGCTCGCGCACCAGCCGCTCGAGATCGTCCTCGTCCCGGATCGCGCGCGCGTGCCGGTGCCCGTGCCGGATCAGCCCGGCGACAAGATCGTCGCGGCTGGCCCCGGCGATCGGGTCCTCGCCCGCGGCATAGACGTCGGCGATGGCCACCACGTCGGCATCGTTGAAACAGGCGCAGAAATCGTCGAACAGGCTCGCCAACCGCGAATAGCGGTGCGGCTGGTGCACCGCGATCACGCGGCCCGAACAGGCCTGCCGCGCGGCCTTCAGCACCGCGGCAATCTCGACCGGGTGATGGCCGTAATCGTCGATGATGGCGACACCGTCCACCTCACCCACCCGCGTGAACCGCCGGTTCACCCCGCCGAAATTCGCCAGCGCCTCGCGGATCTCGCTCCGCTTCATGCCCAGGTGCCGCGCCACGGCCACGGCCGACAGCGCGTTCGACACGTTGTGATCGCCCGGCATCGGCAGGGTGCAGCCCTCGATCATCTCGCCCTCGGCCTGCAACGCGATGTCGAAATGCGCCACGCCGGCCTCGTATTTCAGGTTCACCGCCCGCACGTCGGCCTGCGCGTTGAACCCGAAGGTCACGACCCGCCTATCGGTGATCCGGCCCACCAGCGCCTGCACCTCCGGATGATCGGTGCAGCACACGGCCAGCCCGTAGAAGGGAATATTGCTGACGAAATCGTAGAACCCCTGCCGCAGCTTCTCGAAATCACCCCAGTGATCCATGTGCTCGGGGTCGATATTCGTGACGATGGCAATCGTGGCGGGCAGGCGGTTGAACGTGCCGTCGCTCTCGTCGGCCTCGACCACCATCCACTCGCCGTCGCCCACCCGGGCATTGCTGCCATAGGCGTGGATGATCCCGCCATTGATCACCGTGGGATCGAAATTCCCGTGATCCAGCAGCGCGGCGACCATCGTCGTGGTCGTCGTCTTGCCGTGGGTGCCCCCCACCGCCACGTTCGATTTCAGCCGCATCAGCTCGGCCAGCATCTCGGCCCGGCGCACCACCGGCAACCCGCGCAACCGCGCCTCCTTCAGTTCCGGGTTGTCCGGCTTGATCGCCGAGGAGATCACCACCACCTCGGCATCCTCGAGATTCTCGGCCCGCTGCCCCTCGAACACCATCGCGCCCAGCTCGGTCAGCCGCTCGGTGATCTTCGAGCTCTTCAGGTCCGAGCCCTGCACCACGTATCCATGGTTCAGAAGCACCTCGGCAATGCCCGACATCCCGATCCCGCCGATGCCCACGAAATGGATCGGCCCGACATCTCCGGGAAGCTTGGTGGCTGCATTCATGTCTTTCGTCCTTTCTCGGCCAGTGCCGCGACCATGTCGGCCAGGTCGCCCGGCGCATCCGGCTTGCCCACGCTCAGCGCGGCCTGCGCCATCTGCAATGCGCCTTCGGGGTTGGTCAGGATGCTCTCGATCTGCTCGGCCAGCACCTCGACCCCCAGTTTCGATTCCGGGATCACCACCGCCGCCCCGGCCTGCGCCAGCCCGCGTGCATTGGCGTTCTGGTGATCGGCGGCGGCATACGGGTACGGGATCAGGATCGACGGCCGCCCGATGATGCTGATATCCGCCACCGAAGAGGCGCCGGCGCGGCTGATCACAAGCTGCGCCTCGCTCATCCGGCGCGGCACGTCGCGGAAGAACGGCTCGACATCCGCGTCGATCCCGTTCTCGGCATAGAAACTCGCCACCCTTTCGCCATCCTCCTCGCGGGCCTGGTGGCTGACCCGCACGTTCCGCAAAAGCTCCATCGGCAGGCTGGCAATCGCGGGCGGCACCACGTCCGACAGCGCCCGCGCGCCCTGGCTCCCGCCGATGACCAGCACCGACATCGGGTAATCGCCCGGCGGAATATACCCCGCCCCCTCGCGTTCCAGCACGGCGGCCCGCACGGGGTTGCCCACATGCACGCCCTCGACCCCTTCGGGGAGGTCGGTCGGCCACATCCCGCAGGCCACGGCATCGACCTTCTTGGAAAAGATCCGGTTCACCCGGCCCAGCACGCCGTTCTGCTCATGGATCATCCGCGGCAGCCGCAACAGCCACGCCGCCGACAGCGCCGGGATCGTCGGATAGCCGCCGAACCCCACCACGATACTCGGCTTGTCGCGCATCATCCGTAGGCTGGCGCCGATCACCCCGCCGAGGACGTGAAACGGCACCAAAAGCTTGTTGAGGATACCACCCCGGGCAAAGGTGGAACTCGACACCTGCTCGATCTCGGTCGAATGCGGAAATCCGCCGACATAGCGCGCCCCGCGCGCATCCGTCGACAGCTTCACCCGCCAGCCCCGGCGCAGCATCACCTCGGCCAGTGCCTGCGCGGGGAACATGTGCCCGCCGGTGCCGCCCGCGGCGATAACCAGTAAAGGCTTGCGTTCACTCACTGCCAGAGACCCTTCTATCCTGGAACACGTGCTTGTCGCACGTTTCCATCCGGCTTTCTACCGCCCGCGGCCCCGCAGGATATCGCGGATTTCGCCCTGCGGCCGGCTGCGGGTGAACGCGAACAGCATCCCCACCGCGATCCCGCCGGCAATCAGCGACGACCCACCGTAGCTTACGAACGGCAGCGTCATCCCCTTCGCCGGCAGAAGCCGCACCGCCACGCCGATATTGATCATCGCCTGCACGCCGAACATCGCCACCAGCCCGGTCCCGGCCAGCCGGATGAACGGGTCGCGCTCCCGCATCAGCCGCGACAGCGAGCGCACGACGATCAGCATGTAAAGCGCGATGATGCAGAGAACCAGGATCAGCCCGTATTCCTCGGCCGCAACCGCGATGATGAAGTCGGTATGCGCGTCCGGCAGGCTCCATTTCACCTCGCCTTCGCCCACGCCCACGCCGAAGAACCCGCCCTCGCGGATGGCGTTCGTCGCAAAGCCCAACTGCGTGTTGGGGTCGACATCGGGGCTCAGGAACCCGTCGATCCGGCGCGCGAAGTGTTCCGAGTTGGAATAGGCGAAACTGCCCACCGCCACGACACAGGCGGCCATGCCGACAAGCAGCACGATCGGCGCCCCGGCCACGAAATACATCACCCCCCAGCCGAACAGCACAAGGCAGGCCTGCCCGAAATCGGGCTGCATGGCGAGAAAGGCGACGATCACCAGCGCCAGCAGGAAAGACCAGCTCTTGCCCGGCGGGCCGTTGATCTCCTGGCTCGCGGCCATCAGCCACGCGGCCACCACCACGAAACCGGGCTTGAGAAACTCCGAAGGCTGAAGGCTGCCGAAGCCGATCGAGTACCAGCGCACGGCGCCCTTGCCGAAATCCGTGCCGAAGAACGGCAGCATCACCAGCGCCACGAAGGCCAGCATGAAACCGACCACCGCCAGCCGCCGGACAAGCTGCGGCGTCATCATCGAGGTGACGAACATCGCCACCAGCGCGGCGAACCCGAAGATCGCCTGCCGTTCGACATAGTGGAAGGGTTGAAAGCCGTTCTTCTCGGCCAGCGGCGGCGACGCCGCAAGCCCCAGAAGGATACCGATGCTGAACAGGATAAGGATGCAGGACATCGACCACTTGTCGATCGCCCGCCACCACCTGGGGAGTACCGGGTCGCCATCCCGCGCCGGGACGGCCCCATAGACCATTTCCGTCATGACACTGCCGCTCTGCCTTTAACCGGCCCCTCTTTCAACGGGGGCTCTCGGCACAGTCTAGCAGCAGTTCGCCCCGGTGGGAAGCATTCTCGCCCCCACCGGGTTGCGTTTACCCGTTCAGACGGCCGTGAACCGGGCTGATCGCCTCCGGCGCCTCGCGGTTTGCCAGGAAATCCGGCCGCGACGAGGGGGCGGCATAGGGCTCCGTCAGCGCGTTGGACAGCGCGTTGTAGACGAAGAACGCGTTGGCGCGCGGATCGGGCGTGATGTTCCCGTTAGAGCCGTGCAGCGTGTTGCACTCGAAGAAGATCACCGTGCCGGTCGCCCCTTCCGCCGAGGTGATGCCCCCGGCCTGGCGGGCCAGCCGCTCGATCGTCGTCGGTTGCGGCACGCCGACCTTCTGCTCCTTGAGCGAGCTCTCGTGGTTGTCCTCCGGCGTCTCGCCGGCGCAACTGATGAACACGCCCTGCGAGCCGGGCACCAGCAGCAGCGGCCCGTTATGCGGCCCGTTCGGCGTCAGCAGAACCGAGGCCGACACCGCCCGCATCCGGGGCATCCCGTCCTCGGCGTGCCAAGTCTCGAAATCCGAGTGCCAGTAGAACTCCTTGCCGGCAAAGCCCGGCTTGTAGTTCAGGCGCGACTGGTGAAGGTAAACCTGATCGCCCAGAAGGAACTCGGCCACTCCAGCCAGCCGCGTGTCGCAGGCCAGTCGGCGGAATGCCTTGGAATGACGATCGAGACGGAAGACCGTGCGCACCGCGTCGCTGTCGGGCTCGCGGATCAGGTCGGCATCGGGAATGCCCGCGCCCCCGTTTCTTAGCTCGTCCGCCGTGTCGGTGAGCATCTTCAGCTCGTCCTCGTCAAACATGTCGCGGCGCACCAGGAAGCCGTTCTCGGCATAGTGCTCCGCCTCGTCCTTCGCAATCGGGGCGTTCTCCGACCACTCGGACCACAGAACCGGGTCCTTGCGCGGCATCAGGGTTTCCTTGCCGGGCACCCGCGTCGGATACTCGTCCTGAGCAGTCAGCGCGTCGGGTCGTGTCTGGATATTCATGCGACTCCTCCATTGTCTTGAGTTTGCCTCTAAGCAACGGAGCCCGGACGCCCAGTGTTCCAAGATCAGCCGACTGACCCAGCGGAAATCACTGTACGATATCCGACACAAATCAAGGACTTGACGGCTTCGACCGGCTCAGGCAGGTGGCTGGAATGGACGTCGGAACCCTGATCCTCGGCGCCGGCGCGGCCGGCATGATGTGCGCGGCCCACGCGGGCCCTGGCACCCTGCTGATCGACCACGCGAAGACCCCCGGCGAGAAGATCCGCATCTCCGGCGGCGGCCGCTGCAATTTCACCAACCTCCACGCCGGCCCCGACAATTTCCTCTCCGCCAACCCGCATTTCTGCAAGTCCGCCCTCACCCGCTACACCCAGTGGGATTTCCTCGACCTCGTCGCCCGCCACGGCATAACCTGGCATGAAAAGACCCTGGGCCAGCTCTTCTGCGACGGCAAATCCCCCCAGATCATCGCCATGCTCCGCGACGAGCTGACCGCCGCCGGCGCCGATCTCTGGCTGCAGACCTCCGTCGCCGGGGTCGAACATGACGGCAACGGCTTCCGCATCGCCCTCGACCGCGAAGGCCAGCGCGTCTCCGTTCGCGCCCGCAACCTCGTGCTTGCCACCGGCGGCAAGTCGATCCCGGCCATGGGCGCCACCGGGCTGGCCTACGACATCGCCCGCAAGTTCGGCCACGACGTGACCGAGACCCGCCCCGCCCTCGTGCCTCTCACCTTCTCCGACAAACGCTTCGCGCCGCTCTCCGGCACCTCGGCGCCCGGCCGCGCCGCCTGCAACGGCACCGCCTTCGACGAAGCGATCCTCTTCACCCATCGCGGCCTCTCCGGCCCCGCCATCCTGCAAATCTCCTCCTACTGGCGCGAGGGGGACGAGATCGTCCTCGACCTCGACCCCGCGGGCACCCTCTTCGACACCCTCCGCGACCAGCGCCAGCGCGAGGGCCGCCGCAACCTCACCACCGAGTTGGCCCGCCACCTCCCCGCCCGGCTGGTCGAGCACCTCGCCCCCGAACTGGGCCTCTCCGGCAATCTCGCCGACCAGTCCGACGCCCGGCTGACCGAGATCACCGGCGCCCTGCGCAACTGGCACCTCAAACCCACCGGCTCGGAAGGCTATCGCACCGCCGAGGTCACCCTCGGCGGCATCGACACCGCCGGCCTGTCCTCCAAGACCTTGATGTCCTCTCACGTCCCCGGCCTCTACATCATCGGAGAGGCGGTTGACGTCACCGGCTGGCTCGGCGGCTACAATTTCCAGTGGGCGTGGTCCTCCGGCTGGGCCGCCGGCCAGGCCATCCGCACCGGTTGACTTCCTGCGAAATTCTGACCGCCGGCCAAGGAACACAGCCTCCCGCACTTCGTTGAATCTTCAGCGAAATCAAACGAAGGAGGCATCATGACCCGCCTGACCACATCCACCCTCGCCTTGCTCGTCGCAGGCTCCACCGCGCTCGCCGACAACCACGGCGACGAGGAGATGAGCCAGTCCGGCATGAGCGAGAACGGCCAGGCCGAGCAGACCACCGGGATGGCCGGCGACGCCGACATGTCCGACGACATGGCCAACGACGACGCGGCCGACAATGCCCGCATGACCGAAGGCCAAGGCACCGCCAGCGCCGACATGACCGGCATGCAGGGCGACCTGATCCGCACGCGCGACATCACCGGCGGCAATATCTACACGGTGAACGAAGCCTCGGACGAAGGCTGGAACGCCACCGACGTGCATGACGAGGTCGGCGCCGACTGGAACACCATCGGCGAGATCGAAGACGTGGTCCTCTCGCGGGACGGCCAGGTCACCGGCATCGTGGCCGAGGTCGGCGGCTTCCTCGACATCGCCGACAAGCACGTGCTGATTTCCGTCGACGACCTGAACCTCGTCGCGGTCGACGACGCCACCTACGGCTACGTCACCCGCCAGAACGAGGAAGACCTCGAGGCGATGGAAAGCGTCGACGAAGGCTTCTGGAACTGATCCCGCGCCCATGGCGCCCGATCATGCCGCCGTCCCCCACCGGGGCGGCGGTTTTCTTTTGCGTGCCGGTGCCAGCCCCGCGCCCCGCCGCGTCTTCTGGCCCGAAATATCCCCGCCGGAGGCATCCGACAGGGCGGCCAGGTGCCACCCCTGAAGAAGGAGCCCCGCCAACAGGCGTCCCGCAATCCGCCCTACAACCGCGCCTGCACCTCGGCGATGAAATCCTCGCCGCGCTTCTCGAAATTGTCGTACTGGTCGAAGCTCGCCGCCGCCGGGGCCAGCAGCACCGTGTCGCCGGGCTGCGCCTCCTCCATCGCCTGCGCCACCGCGGCGGCCATCGTGGTGCACACCTCCGCGGTCACACCCTCGAGCTGCATCGCGAACTCCGCCGCCTCCCGCCCGATGACATAGGCCTTCACCACGTTCACAAGCCCCGGCTTCAGGCCGCCAACGCCGCCTTCCTTCTCCAGCCCGCCACAGATCCAGCGGATGCTCGAAAACGCCTCCAGCGCCTTCAGCGCCGAGTCCACGTTCGTCGCCTTGCTGTCATTGACGAAGGTCACCCCATCCTTCTCGGCAATCACCTGGCTGCGATGCGGCAGGCCCTCGAAACTGTGGAACCCCTGCTCGATCACCTTCGGCGACAACCCCAGCGCCCGGCACGCCGCGTAGGCGGCGCAGGCGTTCTGATGATTGTGCCGCCCCGGCAGCCCCTTGACAGGGCGCAGGTCGATCGACCCGGTCTGCTTGCCCTTCCGGTACTCGCTCAGATACCCCTTCTTCGCGAAAACCGACCAGCCCGGCCCCGACAGCTTGCCCTCGACCGACACGCGGATCACCCGCGCATCGTCCGGCCCTTCCGCCAATTGCCCGGCCAGGAACAGCCCCTCCGGCTCGTCCACGCCGATCACCGCCCGGTCCGGCCCGCCCTCTGCGAACAACCGGCGCTTGGCCCCGAAATACCCGCCAAGCCCGCCATGCCGGTCAAGGTGATCCGGCGACAGGTTGGTGAACACCGCCACGTCCGGCGTCAGCGCGCGCGCCAGCTCCGTCTGGTACGAACTCAACTCCAGCACCACCACGCCGCCATCCCCCGGCGGGTCGATATCCAGCACCCCCCGCCCGATATTCCCGGCCAGCTGCGCCGGCTTGCCCGCATGCTCCAGCACGTGATGAATGAGCGCCGAGGTGGTCGATTTCCCGTTGCTCCCCGTCACCGCCACCACCTTCGGCGGGTCGTCGAACATCGCCCACTTCTCGGTGCCCAGCGACAGGAAGAACAACCCGATATCGTTGTCCACCGGCACGCCGGCGCGCAGCGCGTTGGCCACCACCTTGTTCGGGTTCGGGTAGAGGTGCGGAATGCCCGGTGACACGATCAGCCTTGCCACCGCGTCGAACGCCCCCTCCCGCGACAGGTCGGCCAGGTCGAACCCTTCCGTCTCGGCCATCTCCCGTGCGCCCGGGTTGTCGTCCCAGCAGACCGGGTGCGCCCCGCCCGCCCGCAGCGCCCGCGCCGCCGACAGTCCCGACCGCCCCAGCCCGAGGATACCAACCCGCGCGTTCTCGAAACCCGTCACTGGGATCATCTCGCCTCACCCTTCCGGCAGGCCCTCGCCCGCCACGTTGCCGTAGGGTGGGTGCCAACCCACCATCCGTCGCCATCCACCCGGCTCATCCGTCCATCTCCCCACGCGCCAGCCGCCGGAGAACCTCCAGCGCCCGCTCCGCCTGCGCCACCGGCACGAAGACGTGGTCGTGGTGATAACCCGCCACCATGTTGCAGGGAATGCCCTCCCCCGCCAGGGCCGTGGCCACCGCCGCCGTCAGGCCCACCCCGTCCAGCGCCGACTGCACGGTCAGCGTGATCCGCGCCATCGGCAGGTCGGTGGCAAATCCAAGCGCGCTGGCCTCCTGCTCGGGCAGGACAAGCGACATCCCCTCCGCCTCGACAAAACTCGCCAGCGCCTTCGGGCGTGCCTGCGCCGCCAGTTCCGCATCCGCCGTCGTGCAGAAATGCCAGGTCGCGCCATCGGCCACGGGCGCCATCCCGGCGATCATCGCCGCGGTGTCGCGCACCGCCACGGCTCACCGGACCTTCAGCGTCGCCAGCCCGATCATCGCCAGGATAAGCGCGATGATCCAGAACCGGATCACGATGGTCGGCTCGGCCCAGCCCTTCTTCTCGTAATGGTGATGGATCGGCGCCATCAGGAACACCCGCTTGCCGGTGCGCTTGAAATAGATCACCTGGATGATGACGCTCAGCGCCTCGACCACGAACAGGCCGCCGACGATGCCCAGCACGATCTCGTGCTTGGTGACCACCGCGATGGCCCCCAGCGCCCCGCCCAGGGCCAGCGACCCGGTATCGCCCATGAACACCGCCGCAGGCGGCGCGTTGTACCACAAAAAGCCCAGCCCCCCGCCGACAAGCCCCGCCACGAAGATCAGGATCTCGCCCGACCCGGGCACGTAATGCACCTCGAGATAATCCGTGAAGTCGACCCGCCCCACCGCGTAGGCGATGATCCCCAGCGCGCCGGCCGCGATCATCACCGGCATGATCGCAAGGCCATCCAGACCGTCGGTCAGGTTCACGGCATTGGCCGCCCCCACCACCACGAACATCGCGAAGGGAATGAAGAAGACCCCGAGGTTCACCAGCAGGTCCTTGAAGAACGGCAGCGCCAGTTGATACTGCAACTCCGCCGGATGGTTCAGTGCCGCCCAGTAGGCCGCGATCCCGGCAATGGCGAACCCCAGCAACAGCCGCACCTTGCCCGGCACCCCCTTGGTGTTCTGCTTCGACACCTTGGAATAGTCGTCCCAGAACCCGATCAGCCCGAAGGCCAGCGTCACGAACAGCACCATCCACACGTAGGCATTGTCGAGCCTGGCCCACAGAAGCGAGGAGGTCATCAGCGCCCCCACGATCAGCAAGCCCCCCATGGTCGGCGTGCCCGACTTGGTGATATGTCCCTCCGGCCCGTCCGTCCGGATGGGCTGGCCCTTGCCCTGCCGCTTGCGCAGCACGTTGATCAGCGGCCGCCCGAAGATGAACCCGAAGACAAGCGCGGTCATGAACGCCCCGCCCGACCGGAAGGTGATATAGCGGAACAGGTTGAAGAAATCGCCGCCATCCGAAAACAGGGTCAGCCAGTACAGCATTCAGTCGTCCTCTTCTTCCCGCCGAAGCGCCCGGCCCGCCTTGCGCAGCGCGTCGACCACGAGGCTGACACGGCTGCCCTTCGAGCCCTTGACCAGCACCACGTCGCCCGCATCCACAAGCCGGTGCGCACGCCCCGCCAGCTTCTCGGCATCTTTCACGCAATGGCCGCGCTGGTCCTCCGGCAAGGCCTCCCACAGGGCCTTCATCCGTTCGCCCACGCAATGCACCTCGTCTATATCGCGCATCTGCGGCAGCTCCGCCAGCGCGGCGTGCAGCGCGATCTCGCCCTCGCCCAGCTCCAGCATGTCGCCCAGGATGGCGATCCGCCGGCCCTTGGCGATGCGCCCGATATCGTCCCGCGGCTTCGCCGCCGCCAGAATGTCGAGCGAGGCCGCCATCGACGCGGGATTGGCATTGAACGCATCGTCGATCAGGTCGAGCGTCCAGGTCTCGTCCCCGCTGTCGAGCTGCAGCACGTCCCGCGTGCCCCGCCCCGAGGGCGGATGCCAGCGCGCCAGGTCGGTGATCGCCATGCCCCGGTCCCCGCCCAGCTGCCAGACGGCGGCCAGCACGGCCAGCGCGTTCTCGGCAAAATGCCGCCCCGCCACGCCGACCTTGAAGACGACGGGCGTGCGCCAGATTCTCGCGTGGCCCACGGTCACCCGCTCGTGCAACTCCGTGCTCAGCAACCGGTGATGGTTGCCCGGTGCGGTGCCGAAGGTCACGATCTTGGCCGCCCGGCGCCTGGCCTCCTCCAGAAGGATCGGCGTCGTCGCCAGGTCCCCTTTCAGCACGGCCACGCCGCCGGGCTCCAGCCCCTCGAAGATCGTGGCCTTCTCCCGCGCGATCCCGTCGATCGACTCGAACGCCTCCAGGTGCGCGGGTGCCACCGTCGTGATCACTGCCACGTGCGGCCGCGCCATCCGCGCCAGCGGGGCGATCTCGCCGGGGTGGTTCATGCCGATCTCGATCACGGCGAACTTCGCCTCCCGCGGCAGCCGCGCCAGCGTCAGCGGCACGCCCCAATGGTTGTTGTAGCTCGCCTCCGCCGCATGGGTCTTGCCCTGGCCGGCCAGAACATGCCGCAGCATCTCCTTGGTCGAGGTCTTGCCGACCGACCCGGTCACCGCCACGACCCGCGCCCTGGCCCTGGCCCGGCCTGCGCGCCCCAGCGCCTCCAGCGCCGCCTGAACATCCTCGACGATCAAAAGCGGCGCATCCCCGGCCACGCCTTCCGGCACATGGGTCACCATCGCCGCCGCGGCCCCGGACTCCAGCGCCGCCTGCACGAAATCATGCCCGTCCCGCGCCGCCTTCAGCGCCACGAACAAATCGCCCGGCATCAACGTCCGCGTGTCGATCGACACGCCCGTCACCTGCCAGTCCCCGATCGCCCGCCCGCCAGTGGCCTCAACCGCCTCTGCCGCCGTCCACAGGGTCATGCCAGCCCGCCGTCAAGCGCCGCCACCGCGACGCTTGCCTGCTCGCTGTCATCGAAGGGAAAGATGTTGTCGCCCACGATCTGCCCGGTCTCGTGCCCCTTGCCGGTGATCAGCAACGCATCCCCCGGCCCCAGCGCATCGACACCCCGCAGGATCGCCTCTGCCCGGTCGCCCACTTCCAGCGCCTCCGGACAACCCAGCATCACCGCGGCGCGAATCGCCGCCGGGTCCTCGCTGCGCGGGTTGTCGTCGGTCACGATCACCAGGTCGGCATGCTCCGCCGCCGCCTGTCCCATCAGCGGGCGCTTGGTGCGGTCGCGGTCGCCGCCCGCCCCCACGATCACCAGCAGCCGGCCCATCACGTGCGGCCTGAGTGCCATGATCGCCGTCTCCACAGCCCCCGGCGTATGGGCGTAATCCACGAAGACCGACGCGCCGTTCACCCGCCGCGCGGCAAGCTGCATCCGGCCCCGCACCGTCTCCATCCGCGGCAGCGTGTCGAACACCTGGTCCGGGTCGGCGCCCGCCCCGATCGCCAGCCCGGCGGCCAACAGCACGTTCTCCGACTGGAACCCGCCGATCAGGCCCAGCTCCGCCTGTCCCACGCGGCCATGCCACTGGAACCGCAGCACCTGCCCCGTCGGCGCGAAACTCCGCGCGATGATATGCAGGTCGGCCCCGTCGCGCCGCCCCACGCTCAGAACCTCCTGCCCTCGCGACCGCGCCACCGCGGCCATGTCCCGGCCCCGCGGATCGTCGACATTGATCACCGCCACGCCATCTTCCGACAGAACGCGTGTGAACAGCCCCGCCTTGGCGTTGAAATAGTCATCCAGATCAGTGTGATAGTCGAGGTGATCCTGCGTCAGGTTGGTAAACCCCGCCGCCGCGATCCTGACCCCGTCCAGCCGCCGCTGCGCCAGCCCGTGGCTCGACGCCTCCATCGCCGCATGGGTCACCCCGGCGGCCTCGCTCTCGGCCAGCACCCGGTGCAGGGTGATCGGCTCGGGCGTGGTGTGCTTCAGCGGCACCTCGTAGGCGCCCTCGACGCCCGTGGTACCGATGCTCACCGCCTCGAATCCCAGCGCCGCCCAGATCTGCCGCGTGAAGCTCGCAACCGAGGTCTTGCCGTTCGTGCCCGTGACGGCCACCACCGTCTCGGGCTGCGCCCCGAACCAGAGCGCGGCACAATAGGACAGCGCCTGCCGCGGGTCCTCGGTCACGATCAGCGCCGCCTCGCTCGCGCCCAGCTCCGCCTCGGCGATCCGCGCGCCCTCGGCATCGGTCAGCACCGCCGCCGCGCCCATCTCCAGCGCGTAGGAGATGAACTCGCCCCCGAGCACCTTCGTGCCGGGCAAGGCGGCGAACAGGAACCCGTCCTTCACCTCGCGGCTGTCCACCGCCAGACCGGTGATCTCGGCCTTCCTGCCGCCCTGCGCCGTCAGGCCCAGCTCGGCCAATGATTTCCTGTGCCCCACCGATATTCGCCTCGTCATGCCGTCCGTCCGGACTAGTTCGATGTCAGCGTTATACCAGCCAACTCTCCGGGTTCAATCTCGGGTCTGAGCCCCAGAAGCGGCGCGACGCGGCGTATGATCTCGGCAGCCACCGGCACGGCGGTCCAGCCCGCGGTGCGGCGCGGCACGTCGCCCGAGGTTTCCACCGGCTCGTCCAGCGACACCACCAGCACGTATTTCGGGTCATGGGCCGGAAACGCGCTTGCGAATGTGGCGATCACCCGGTCCTCGTAATAGCCCCGGCCGTTCTCCTTAGGCTTGTCGGCGGTGCCGGTCTTGCCGGCCACCGCGTAGCCTTTCACGTCGCCCAGCGACGCGGTCCCCTCGCTGACCACCTTGCGCAGCATCGCCATCGACTTGGCAGCCGTCTGCTCCGACATCACCTCGGCGCCAAGCTGCCCCCTCGGCTGCCGCAGCAGCGTCGGCGTCACCCGGTGCCCGCCATTGGCAATCGTCGCATAGGCCGACGCCAGGTGCAGCGGGCTGGCCGACAACCCGTGCCCGTAGGAAATCGTCATCGTCGACAGCTCCGACCATTTCGGCGGCAACAGCGGCTTGGCGCCCGCCGCCTCCACCAGCTCCACGCCGGTCGGCTCGAAGAAGCCCAGCGTCTTCAGGAACTCCTGCTGCCGCGACCCGCCGATCATCTGCGCGATCCGCGCCGTCCCGATGTTCGACGATTTCACAATCACCTTGGTCGCCGTCAGCTGCGCGCCGTAATCGTGGAAATCCCGGATCCGGAACCGGCCCCAAGTCAGCGGCCCGCGCGTATCGACCATGGTCTCGGGGTTCACCAGCCCCAGCTCCAGCGCCTGCGCCATCGCGAATATCTTGAAGGTCGAGCCCAGCTCGTACACACCCTGCACCGCCCGGTTGAACAGCGGACTGTCCGAGGCATTCCCCTTGGTCGGCGGGCGCGGCCGGTCATTGGGGTCGAAATCCGGCAGCGAGGCCAGCGTCAGCAATTCGCCCGTCTGCACATCCATCAGGATCGCCGCGGCGCCCTTGGCATTCATCAGCTTCATGCCGCCGAACAGCACCCGCTCCACCGCCGCCTGCACCGACAGGTCCAGCGACAGCGTCAGCGGCTCGTGTCCGTTCGCCGGATCACGAAGCTGGGCATCGTAGAACTTCTCGATCCCGGCCACGCCGATCACTTCCGCCGAATGGACCCCCTCGCGCCCGAAGCTCGCCCCGCCCAGCACATGCGCGGCCAGCTTGCCATTGGGATAAAGCCGCATCTCCCGCGGCCCGAACAACAGGCCCGGCTCGCCGATATCATGCACCGCCTGCTTCTGCTCGGGGCTCAGTTTCTTCTTGATCCACAGGAACTTGCGCTTGCCGGTGAAATCCTTCACCAGCCTTTCGCGGTCAAGATCGGGGAAGATCTTCACCAGCTCCTCGGCGGTCCGCTCCGGCTCGATCATCTGCTGCGGCTGGGCATACAGGCTGTGCGTCTCGAAATTCGTGGCCAGGATCCGGCCCTTCCGGTCGACGATATCCGCCCTCTGCGCCAGGATATCGGCGCCCGCCACGCTGGTGCGTGGCTCGCTCGGCTCGGAATTGGCCAGCACGCCCATCCGCCCGCCGATCACGGTAAAGGCGCACAGAAAGAACAATCCCAACACCAGGAGCCGCCCCTCGGCCCGGGTCCGCGCCTTGTCGCGCATTTCCTCGTGCCGGGCACGGATGTTCTCACGCTCGATCGCATCGGGGTTCTCGCCCCGGTCGCGGGCCTGCAGGATACGCGCCAGCGGGCGCAGCGGCGTGCGGATCATGGGTGACCCTCCATGTTGATGACATCCACCGGGTCGGTGATCGGCAGCGGGTCGCGCTCGGGGTACGAAACCTGGTCGATCTTGCCGAACTGGTAGGGCTGCAGCGGCAACAGCCCCAGCCGGTCGAAATTGATCTCGGCCAGGTCGCGCAACCGCGCCGGCCGGTTGAGATAGGCCCACTCGGCCCGCAGCATCCGCAGGCGCTGGCGCTCGAGCCCGATCTGCCGCTGCAGATGCTCGGCCCGCGCCTGCGCCTCCTGCGTCTTGTAATTCTCGTGATAGGCCCAGAAGGCCAGCCCGATGACCGACAGCGCGGTGAGAACATAGAACAGGCTGCGCATCAAAATCCCCTCTTCAACTGCGGCATGCCAAGCGAATTGCGATCGGCCGGCGCGGGCGCCGCCCCGGTGCGCTCCGCGACCCGCAGCTTGGCACTGCGCGACCGCGGATTGACCGCCAGCTCGTCCTTGTCCGGCCCGATCGCCTTGCGGTGTTTCTGCGTGAACTGCGGCTCCCGCTCGGCCTCGGCCGGGGCATGGCGGCTGCCGCCCCCGCCGCTGTCCGATTTCAGTTGCAGGAAGCGCTTCACGATCCGGTCCTCGATCGAATGAAACGTCACCACCGCGAGCCGCCCGCCGGGGCGCAGCACGCGCTCGGCGGCTTCCAGCCCGTCGACCAGCTCGGCATATTCATCGTTCACGGCGATCCGCAAGGCCTGGAAGGTGCGCGTCGCCGGATGCGCCTGCCCCGGCTTGGGCCGCGGCAGGCTGCGCTCGCAGATCTCGGCCAGCGCGGCGGTCGTGGTGATCGGCTCCACCTCCCGCGCCTTCACGATCGACTTGGCGATCCGCCGGCTCGCCCGCTCCTCGCCGTAAAGGTAAAGGATATCCGCCAGCGCCGCCTCTTCGGCCCCGTTCACCAGGTCCGCCGCACTCGGCCCCGCCTGGCTCATCCGCATATCCAGCGGGCCATCCTTCATGAAGGAAAACCCCCGCTCGGCCCGGTCAAGCTGCATCGAGGACACGCCAAGGTCCAGCACCACGCCGTTCACGGCGTCGCCTGCCTCGTCCATGTGCGAAAACGTCGTCTGCACCAGCTCGACCCGGTCGCCATACGCCCCGGCCCAGCCCTGCGCCATCTCCAGCGCCAGCGGATCGCGGTCGATGCCGATGACCTTCTCCGCCCCGGCCTCCAGCAAGCCCCGCGCATACCCGCCCGCGCCCAGCGTGCCATCGATCCAGACGCCCTCCACCGGCGCCACGACGTCCAGGAGCGGACGCAGAAGAACAGGGATATGCGGATCGGGACTGGCGGCTCTGGCAGCAGCAGCCATGCCTCACCCCCCTCGCGGCCCGTCGAGATAGACCAGCGGGTCGAAATCGTCGGGCAGCTCGTCCAGCCACGCCTCCGTCTTCGACAGCTCCTCTTCCTCGTAGGTTTCCGGCTTCCAGATCTGGAAGGTATCGCCCGCCGCGATGAAGAACGCCTTGTCGTCCAGGTCGATCTTCTTGCGAAGCTTCGCCGGCAGCACCAGCCGCCCGGTCTCGTCCACGCTTGTCGGGAACGATTGGCCGTGAAACAGCCGTTGCAGCATCTTGCGCTCCATCGAGCCGCGCGGCAGGGCCTCGATCTGCTCGTCGACCTCGTTGATCGCCTCGATGGTGTAGCATTCCAGGTATTTGCGGCGGTGGTCGCCGTACACGATGACCAGCTCGGGGTTCAGACCCTCGGTCCAGTTCGGGTCGGACGCTTCCAGCACACGCCGAAAAGAGGCCGGGATCGAAATCCGCCCCTTGGCGTCCACCTTGAAGGTGTCCTCACCTCTGAACCTGCGAACCACTGTCCCCTGGCCCTCTCGCACTCCCCCCGTTTTGAAAAACCGACCCCTGAGAAACGAAACGGCGGATTGAGCTGCTGCCAGTGCCCAATCCGCCGCCCTCGTCCCGCTAAGCGGGTGTCCGACTGCGCGCGCCACCTGGGGGGATGTCTGCTCGCCCGCGCGCCGGATCTCTTGGTTCGATGAAAGCGGGTGCCTGTATGAAACCTGACTTGGGATTTTGTTTCGGGGTCTTTGTTGCGCCCCTTTGTTCCCGTCCTCATCGTGTTAACAGGGATGCCATGGGAATTCATGGTTGGCAACAACTTTCTACGCCAAAACGCTACAGGATATTGATCTCACCCCCTCCTCAAAACAACATAATGTGGTGAGATTGGATGATATGACGCTTTCCCTAGATACATTCTTTCACACCCACACAATATATTGTGATCTCGGGAACCAGGCCAAACTTCCCACGATTTCCCCGATTTTTTTCGCAATATCATGCCCACCACCCCGAATTCCTACCGAATCTCCGGTGAATCACCAGGGAATCGGCCATGAATCGCCCCTGTCCCATGGGTGATTCGGCAAAAATGAGCGCATGGTCCCCCGAATTCCCGTGACCGGCCCCACCCCCCATTGAAAAACGGCCACCCGTTCCCACGGATGGCCGTCCAGATCGGCTATGAAAGGTCAGGTCAGGCGTTCACGTCCACCACGACCCGGCCTTTCACCTGCCCTTTCAGGATATCGCGGCCCAGCCCCGGCAGGTCCGACAGGGTCGCCGGCTGCACCATCGCCTCCAGCTTGTCCATCGGCAGGTCCTTGGCGATCCGCTCCCACGCGCGCACGCGGTTCTCATAGGGCTGCATCACGCTGTCGATCCCCAGCAGGTTCACCCCCCGCAGGATGAACGGCGTGATCAGCGCCCCCTCGATCGCCGCGCCCCCGGCCAGACCGATCGCCGCGACCGAGCTGCCATATTCCATCTGCTTGAGCACCCGGCCCAGCATCGCGCCGGCCACGGCATCCACGCAGCCGCCCCAGGTCTCCGCCTCCAGCGGCTTCTTCGTGACCTCCGTCAGCTCCTCGCGCGGCACGATCCGGCTGGCGCCCAGCCCCTTCAGGTACTCCTCCTGCTCCGGCCGCCCGGTGACCGCCGCCACCTCGTGGCCGAGATTGGCCAGGATCGCCGTCGCCACGCTGCCCACGCCGCCCGCGGCCCCGGTCACCAGGACCGGCCCGCTCTTCAGCCCCTGGTCCTCCAGCGCCATCACCGCCAGCATCGCGGTCAAACCCGCGGTGCCCACCGCCATCGCCTGCCG
>Ga0189287_100133_pt1 | contig 48955 bp, 43 predicted proteins | sample UW86minimetaG_FD_130319 | JGI IMG/M metagenome (GOLD analysis project Ga0189287, IMG submission 130319) | Marine microbial communities from the Costa Rica Dome - UW86 mini metaG | ecosystem: Environmental > Aquatic > Marine > Oceanic > Photic zone | place: Costa Rica: the Eastern Pacific... | reverse complement strand
CTGCTGTCGTCCGAGGCCACCGGTTTCCTGAGCGACGCGATGGGCGCGGCCCTGTTCGGGGCGGCGCTGACCCTGCTGGCGGGCGGGGTGCCCCCGGCGCAGGTCGAGGCGGCGGGGCGGACACTCGGCTTCGCGCGGGGTCCCCTGCGGCTGATCGACGAGCTGGGCGCCGTTCCCACGTTGCGCCGTCTGCGCCGCACCTTCGAGGCGCGGCAGGTGCCCGAAGGCCCGCTGCGCCTGCTGTCGGACCGGCTTGCCGATCACGGGGGCGACACGGCGCGCGCGCTGGCCTTCCATGGTCCCGCCGGGCAGACGCTTGCGCCCGATCCCGGCCTGGCCGACTGGCTGGCGGCATGGCGCGCCGAGCACCCCGATCAAGCGCCCGGTTGGCCGGGGGTCGACCCGGCGCTTGCCATGCACGCCGCGATGGTCAACGAGGGCGCCCGCCTGATCGCCGCCCGTGCCCTGCAACGCCGGTCGGACCCCGACCTGGTGATGATCCGCGGTTTCGGGATGGAACGGACGAGCGGCGGCCCGCTGTTGCAGGCCGACCTGAACGGCCTGCTGGCGCCGATGCGTGCGATGGCCGCCCTGCGCGGGGTCAACGCCGCCCTATGGGCGCCGTCGCCGCTGCTCGACGACATGCTCAAGAACGGCGAACGGTTCTTCTGACGGGGGGCCTCAGCCCAGTGCGATGCCCAGCACCACCAGCATCAGCCCCATCACCGACAGGAGCAGCGCGCCGGTGTTGAGCGGCACGACCTTCTGCAGCTCGGCGCGCAGCGCCTCCTCGCTCAGGCCCGCCTTGCGCGCCTTCCAGACCCGCACGATGCACCACACGAGCCCCGCGAGGCCCACCAGAGAAACGCCGGTTCCCAGCCAGATAAGCACGTCCATCGGCACGCTCCTTTCGCGACTACTCCATGGGCATCCCGCCGCCTAGCGCACCGGCGCCCGGCGCGCAAGCCGCGAGGGCGCGCGGTTGGGCCTTGCAGGGGCATCGCGGCAGCTTTAGGAAAAGGGCCCGGCCCAATCGGAGAGGATGCCATGACCGACGTGAATACCGATGCCAGCTATCGCGTGACCGCCGACGAGCTTCGCCAGTTCATCGAACGGTTCGAGCGGCTGGAGATCGAGAAGAAGGACCTTGCCGACCAGCAGAAAGAGGTGATGGCCGAGGCCAAGGCGCGGGGCTACGACACCAAGGTCATGCGCAAGGTGATCGCGCTGCGCAAGCGGGACAAGGACGACATCGCCGAGGAAGAGGCGGTGCTGGAGATGTACAAGGAAGCGCTTGGCATGGCCTGAGGCCGTGCGGGGCGATCCGGTCATTGAATGTCGCGCCATTCCGCGTTTGAAACGCGGTCGAAGCCATGGCACTGTGAACGGGATTTCCCGAGAAAGGATTTGCCCCGTGCGACATGTTGCTGTTCGGCTTGCATTAACCGGTTTCATCGCGATTGCGGCAGGCCGGCCCTGGCGAACTCGCTGTTGCGGCAGATCGAAAGCACGGGGCTGACGCAAGAGGATCTCAACATCATGGTCCGCGCCGGCGGAGAGCTTTATGCCAGCCGGGCGGCGCGGCCGGGTGAGGATACCATCTGGTCGAACCCGGCCACCGGCGCTTACGGGTCCGTCGAGATCACCTCGGTCTCGGGCAAATGCGTCGGGTTGAACTACAAGTTCCGGACCCGCCGGAACTCGCGCATCCAGACCGTCCAGACACGACGGTGCCTGAACGATGGCCGCTGGGTGCTTGCCTCCTAGGGCAATGCACCCAGCGGATAGCGCCTAGAAGCGGAAGGTCGCGCCGACGATCGGGCCGGTCATGCTACCCTCGAAATCGGCGCCGCCGTCGGTGTAGTCGATGTAGAGGTGGCGCCATCCGCCCGACAGGTAGAAATGTTCGCTGACCTTGTAGTTCGCGGTCACCGCCACTTGCCAGGTCACGTCGGAGCCGACGCCGAAGCCGCCGCCATCCACGTAGGCCAAGAGGGACCAGCGCGGAGAGAGCTGCGTGTTGGCCCGCAGGGCGACGACGGGATCGGTGAACCTGGCCTCGGGTGCGAAGCTGATACCGGCAAGCGGGACAGCGACGGAGCCGTCGATACTCCAGAACCGTGCCCCGCCGAGCAGGTCGAGCGTGGTATTCGGGCCGGCCTGGAAGCGCTTGCCGGCGGCAAGCGTGACCGACCGCATCTCCAGCTTGCCGGAGGCCGGGATGCCCGGGGGCACGCGGCCGCCTCGGGAGGAGGCGGAGTAGGTAAGATCGCCGAAGAAGACGAGATCGCCGCGCCGCGCAAGCGCGGTCATGAAGAAGGCGCCGTCCGAATCCTTCAGGACATCCGAGAAGGACCTGTCGAAAGAGAGTCGCGGCGCGCCCGGGAAGGGCCTGAAATCGCCGGTGACACCGGCGCCCCAGCCGTAGAGCGTGACCTGGCCGGACCATTCCGACGACCCGGCCTGCGCCGTGACGGGGGCCAGGGCGGCGATGGAAAGTAGGGCCGCGGCGGCAAGGGTGCGCAGGCGATGGCGTGGATTGAAGGGCATCACAGCGTCTCCTTGAACACGCGCCCGCCCTTCATGACGAGGCGCAGTTTGCTTTCCGGGTCGTCGAGGAAGTCGAGTTCGGTCTCCGGGTCGCCGTCCCAGACCAGGATATCGGCCAGCGCCCCCTCGGCGATGACCCCGAGCGCACCCGGGTAGGGCGCCCGTTCCCCCGACAGGGCCAACAGCTCTCCCGCCGCGCCGGTTGCCATGCGGAGCGCCTCGAGCGGCGGCATGAACCGCGCCAGCTTGGCCAGCTGGCGCCCCTGCGACGCCGCGCCGCCGGGGTTGAGCAGCACGTCGGTGCCGAAGGCCATGTTGACGCCCTCGGCCCGGCCCGCCTCGAAGGCGCGCACCGTGCCCTGGGCGACCTCCTGCTGCTTGGCCTGGGCGGCCGGGTCGGAATACTGGTTCGCGTCCTCGTCGGCGAGGAAGGGCTGAATGCTCCACCACGCACCGGCCTCGGCCATCGCCCGGATCGCGGCGTCATCGGCAAGCTGCCCATGCTCGATCGAGCGCACGCCGGCCTCGAGACAGCGCAGGATGGCCTTGGGCGTATAGACATGCGCGCAGACATAGGTGCCCCAGTCGGCCGCGGCCTCGACCGCCGCTTTCATCTCGTCGAGCGTGTACTGCGTCGTATCCAGCGGATCGTAGGGCGAGGCCACGCCGCCGCCGGCCATGATCTTGATCTGGCTGGCCCCCTGCATCAGCTGTTCGCGGGTCTTTCTCAGCACCTCGGTGCGTCCGTCGGCAATGGCGGCCACGCCGGCGGTTTCGGTGTAGTCGAGCGTGTCGCCCATGGTCTTGGGCAGGGTGTTCAGAAGGCGGAAATCGCCGTGGCCCGAGGTCTGCGACAGCATCGCGCCGGAGGGGAAGATGCGCGGGCCGGTCACGGCGCCCTGGTCGACGGCCATTTTCAGGCCGAAGACCGGGCCGCCGGTGTCGCGCACGGTGGTGAACCCCCGCATCAGCGTTGCCCCGGCCTCGCGCCCGGCCATCAGGTGCACCCAGCCGATATCCTGTGTCAGCGCCGCCAGCTTGCTGACGCCGACGAGGGTGGCGTGCCAATGGCAATCGATCAGCCCCGGCATCACCGCCCGCCCGCCGCAATCGATGACGTCGGCGTCCTCGGGCCCCGACCCGGCCGCCGGCAGGCCGGTGATGCGCCCGCCCTCGACCAGGATGTCGCGGCCGGTCTGCATCGCCAGCGTCGTGCCGTCGAAGTACCGCAGGTTCGTCAGCAGCGTCGGCCGCCCCGGTGTCTGTGCGCCCAGGTCGGTCGGCGCAAGGCCGAAGCCTGCGAACATGCCGGCGACCGCCGCCATACCGCCCAGCAGCCGCCGGCGCGTCAGGTCGGCTTCGATCCGGTCCATGGCCGCCTGTGTTTCGGGGGCGCCACACAGGCAGGGGTTGACCGGTTCAACTCCGGCTTCAATACTTTCACAGCAAGACAGGCACATTTCAAAGAACTCCGTTTGAGAAAATGGGAAGAGATTCCTGCTTACCTCGCAACAACCATAGGATGTGTTCCTGTGAGGATAGGCAAGGGGGGACGTGGGAACGCCACCAGGTTTCCCGGCCGCGAGGGCGCTTTCGCGCAAAGGCGAGGCGCGGAGACGACAGGCCGCGGCGTGGCGCACCAGGGCAAGGGAACGGTCGGGTCTCAATCAACGGCATCGGAACATCCTGCCTGAAAGCCCTTGTCGCAATGGACCTTGAGCCGCGTGGTATCCGCCTGCGTCCAGCCTTGCGGGGCGGTCACCTCGGCCCAGGGGGCTATGTAATCCTGTGCGTAATAGGCGTGGCCATGCCCGGGCGGCGACCCGAAGGACAACGCCATGTCCAGGGCAAGCTGGAACTGCGTCACCACCGGCACGAACACGAAATGGTCCGACATGTCCTCGGCCGGCGGGTCGCGCATCCAGGGCGGCGCACGCCAGAGGGAATAGGGATAGTAGAACACGACCGGATCGCTGGAATACTGCAGGAAGGCGATGCGCATCCGGCCCCAGCCGGCCGTCGCCCGCGATGCATCGGCCGTGTGCGAGGCGTAGCGCACAAGCGAGCCGTCGCCGATTTGCGGCAGGACCCAGGGGCTGCCCGGCTCACGCTGGCGCTGCACGTAGTTCCAGAAGGCCGATGGGAAGGGCGGACCGGCCCAGAAGGCGCCGTCGATCGGGTCGTCCATCAGGCGGAAGAGGTTGGTCGCGTGCATGGATGACCACGCCCCGAGGCTCAGCCCGTGCACGTAGAGGCGCGGGCGGGCATCGGCGGCCAGCGTCTTCCAGTGGCCGTGCACGGCATCCTGCAATGCCGTCGCCTGCTCCAGCCCGGTTTCGGTCTCGAGGATCAGGGCCAGCGGGGACTGCAGGTAGGAATACTGCGCCGCGACCGTCGCGATATCGCCGTCATGCATGTATTCCACCGGGTCGTGCGCGCCGGGATCCATCCAGCCGGTGCCTGTCGGGCTGGCCACGATCAGCACGGCGCGCTCGAAGGCGCCTTGCCGCTTGAGCTCGGCCAGGGCCAGTTCCGCCCGCGCCCGCGGCGTCTCGCCGTTGGCGCGACCCACGTAGACGCGAATCGGGTCCATCGCCGGGCGGCCGGTGAAGGCCGAGATGGCGGCGGCATCGGGGCCCGTGGTGATGAAGTCGCGCCCCGGTTCGCCGATGGCGGCCCAATCGACAAGCGACCCGGCGCTTCCGGTCATCCGGGGGTCGGATGGCGGCGGCGGGGCATTGTCGAAAAGCGCCTGCGCCGTCTCGTAGCTTTCGTCGAGGGTGGCAACGACACGGTCGAATATCCCGTCGCGCGTGACCAGGAAGAGGAGGGCTGCCACGGTGACAAGCCCGAGCACGTTGGCCCGTCGCGGCGGCATGACACGGTAGAACCGGGCCCGGACCAGTCGGAAGAGCGTCGCGACGAGACGCCCCAGGGCAAAGGCCGCGGCGAACACCACCACCGCGAAGAAGAGGATCTGCCACAGGTTCAGCGCATCCGCGGGCGCCATGCCCATCTTCTCGCGCAGGTCGTTCTGCCAGGTCAGGCTGGAGCCCAGCACCCACAGGAAGACCGCCGCCGTGACGGTTGCGGCAATCCATGTCAGCAGGCGCGCGGGCCGTCCGGCGAGGCGGGGCATGTCGGCCGCGCGCCACAGCAGGTCGACGATCTGGCCGGCCAGGTAGCCGAGCGCCGTGACGAGACCGCCGAGGATGCCCTGCACCACCGGGCCGCGCGGTATCAGGGAGGGTGTCAGCGACGCGGCAAAGAAAAGCAGGCCGAGCAGCAGGCAGGGGACCGAGAACGGCCCGATCACCCTTGCCACGGCCGCCGCGATCATCCGCGCCGCCCTTTCGGTTCGGGCCCCTGGCCGCCCGCCGGGATTCCTGCGTGCCGCCCTCTCACCGGATCAGCTTTCCGAATGTCAGCTTGCAGGCCGTGACCGGCGCATAGACCTTCTGGAAGTAGACCGGCTTCCCGTCCGGGTTCTGGGTTCTCGCCGTGATCTCGTACCAGCCGACCGACTTGAATTCCGGGGCGACGTCAAAGGGGATATCCGCCGCAGTCACGACCAGCACGTCCTGCTTCACATGCGTGGTCTCGACGCCGAACTCCTCTTTCAGGAAGGCGCGTATGTTCACCACGGTCAGGCTTCCCGAGGTTCTTTCCAGCAGGCCGGGCGCCGTCTTCGGGTGCAGGTACATGCGCGCGTAGGAAGACAGGCCCTCGCTCATCTGGAGCTCGCGGTCGATCCGGAGATAGGTCGCACTGCGCCCCAGGAACCCGGACCATTCGCCCTGGTCCGGCGTTTCGCTGATCTGCACGTTCGCCGCCAGCACCTTCAGGCTTTCCTGCGTGCTGACCGACTGGAACCTGAAATGCCAGACCTGGTCGCCGATGGACCGGTTGTTCTTCACCGAGGTGCCCGACCCCCGCTTGCGCTCGATCAGGTCCATCTGGGTGAGTTGCTGCAATGCGGCCTGCACGGTGCCCAGGCTGACGCCGCACAGGTCCACGAGCTCGCGCTCGGTGGGCAGGGGGTCGCCGGGTCTCGCGGCGCCGGACCGGATCGCCTCGATCACCGCCAGGCGGACCGCAGAGCGTTTCTTGCACGAGGGATCCTCGAGGTATTTCCGGGCCGAGTCGCTGATCAGCTTTCTCGCGTCCTGTTCCATTCCAGCATCTTTCATTTCCGCACCACCGCCCGACCGAGTATGAACACCGCGAGACCGAAGAAGCCAATGGCGATCGGGCTGCCGAGGACAACCCCCGGCGTTGAACTGTAGAGTAGCACAGATTGCCGCAGTGACGTTTCGAACATGCCGCCAAGCAGGAACCCGATCACCAGGCAGACGACCGGGAAGCCGGTGCGGCGCATCGCCAGGCCGACCACGGCAAAGACAAGCATGACCGCCACGTCGAAGCCCGATTGCCCGGGCAGGTAAACGCCGGCGATGCAGAGCGTCAGCACGGGCGGCAGGACCGCCCATTTCGGCAGGCGCGCGACGTGGCCCCAGACCGAGATTCCCATGCGCCCGAGGCCCAGGTGGATGAAATTGGCCATGATCATCGAGGCGAACAGCGCGTAGATCACATCGCCATGCATGGTCAGCATGAACGGGCCGGGCACGATGCCGTGGATGATGAAGGCGCCGATCAGCAGCGCCGCGGCGATGTTGCCGGGAATGCCCAGGGCGATCGTCGGAACGAGGTTGGAGCCCAGGACCGCGCTGTTGGCGGCTTCGGTGGCGATGATTCCCTCGGGGTTGCCGGTGCCGAAGCTGTCCGGTTTCTTCGACGCGCGCCTGGCCTGGCCGTAGCTGAGGAAGGCCGCAAGCGTCACCCCGAGCCCGGGAAGCATGCCCACCAGGGAGCCGATCATGGAGGACCGCAGGATGGTTTTCCAGTAGGTCAGGAACTCGCGCACGGGCAGGGCCCTGTTCTCGTTGGCGCCCTGGTTGACATAGCCGCTGTCGACGCCGTCCCTGCGCATGTCGAACAGCTGTTCGACGACCGAGGCCAGCGCAAGCGACCCGATGGCCAGGGCCGTCAGGGGCAGCCCGTCGTAGAGGTTGATGTTGCCGAAAGTCATCCTGGGCGAACTGTCGATCGGGTCGAGCCCGATGGTCGACAGGAAGATCCCCGCGAAGATCGCGACCAGGGCCTTCAACGGGTTGTCGCCCGAGATGCCCGAAAGCAGGGCGAACGCGAAGAGAAGGACGGCCGTGTATTCCAGAGGGCCGAATTGCAGGGCGATGGCCGCGAAGGGCACCACCAGGACGATCAGCAGGATGTCCGAGATCGTGTCGCCGGTCACCGACGAGTAGAGCGCGAATTTCATGGCGCGGACGGGCTCTCCGCGCCGCGCCATCGGGTTGCCGTCCAGCGCGGTCGCGGCCGCTTCCGGGGTTCCCGGCGAATTCAGCAATATGGCCGGAACCGCGCCCCCGGACGTGCCGCCCTTGTTGATCCCCACGAGGAAGGCAATCGCCGAGACGGGCGACATGTAATAGGTCATGGGAATGAGAACCGCCAGGGCGGTGACGCTGCCAAGGCCGGGCAGGGCGCCGATGACGATGCCCAGCAATATGCCCGCGGCGATGAACAGCAGGTTGGTCAGCGTGAAGGCCGCCGCGAAGCCGGTGACGAGGTTCTCGATCATGGAAGGCCTCCTCGCAGGGTCACGGCAGGTAGACGCCGAAGATCGACCGCGCCCCGAGCCAGACCAGCAACGGGAAGACGATCGAGACGGCGGCGATCACGAGGCGGTTGCGCCCGCCGGCAAAGACCATCGCCCCTGCCGTCAACGGAATCGCCAGTGCGAGGAACCCCAGCTTGCTGAACGCCAGCAGGATCACCCCGGTCACCGCCGACGCCAGCAGCAGGTCGGACAGCACGCTTCCCGGGGGCACGGGCAGCGCTTCGCCGGTGTCGCGCAAGAGCGTCTGAAGCACCAGGCCGATGGCCAGCAGGAACACCACGCCCGCGGACAGGTAGGGTATCAGTGACGGGGGCAGATCCCCGGCGCTCGTCCCCTCCGAGACCTGGAGGGGAACCAGCCAGAGGATGCAGCCCAGCGCCATGGCGGCAAGGAGTCCCCCCGCCACCACGTTGATGCGCCTGGTGCCCGGACCCTTTCGAGGCATGACGCTCACTGCGTGGCCTCGACGACGGCTTGCAGGCCGGCCGCCGTTTCGGAGATCTCCGCCGTGATGGCCTCGGAGCCGAGATAGGCGACCGGGAACATCAGCTTGTTGGTCACCATGTCGACGACCTCGTCGTCTTTCGTTGCCGCCTCGATCGCGGACTCGAGCGTGGCGACCACCTCCGCCGGTATGCCCTTCGGCGCGACGATCACGGCCTGCGACGGCATCGAGACGCCGAACATCTCGCCGATCGAGGGCACGTCGGGGCTGGCCAGAAGGCGTTGGGCGTTCATCGACAGGAGCACCTTGATCTTGTCGCCGTAACGGTTGTGAACGCCGCCGCTCCAGGCGAAGTCGACCTTGCCGCCAAGCAGGAAGGGGACCATCTCGCCGCCGCCCTTGGTGGGGATGCCGGTGAACTCCACGCCGCGTTCCTTGCCGATATAGTTGATATAGGCGCGGGACATGGCGCTTTGATCCGCGAAGTTGAGTTTCGTGTCACCGGCCTGGGCGATCAGCTCGTCCAGGGTGTCGAAAGGCGCGTCGTCCTTCGCCACGATGGCCTGCTGGTACTCGGTGACCTTGGCGACGTACTGGAAGCTGTCGAGATCGAACGCCACATCCTGCGTCAGCGGCGGCCAGAGCAGCGAGGAGGATGCGGCGAACATGATGGTGTAGCCATCGGGTTCCGCCGCGGCGACCTCGGTTGCGCCCACGGCGCCGCCCGCGCCCGGCCGCGTCTTGACGACGACTTTCGTTCCCAGCTCCGCGCCAAGCGCATCGGCGACGATGCGGCCCATCGTTTCGGTGCTTCCGCCGGCCCGGTACGGGATGACCATGGTGATCGGCTTCGAGGGATAGTCGGCGGCGGCGCCGGCGGATCCGGTCGCCAGTCCGGCTGTCATGGCAAGGGCGAGGATCGCTTCGCGGCGGGTGAAGAGTGTCATTGGGGCCTCCGTGTCGGGTTGGTTTGTTGAATCAAATCTGCTCTGTAGTTTACTATAGTTTTGCTATAAAGCAATATTGATAGATCGGTCAGTTCAAATCCAGGGAGCAAACCACATGACCTTGCCCAAGAAAGCAGCACCCGTTCCGACGCGGCTTGTCGGCGCGAACGGCCCGTCGGTCCGGCCGGGCGACGACCCGGCAATCTACGGCTCGGCGGTTCTGGAAGCCCCTGAAATCGTTGAGGTGCGCACCTACCAGACCTACCGTGTGCGCTATACCGTCGGGCGGCTCGGGCTGGACGACACCGGCGCCGTACGGGTGGCCTTCCGGATGATCACCGATGCGGGCAAGCCGCAGGCCACGGACCCGACGGCGGCCAACTACGTGTCGGCCGACTGCAGCGGCGACGGGAAAATGAGCCTGCGAATCGGTCCCGAGGGCGCGCGCCCCTGGATCCTGACGGTCACCGCGCAGCTCAACGGCGGGTATCTCAGCGAAGGTGACGAGATCACGCTGACCTTCGGTGACACATCTAAGGGCTCGCCGGGGATGCTCATGCAGACCTTCGTCGAGGAGGGCTACGAGCTGAGGGTGATGACCGACGTCCAGGCGACCGGTAACTTCCTTCCGTTGCCGGACCAGTTCGCCATCGGCGTTCATCCGGGGCCGGGTAGCAAGTGGCGGGCCGTATTGCCGTCGCTGCGGCGGATCGGGGAAGGGTTCCGCCTCGGGCTGAAATGCGAAGACAGGTGGGGGAACCCCACGGATCAGGCCTCGGGCAGGGTTAGAATCGAAACCAGCATGCCGGTCGACGGCCTGCCCGAGAGCTTCGACTATGTGCCATCCGACCGGTCCATGATTTTCGACGACCTGGCGGTCAACGAAACGGGCACGCTGCGGGTGAAAGTCTATGTCGACGACATCCTCGCCTGCGAAGCCGGGCCAATGGTGGTGAGTGACGCGGGCCTTTCGGGCTACTGGGGCGACCTGCACGGCCAGACCGGCGAGACCGTCGGCGTGAACTCGATCGAAAGCTATTTCGACTTTGCCCGCAACAAGGCGTTTCTCGACGTGTGCGCCCATCAGGCCAACGACTTCCAGATCAACCAGACCTTCTGGCACAAGCTGAACGACCTGACGGCCCGGGTGAACGAGCCCGGCAGGTTCACGGTGTTTCCCGGCTACGAGTGGTCCGGCAACACCGCCGTCGGGGGCGACCACAACGTCTTTTACGCCACCGAGGGCCGGCCGATCTATCGCTGCTCCCATGCCCTGCTCGAAGACCGGTCGGACATGGCCGATGACGCGAACACGCTGACCGACCTCTTCGCGAAACTGAAGGACGAGGATGCCACGGTCTACGCCCATGTCGGCGGGCGGTACTGCAACATCCACTTCGACCATGACCCGCGGATCGAAACGGCGGTCGAAATGCATTCGGCCTGGGGCACCTTCGAATGGGTTCTGACCGACGGCTTCCCGATGCGCCGCCGGGTCGGGGTGGTCTGCAACAGCGACGGTCACAAGGGGCGGCCGGGCGCGAGCTATCCGGGGGCGTCCCGTTTCGGGGCCTATGGCGGCCTGACCTGTTTCCTGACGGAGAAGAACGACCGCGCCGCGATCATGGAAGCCCAGAGACGCCGCCACCATTACGGCACCACGGGGTGCCGCATGCACCTGGCCGTGTCCGCCCGGTTCGAAACCGACGCGGCCCTGTACCGGCGCAACCCCCTGGCCTGGCCGGAAGAGACGCCGGAGATCGTGCGCTCTGCCATGATGGGGGACATCGTGCAGGTCTCGGACGAGACCGTGGAAACGGAGATCCGGGTGGAGGCGCATGCCGGCATCCTGGAGGTCGAGCTGCGCGACGGGGCCGGGGTTCTGGAAAGGCTGCACCCCTACGGCGCGGATGACCTTGGTGACCGCATCCGCGTCACCTGGTCGGGGGCGGAATACCGGGGCCGGGGCCGGGACGTGCGGTGGACCGGGCGCGCGCAGTTCGACGAGGCACGCATCCGTGACCTGACAACGATCAACACCTGGAACCCGGAAACGGTGCTGGACCAGCGCGGCAGCCGGAGCGTGGTGTGGAACGGCGTCACGACCGGCAACTTCATGGGGTTCGACGCGCATTTGACCGACAGCCGGAATGGCCGCCTGCACATCACCACGAACCAGGGCGAGATCGACGTCGCCCTGGCGGAAATCGGGCTCGACCCGGTGGTGTTCGACGCCGGCGGTCTGGGCAAGAGGCTCACGATCCAGCGGCTGCCCGACGCCCCCCTTGTCCGCCGCGTGACTGCCACGAGGTCCGTTACCGTCCATCCCTCCGGAGACACGCCCGTCTGGGTCAGGGTCACGACCGAGGATGGCTTCCAGGCGTGGAGCTCGCCGATCTACCTGTACCGGGACTAGGGGCCACGCGCGGGCGTGGGCGGGGCCTGCCGGTCAGGCGCCCCCGCGGGGCCGCTCGAACAGGCGCACCTCCTGTCCGGACCTGTCGATGGCGCCGAAATCGCGATAGCCGATATCCTGCGCCAGCCGGATCGACACCGGGTGCGCCGCGCTGACGACGCAGACCGTGACCGGGGCGTCGAGCCCCCCGTCCGCCCATTCCAGCACCGCGCGCATCGCCTCGCGCGCATAGCCGTGGCCCTGGGCCCGGGGTGCCAGGATCCACCCGGCTTCCGGCTTGCCGTCGAACTCCGGTCCCAGCCCGCGGCGGTGATCGGCAAGCCCCACCTCGCCCAGGTAGTGCCCCGTCTCGCGGTGCTCGACCGCCCAGAACCCATAGCCCGCCAGCCGCCAGTGCCCGGCATATTTCAGCAGCCGCGTCCAGCTTTCCGCACGGGTCGAGGCGGTGCCGGTGATATGCGCCGTCACCGCCGGATCGCTCCACAACCCGTGCAGCGCGTCATGGTCCGTGGCCTCGTGCCCCCGCAGGCACAGCCGGTCGGTGATGAGAACCGGTGTGTCCGGCATGCCGCCTTCCTCTCCTGGACGCCGTGCGCCACCGCTGCCCCGGCATTGTACAATGATGTACCGGCCATGTAAGGTCAGGCCAAGGGGGCCCTTCGCTGACCGGGCGCCGCAAGACTGTTGAAGACGTAACCCGTGACCACGCGCTTTGCGAACCTGCTGATCGACACCGCCGACGCGCTGGCCGAGGCCGGCGATGCCGACGCGGCGTGGCAGGTCATCAACCGGGTCGGCACGCGGCTCGGCGCGCGCTCGGTCAACGCGGGCGTCTTCCTGACGGGCACCCCCACCATCGCGTGGATGCGCAGCACGATGAACCCCGACTGGCTCGAGGAATACGCGGGCGACGCCCTGCACGAGATCGACCCGCTGCTCAAGGCCTCGATGGCGGGCGAACCGCCGCGCCTTTACGATGTCGGCTTCCAGCAGCAGCTCGGGCCCCCCGAAAGCCGCTATCGGCAGTTGCACCACCGCATGATGAGCTATGGCTACCGCTACATGCTCACCCATAACTGGCAGCACGGGCCCGAGAACAAGTGCCTCGTGCTGGGCTGCGAGGACGATCCGACCCACCTGTTCGGCCCCGGCACGGCGCGCGCCTTCTCGGCGGTGGCGGCCATGCTGTCCTGCCGGCTGGAACCGCCCGGCGCCGCCACCACCGATGGCCGGGCCTTCGGCTCCTCCTGGCAGGGGCTCGAGCCGGTCGAGGCCGAGATCCTGTCGCGGCTGGCCCAGGGGATGACCGAGGACGACATCGCCGAACGGGTGGGGCTGAGCGAGGCCGACGTGCTTCGCGTGATTTCCAGCGCGGCGGGCAAGATGCAGGCCACGTCGCGCGACGAGGCACTGGCGCTGGCGGTGCTGCGGGGGCTGCTGACGCTCTGACGGGGCGGGAACGGGGACGGGGCAGGGGCCCTCTTCAGGGCGTGATCATGGTCACGCCCGGCACCCGTTCGATGGCATAGAGGTCTTCCTCGTAGAGATCGGTCAGCCGGTCGATCTTGTCCTCGGTCCAGCCCTCGATATCGTATTCCTCCTCGACCGCCTCGTCGTCGGCGAACTTGTCGAGAAAGGCCGAGATCACCCGCCGCTTCTGGATTTCCGTCATGCCGGGATGCTCTTCGACATAGGCGTGGAAGCGCTTCATCCCGGCCTCGGTCATGATCTCCTGAAGCAGGCAGAACTCGCCCTCGAACCCGGTCAGCGGTTCCAGCGCCGCCATCTCGCGCACCACCTCGGCCCAGATCAGCGGCGTATCCTCGTTGCACCAGACGGTGATCGGGATATCCGGCACCTGCGCCCGGATCCGCTCGAACAGCTCCGACCAGCGGAAGCTGTAGGGGTCGTAGCCGCGGAAGATGTCGTCGATCGTGTTGAAATTGGTCATCGCCAGCAGGGCGGGCATGAAGGTGGCCGGGTTGCGGATGGCGAAGAACAGCTCGACCTCGTCTTCGGGGAAGATTTTCCGCACCGCTTCCAGCCGGGCACAGGCGGCGGGGTAGAACATCCGCTTCACCGCCATCTTGTGGGTGCCGAAGAAGCTGTCATTCGACAGGATCAGCCGGTCGGCCTCCTCCTCGCCGGGCAGCACGGCATCGAGGATCACCTCGCGCGCATCGGGGCTGACCCCGTCCTGCGTGGCGGCGTTGACGATGTCGCGCAGCAGGATGCGGTAGTCATCGGGCCTCGGCACGATGGTGCCGCGTTCCGCCAGCATCCCGGCATTGTCGACAAGGCAGTTGATCAGCCTGTCCTCGTCGGTCACATGGGCACCAGCGTGAAGAACGACCTGCATGAAACTTCCCGGTTCTACTCGTCAATCGCCCGCCAATATAAAGTGTTTTGCAAGCAGTTAAACAGCTTTCGGACGCCTCTGCGTGGGTGTTGCCGCCGCGTCCGGAGGCGGGGCAGGGCGGTCATTCCCCGGCTTTCTTCCGGGTCAGCCCCTCGCGCTGGTAGGCCTGTATCCGCTCGCGCTTGGCCGCGTTCAGCGCGGCCTCGTCGAGCTCGGACCGGTTGAGGCGCAACAGCTCCTCCGCCGCGCCCGGCGGCTGCATGTTGTAGGACTTGAACGGCATCAGGTCACCGGTCGCGACACCCAGCTCCCGCAGGATCGCCCCCAGCGGACCCTGCGGTTCGCCCGACAGCGCCTCGATGGGGCGCGAGATCACCCGGGCGCGGGCCCCCAGCCGCGCGCGTGTGGCCGCCACCACGTCGTCGAGCCGCGCGGCCCGCTCCAGCCGGGGGCGGTAGGCCGCAAAATCCTCGGTGATCCGCATCGAGCGCAGGTTCTGCCAGTAGACGCTGCGCGCCCAGTCCCCGGCTGCGCGCGTGGTGAAGTAGAACGTTAACTCCGCGCCCGTGCCGAAATGCCCCTCCAGCACGTCGGCCAGTCGCTCCATCAGCTCCGGCGTCGCGTCATAGCTCCAGTTCTCCTTCCGCCCCGGAATCCACCCCAGCAGCTTTTCCGAGCTCACCAGAAGCGGCCGCGGATCGCCTGGATCGAGCGGCGCCACCGCGGCGGCGAACCCAGCCGCGTATTTCTTCAGCCGCCGCGGCGCGGGCTGCGCGGTATGGCGGCGTGCGGCGGCAATGGCGTCGGGGAAATCGTCCATCTGCAGGACGCGTACCCGCGCGCCCAGAACGCCCGCGTTGCGCTCGAGCCCGTATTGCACGCTCGTCGTGCCGGTCTTGTGAAAGCCGGGATGAACCAGAATCCGCATGCCCTGCCTGCCCCCTTGACGGTTTCGTCCAGCCTATCCCTTCGACCGGCGGGTTGAAAAGCGGCGCCGTCCGGACCACGCTTTCCCAGTTGCATCCGCGCCGGAGCTTTGGCATTAGAGCGCCAGCGGTCGGCCCAGCCTTCGGGCCCCGGCCGCCCGGGGGTCACATGCCACCTCCGCCCCTATAGCTCAGCTGGTAGAGCAACTGATTTGTAATCAGTAGGTCGGGAGTTCGAGTCTCTCTGGGGGCACCATCATATTCTCTCATACTATTGGAACATCAACAGCCTAGGATCTGCGGGTCAAACGCTGTCTCCTCCATGTCCCCTCCCTCGTGTTGCCCTCGGCACAGCCCAAATCTGACAAAAGTTGTCAACGGCGGTGTAAGATCAGGCCACTCTGCGGACGCTTGAAGCGGCATGGCGAACATGCCCTTCCTCTTCAGCGTAACCGTCGGCATACGACTTGGGCCGGTGTTCCGCCGCTGGCTCGGCGCTCGAGAAAGATACTCGCCTGAGGGAACCTGATCGGGCTGGCAAACGCGGTAGATCCGTGGCGTGAAAACACTCTGCCTGACTGCCAGACGGACGATCCCTCGACTGATTCTGAATTCTTTGAATGGCGCCAGTTTTGTCGTTCCGGAAGAGCGGGTGGGCCATCAACCGGGCTCGAACTGAGTACTTCGGACAAGATAAACGGCAGAAAATCGGTACACAAAGCATAAATCAGAAATTTATTTCTGGAACACGACTGAAGCTCATTCGCTTCGCTGGACGCCTCCGGTTTCGTTGTTCTTCGGTCGAATGGGAGCTCGGTGACGTCATTGCAGTGTCGATAGGCTGCAGGTTCGGAGGCCTTCAGCCGAGGGGGCGTAGTCCTTAGTGCTTCACGATTGCGCCGATGAGCTTCAGTGGATTTTGGTTGTGGCGGGATGGCAACAGGGCGTTCCTTGCCTGGTTTCGAAAAATGAGACTATTGGTGAGCACATAGGCACCAACTTAGGGAGCCTGGTTTTACAAGTGCAAAAGGGCCCGACGACGGAGGCGCGGACATGATCGTTTCCCGCACAGGCGTTGGCCATTGATGAAGGATAAGGGCGATGCCGTCTTGTGTTTCATGATGTCGGAAAGGGTGTGAGCTGCGGCCAACTCCTCCGTGGTTCGGGGCGATTATCTCTCGCGGGATCAAAACCGCGCTGCCCGAGAACGGAAGTTTGGCTCCCTAAGTGCGGGATGATCAGCCTCGAGTTCTGACCGCGCTCGGAAAATGCACCGCTTTCCCTGGCGACGACTTGGGCATGCACCAGGAGGGGCGCCCCCTCCGCGTCGCATAGAAATTTACCGAGATTGAGGGGCCATTGAATGGCTCGCTGTCCAACTATCGAGCTTGGGCAACGGTCGCGTGCGGGCTCCGCGTAGGTCTCGCAAGCGCAATGAACGTGGAGAACTAGCGAATGGCCCTGACGAGAATACCTAACCACCTTGATCTGCCCGGGGAAGTTGGGTCCGGGGTGACCTTCGTGACGTCGTCACTCGATCTGTCTTCCGGAAGTAGTTACGACGTAACCTTGGCCGATCTTCGGCAATTTGATTTCGACACAAACGACGATGGTCGCCACTTGTTGGGAGAGACCATTACGCTGGACGATGGCGCCATCAGCACCACCCTGGACGGGAATGTTCAGGTCGTCACTGCCAATCTCACCCTTGATGACGGCAGTGTCATCAGTTGGGCCAACAATATTCGTGTTATGCCGCTCGCGAATGGTGAGTACCTTTGGTACGTCGTTTCTGTTCCGCCGGAGTATGAAGACGCAATCATTGAATCCATCGAGATAGTTTCCAGTTACGAGGGCAACGCCCAGCTCGGCACTTACAGCCCCTCAAGCATCGACCTTCGGAATGGTATTGTCGATGGCACGGACAACGCCGATCAGATCGATGAGAATTATTCCGGTGACCCAGGTGGCGATTATGTTGACAACGACGACAATACTGCCGCCGGCGTGGATGCCGGCGGGGCTGCCGGTTCCGACGATGACCTGATCGAGGCTTATGGCGGCAACGACGTTGTATTCTCGAGAGACGGAAATGACACCGTATACGGCGGGACCGGCAACGACACGATCGAAGGAGGGGCCGGCAGTGACAGCCTTTCCGGGGGCGATGGTGCAGACTTTCTGCGGGGAGATTTTGCAGCTGGCAACTGGACGCTCCCCGGTGCCGGCGCAGATACGCTTGATGGCGGGGCTGGCAACGACACCCTGTTCGGCGGTAATGGAGACGACGAACTCTTCGGTGGCACCGAGCATGATGTCCTGCAGCGGGAACTGGGAAATGACCTCGTCGATGGCGGCGCAGGTGATGACTACCTCATGGGGGACTCATCCAATTCCAGTAACACCGGCGGCAATGATACGATCTATGGCCGCGACGGATTCGACGCCATCGACGGTGGCGCTGGAGATGATCTCATTGACGGTGGAGTGGGGAACGACACTGTCTGGGGAGATTTCGGGCTATACGACAATGAACAACGGTGCCGACACGATACATGGCGGCGGAGGCAACGACCTTCTGCACGGCAACTTCGGCGACGACTCGATAACCGGTGACGACGGTGATGATACTCTATACGGCAACGGGGGGTATTACACGGAGAGCGGAATTCTTGGCGTCACTGATAACGATTTTCTGGACGGCGGCGCCGGGAATGACCAGATCGACGGTGGCACTGGAAATGATACGATATCCGGCGGGGCAGGGCTGGATTCGATCTGGGGCGGACTTGGTGACGACTCGATCGAGGGTGGCGACGATGACGACCAGATTTCCGGAGACAACGGACTTACCCCTGGGGTTGGTGGCAACGACACCATAGATGGTGGCGGTGGTAATGATGATATCACGGGCGACGCCGGCGACGACTTGATCTTCGGCGGCGCCGGACACGACACCATCAATGGCGATGAAGGCGACGGCAGCGAAGTCGTCGGTCACGACACCATCTACGGCGGCGACGGGAACGACCAGATCTTTGCCGACGCCGGGGACGACCTTGTATTCGGCGAAGGCGGCGATGACCTGATTTCGGCGGATACCGGTAACGATACCGTTGATGGTGGAGACGGTCACGACGAGATCTACACGTGGACCGGGGACGATATCATAGACGGTGGAACCGGCGACGACTACATCGATTCAGGTTCCGGTCACGACTCCGTTCTTGGCGGAACCGGAGATGATTTCATTGAGACCTTCGACGGCAACGACACGGTGTTTGCCGGGGATGACAACGACACCGTCTATGCAGGCGACGGGAACGACACGGTCGATGGCGGGCTGGGCAGCGATTCCGTCGATGGCGGTGCCGGCAACGATACGCTTTCCGGGGGCGGCGGCGGCTCGGATACCCTGACCGGCGGATCCGGCGACGATCTGTTCATAATTTCAGGCGGTGCGGGCGACGAGATCTTTCTCACCGATTTTGGTGCCGGCGAAACGGAGGGCGTCAACGGCATCAGCAGCGACAATGACTATGTCGACCTGACGCCGTGGTACAACGACGCCACACTCGACGCCTACAACCAGGCGAACGGAACCGCGTTCGGAACCCCTCTGGGCGCGCTTGAACATGATGCGGCGGATGGTCAGCTCCAGTGGATCGCTGCTTCCGGTGGGCCCTCGGTTTCGGTGTCCCTGAGCGGAACCGGTGCCATGGATACCGAGCATACGGGGGTCGTGTGTTTCTCGGCAGGCACGCTGATAAAGACGCGGCATGGCGAAATCCCGATCGAACGTCTGAAGGCTGGAGATTTGGTGCTCACGTTGGATCAGGGTTATCAACCGATCAGGTGGATTGGACATCGGCATCTGACCGAAAGCGACCTGCGCAATAACCCGCAACTCCGCCCAATTCGCATTCGTGCAGGCGTGTTGGGCCCAAATCAGCCGGATCGCGATCTCGTCGTTTCGCCTCAGCACCGGATCATGATCGGATCGAAGATTTCAGAACGGATGTTCGGTACACTTGAAGTTCTCGTGCCGGCAAAGGACCTTCTGGAAATCGACGGAATAGATGTCGTCGAGAGCATGAGTTCCGTCGACTACTGGCACTTCTTCTTCGCGGCGCATCAGGTGGTGTTCTCGAACAGCGTCCGAACCGAGTCGCTCTATCCGGGGAAGCAAGCCCTCAAGATGGTGGGGGCGGAAGCAAGGGAAGAGATCTTCTCTATTTTCCCACAGTTTCGGGAGTTCTTGGAGGGAACCGGAACGGCCGTGCCAGCGCGAAAACTCGTCAGCGGCAAGAAAGCGCGCCGTTTGGCAACAAGGCATGCGGCGAATTCAAAGTTCGTCGTTTCCAGCCTGGAATGCGAGCTGAGCGGTGCTGAACATCGCGCTGGGGGAGGTGTCCAGAAGGCCGCTGCCTCGGGCTAAGTCAATACGCCGTCTTCAGTTGTCGCGGCCAGTGTGTCGATCGCGTGGATACCGACCAACGCAGTCCGTTCGGGGCGGGCGAAAGCCAGGGCGGTTCATGCCGGGAAACGGATGCCGGTTCCGGGGGCGCCGTTCTGCAGTGACAGCAGGGGCCCTGACGCCTGCATGACGCCGGTCGCTTCATGTGCCACCGCACTCGGGTCAGTGACGAGACGGCCAAAAGCATACATCTTCTCGGATGACCTAAAGTGAGCTACTCTCCTTCACGGGGAAGACTTGCATGGGGAGTTGCAGTGAAGAACCAGTATGTTTACCACCTGACCAAGAATTTGAAGACCCTCGTGGCGGCGCAGGCCAGTGTGGCCGAAACGGCCAAGAGGCTCGATATCAACCGCCAGCAACTGAACAAGTACATTTCCGGAGCGACGACGCCATCCCTGAGGGTTCTGTCCATACTGTCCAGAACGTTCGGCATTCCCATCGACGATTTCCTTCTTGCCCCGGAAGAATTCACCGAACGCTATTTCGCGCAGTCGACGGGCACGGATTTCCCCCTGGAAGTCACCACCAAGATCGACGAGATCCTTCACGCTGCGACTGAGGCAGCGCCCGACCTGAAGGCGTATTGCGGCACGTATTTCCGTATCAGCAAAATGCCGAGCATGCCGCACAAGATGCTACGGGCGATGTTTTACATCTATCAGTACGAAGGGCTGACCTTCGGGCTGGCCGTCGAGGTGTTTCCTACGCCCGGCGATCCCAGTGGCAGGAAGCTGTTCTTTCGCCGCCAGGCAACAATGATGCATTTGCGTGGTGATCGAGTTTATACGTTCGATGCATCCCAGGATACTCGCTTCCTGTTCGGAATTCTCTACGCCGAGACCATGCCAGGGTTTGACTTCCTCCAAGGCAACTCTCTTGGAGTTTCTGATTATGGTTCGCGCCAGATATTTTCTCAGCCTTACGTGCTGCAGCGCCTGGGCGCGAGACGTCCTACTCTGAGCGATATCAGGGCCTGCGGAATCCTGGATCGGAACGATCCGGCGATTCCGGAGGAAGTGCTGCACCGGCTTGCCCAGGTTTAGACAGGCTCAATCTTTTTTCTGCGCCGAGGCGTTTCGTGAATTGTGCAGGCACGGTCACTTCGGTGACCACGCTTGTCCGATACGGCCTGAAACAAGTCTGAAGCAGCCAGTGGACACCCTTGAGCCGAAGCAGAGCGGCTTCGGGGAAGCGTCGTAGTGCGTTGGGTGCCGGGTGCCACGACGGGCAGCGTTCGTACCCCTGCACCATGCCGGCCGTGGGAAGGCAATCCGGTTTCCGCGGCCGTCAGGTGGCGAAGTGACTTATAGCTGCACCTTCTCCTGGCAGGCGACTTAGTTGCGCCAAACCCGACGCACGAAAGCGTCAGATAGGCCGGAAATTGCAGCAAGGTAGAGAAATTATCACGTGGGACATTCTGGCCTATAGCCCTCCGTATGTGAAGCGCCCTTGGGACAGATCGGGTCAATCGCGGAAGATCGGGCCCGCCAAGGGTGGAGAAAATGCAGCTGCCCCGAGGCAGTCGCTGGCTTGAGAAAGGTAGGCTGATTGGTGTCCCTAACGCAGTTGCTACGTGTCGAGGCGCACGCCGTGCGTGCCGTTGTTCGCACTCTATTCCTGGTTTCCACGATGATTGGGGCTGCCGGGTGTGGCTCGCAGTTTTCCGTCGACTACACCCCGGTGCCTGCCGAACGTTCGAAGGCCTGGACGGTCCAGTCAGTCAAGGTCGCCGTACCCGAGGAACTGACCGTCAGTGACATGAACGTCCTCATTCCCGACGCGGACATCGTCTGGCATAGCGACGGCCCGGGGGATCGCCGCGCACAAGTGGCTGACGTGCTCAAGGACGGGATCGAGCTGGGCGCGCGCGGGCTTGGAGGTCCGGTTCCAGTGATTGTCGAAGCGGAGCTGGTGCGTTTCCACGCGCTTACCCCTTATGCCTTTCAGGTTGCCCCTCCGGGCACTGGCGTCGAGAGCGTGAGATTCAAGGTCGTTGTTCGAGACGCCCGGACACGAAAGACGCTTCTCGCGGAGGGTTTCATTTCCGCCGATGGCCGAGCGGTTGCCGCCAAGGATGGCGGATTTCGTGGCCCCCAGGAACGCACACGTATTGTGAGCCGAATTGCCACCGTCACGCGGGGCTGGCTGGGGCTGGGCGAGGACGTGCGTCAATCGTTTCGGCGCCTGGGTCGATGATGTTTGGAGGTGCGAACACTCCCCGTGAGGCGCACCCCACGTCGCGTTTCCCACGGCGCCCTGACGGGTCGGTATCGGATCGAGTGAGGATGCTGTTTTTGCAAAGACCATGAGGCCCGCACGGGAGTGAGGGCATACGGGCGGCCAGAGATTACGAGTTCACTCGGAGGCCGCTTGGGAGGAGAACCAAAATGTTGAATTATGACGATTTGCGCGGGCGTTCCGTTTTTCCGGTCAAGCCCGGCCTGTTCGCGGCCGGATCGAAAGTAATGACGCCTGGTGGGCCTGTCGCCATCGAGTCACTGAACGAAGGCGATCGTATCGTAACCTACGATCGTGGCGCTGAAACAGTACGCGGGCGCCTGCGTGTCGTTCTGCCTGCTCGAGGATTGATCGCGCCGATCTGCATCGGAAACGATGGGGCGCCCGGGTTGATCGTATCTCCGCACACGCTCGTCATGATCAATTCGCCGCTTTGCGATTATCACTTCGGATCGCCACGGGCGATGATCCGCGCTGCATCGCTCCGGGGTGATCGTTTTGCGCGTGTCGTCGATGAAGGCGAGATGGAGTTCATCTCTCTCTACATCAATAACGCGGCGATGATCTTTGCGGAAGGCATGATCTGTGAAACCGCGGGCGTTCAGGAAACCGCAGACAGACAAGACGACAGCTTCCTGCAGTTGTTGTCAGCCCCGAAGACCAAGTTTCCCGTTCTGAGCGATGAAGAGGCCCGGTTGCTGTACACCATGGCCGGCGGGGCGGTGAACGTCCTCAAGCTTGATCACCAGGGGTGGAACTGATGAGTGGTTCCGGTCGCGATCGAGACCCCAAAAACGGTTATGCCGAGCTGTACAGTGAACCTTGTGCCGACGTGCCGACCGTCCGCACACTTTGGGTGACGCGAAAATTCGAAGACGCGTTGGCGGAGGCGAAGGCAGGCGATGTCGAGCAAACCGACGTGCTGCAGCTTTCGAACGGCGCCATCCTGCTTCAGGGTAGCCGGGAACTGTCAGTGAGGCATCGCTCGGAGTTCTTTGACCTTTCCGACCCGTCTGAAATGCATGTACTGGCCTCGGTTCATTTCGCGAGGAGGTTCGTGAGCCCACCGTCGATTATGCTCGCCTTCGGGCCGTCGCGGCCGGGGGTCACGATCTGTGCGGAACGTGTCACCTCCGAGTCTTTCACGATCGCCATGCAGTCCGCCTGCGCTGATCCGATTGACGTCAGCGTTTCGTGGAAAGCCGTCGGGTTTTCCACGTTTGGCAATTTCTCGATGGTTTGACCGATGAAACAGTCACGTCTGCCTGCAAGCCGGCTAAGGTTCCCCTTGTCGCTGATACTCCTGAACGTCACGCTTGCCGCGTGCGGTGTGCCTTCGGATGGGCCGTCAAATCAGGCAGTGCTGAACAGTTCCGAGGTCGAACTGATCGATGTGACGCGCGACGTGGCGACCTCTCTGAGGGAAGAGCCAGGTCAAGGCTTTCCCGCTGAATTCATTCGCCAGCCATTGCCTGCCATCGACCGCATCGGCGAGGGTGACGAGCTGCAGCTTCAGATATTCGAGAATATCGATAACGGGTTGTTCAGCAGCGTTCGTGGCGCCCCGACAACGATCACACCTCTGATGGTCGACAGTACCGGGCATGTCAGTATCCCCTATGTCGGCCGCATTCGCGCCGTCGGGAATACGTTGGAGCAGTTGCGCATGATCATCGAGCGCAAACTGTCCCAGCAGACGCCGGACCCGCAAATCATCGTGTCCCGGGCCGACAAGGCCGGGCTGTCGGTTACGGTTTCCGGAGACGTACAACAGCCGGGTACCTATCCCCTGGAAGTTGCCTCACGCAGCATCGGTGCGGTCATCGCGCAGTCTGGCGGAGCCTCGGCGCCCCCGACGCAGGTGCAAGTGACCCTGCGCCGCAATCGCACTGTCGGAAGCGCCAGCCTGCAGGCCATCCAGAGCGATCCTCGGCAGGACGTTGCCATCCTTCCCGGCGACAAGGTCATCGTCACCATAGGCCATCATCGCGTATTCGTCCTTGGCGCGACGGGCACTCAGAGAGTTGTGCCGCTGGACAAGCCCAGGCTGACCCTGATTGATGCGCTGGCCACGTCGGGCGGCCTCAACGCCGAAGCGGCAAATCCCGACGCGGTCTATGTCCTGCGGACAAGGGCAGGCGAACGCCCGACTGTGTATCGCTTCGATTACTCGGAACCCGAAGGATTGATTGCTTCGTCGGCGTTTGTTCTCCGGGATGCCGACGTCGTCTATGTCGCGGAATCCGCAACCACGAAGTTCGGCAGGATCCTGCGGGCGATGCTGGGGGCAGCAACACCCGTCAACCAGATCGCAGATCTCGCAAACAGTGGATGACCGATGACGATTGCCATTATTCCAGTCGCGTTTGATCGCACCCCTCGGAGTGGGGTTCCGGAGTTGTACGAGGTCGGCGGAAAGTCCCTGCTCGAGCATTGCATCACAAACCTGACAGAGGCAGGCCTAAGGGAGATCGTCATTCTTATCTTCGCGGGTGAAACCGCTGAAGTATCCCGTATCGAGAATGAACTAGAAGACTGCGATGGTGGAATTATCCGCCACTGCAGAAAAATGAGTTGCGATATTTCTATCTGGTCGGCTCCATCATTGGTCGCGGGTTTGGTGCCGTTCTCGGAAAAGGATATGCTGGTTCATCTTGCTACGGATTTGTGGGCACAGGGTGAATCCGGGGCGGGCGCAAATGAATGTGCCGTCTACTGCAATTCTGCATGGCCGGACAGCCGGTCGAGAATTCAGTTCATCAGCGAATTGATGATCCGCCTGAAGCAGCCGGTTGCCTGTGTGCAAACCGGGGCGCCTTGGGAAAACGCATTGCATTCCTGTGCGGTGCTGCGGTCAGACGTCGGACACATTGTCAAAATGCTGGAGCCGGAAACCTGCGTTCCATTGCCAGATACACTGGATGTCATTCGCACTGCGGTCTGTATCCCTGCGGGCACTCTTGGCGATCTGGTCCCTGATGAGGATGGCAGCGGCCGATACTCCTTCCAAACGTTGGTGCATCACTTGATTTCGCGTGCACAGGGCATGTTTGCGGTGCCTGAACAAGGGCGTTTTTTTACGCGAGATTTTCCGCAGAATTGAATGCTTTCAAACGCATAGGGGGCGAAATCGCGGTTTAGTACGTCCAAACCAGTTTGGACCCTTCTGGCGGATCGGCGCCCAACAAGGATGACTGCGACCACGCCAACTGCATAAGCAACGTCAATTTAACACAGGAAGTGCTGATGATTGTGAACAGCGAGATCAACTCAACCGAGGGCGCGGAAAGGTTGGACTGTAACGTTCCGGCACGGTTGACGATATCAATCCGGAACACCATTAAGAGCGGACTTTGGAACTGCATCAATCACGTGCCCAAGGTCCAATTGCAAACCCCCCGGATCATTCGACTCTGACGTGCCAAGGTGGCGTGCGTCGACGACCCCCCACTTCCAGCGTGCTGAGGAAAGCTTGCAAAATCTGTTCCAGCCGAGCTTAACCAAAAAGAACAAACACATGAAAAACCAGAGCATCTATTATCTGCGTGATAATCTCCGCAAGTTGATCGAAATGCATTCCAGCGTATCACATGCGGCATCTGCGCTGGATATCAACAGACAGCAACTCAATAAATATTTGGTTGGAACTTCGACGCCATCGATACGGACGCTCGCAACTATCGCAAGTTACTTCAATCTCACTGTTGATGACATGTTCCTGCCACCTGACAAGTTCGCGCGTCGAGCGCCTAATCCAGATATAGCCGAACACCTACCTGATTTTACCACTGAGGCTTTGAGGGCGATTGTTCAGCGCGGAACTGCTGTACAGGATGCACTGGCAGGTTACTGCGGAAATTATTTCAGGATATCTTCCAGTCCCAATCTTCCGTACAAAATCATGAGAGCCTATACTAGAATTTACCAAGAGGAAGGTCTGACTTTAGCCACTACCGTTGAAGTGCATTCTGCGTGTCAATTACACGCTCGGGACGGTCGCTTTATCAGGAAACTACACAGCTTAGTCGTGTCCATCGGTGACCGAATTTACTTCCTTGATGCATCTCAGAGGATGCGCCTTAGTGCATCAATATTCTACCCCGAAACCATTCCAAAATTCGAATTCCTCCGGGGGTCCGAGATGTCGGTATCAGACACGGGATTACGAAAGATCTACCAGATTCCGGTACTGTTACAAAAACTGGCAAACGGTCCACTTACGAAATCACAAGTCAAGGCTTGCGGGTTCTTTGACAGCGACAGCCCAGAGATCGGCGACGAAGCCCTTAGACGATTGAATCTCGAGTGGTGATGGTTGTCGACGGTGTCATGATGCTGAGCAACCTGATCTGACTGAAATGGTCCCGATGTCCAGTCTCCTGTGTCTGGGCCGCCGATCGGGGGTGTTCTCAATGGGTTTCCGGGATTGGTGTGCGCATCTTGATAACCTGATGCGGCCGGGTTCGGTTGCACTGGCGACGCCTATGATTGATGACCACCTGGGCTTGGCCCGCCGTTTCAATCCATCGCCGCCGCGGCGGCATTGCCTTCCGCCTTCTTCGGTCTTTGCGCCAGCACCGAAGCCAGCGCCAGCAGGCCGGAGCCGAGCATCAGCACCACCGACATGGCATTGAGAACCGGGGTAGAGCCGACCTTCACCATGCGGTCATACATGGTGATCGTCAGCGGCGCGTCGGAGCCGACCAGCATCAGCGTGGTGTTGAAATTCTCGAAGGATACGAGAAAGGCCACCACGAACGCCGAGAATAGCGCCGGGAACAGGAACGGCAGCGTGACGGTCGTCAGAACGCGGACCCGGCTTGCCCCGAGGTTCAGCGCCGCCTCCTCCAGCGCGATGTCGAACTTCTGCAGCCGCGCGGCAATGACGAGCGACGTGATGGTCGTCAGGAAGGAGAACTGCCCCAGCACGATGAGCGGGATGCCCGGGCGGAGCGACAGGAGGAAGATGCCGAACTCCCGGTCGAGAAAATTGGCCACCATCGAGGCGAGGAGAAGGATCGAAATGCCGATGATGACGCCGGGAATGACCAGCGGGATGATCATCAGGATATAGAGCAGGGATTTCATCGGGAACTGCCGGCGCTCGAACAGGAAGGCGTTGCAGGTGCCTGCCGCCACCGACAGCGCGGCGACGATCACCCCGATGTAAAGCGAATTGCCCATGCCGCGCAGCAGCCGGTCGTCATGCAGCAGGCCAACCTTGGGATCGCTTGCGGAAAAGAACCAATCCCAGGTGAAGCCCTGCCACGGCAGCGAGGGGAACATCGAGTCGTTGAAGGCAAAGACCCCGGCGGCCACGAGCGGCGCGATCAGGTAGATGAAGAAGATCAGCACGTAGGCCCGGAACACCCAGACGAGCGATTTACTGCCCTGCATCGGCCTACTCCTTTGCCACCGTGGTGGCGAGGCTCTGCCCCGTCAGCCGAAGGCCGAGCCAGACCACCAACGAGGTAAAGATCAGCAGCAGGACACCGAAGGTGGAGCCCATCTCCCAGTTATAGCGGGTGATGAACTGGGTGTAGATCTGCTCGGTGAACCAGCTCGAATTCTTGCCGCCAAGAAGGATCGGCGTCAGGTAGCTGCCCGCCGTCAGCATGAAGGTGATGATGCAGCCCGCCACGATGCCCGGCATGGCATAGGGCACGATGATCCGCCGGAACACCGTCAGGCGCGAGCCGCCAAGGTTGTAGCCCGCCTCCAGCAGCGCGTCGTCCATCCCCTGCAGGGTCGAGACGAGCGGCACGATCATGAACAGGATCACCGTGTAGACAAGGCCGATGATCACGGTCACATCGTTGTAGAGCATCTCGACGGGGCCGGAGATGATGCCGAGGCTGACCAGCGTGGTGGAAATGACGCCGGTTTCCCGAAGCAGCAGGATCCAGCCATAGGCGCGCACCAGGTCGGATACCCAAAGCGGGATAAGACACATCAGGAACAGGCCCGCGCGGCTGCGCTCCTTCGCGATCTTGGCGATGTAATAGGCAACCGGAAAGCCCATGATCAGCGCCAGAGCGGTCACCAGGATGGAAATCCACGCCGTGCGCAGCAGGGTATTGCGATAGATCGGCTCCTCGAAGAAGGCGGCGTAGTTCCCGAAGCCGAAGGTGAACTCGTTCACCCCCACCTTCTCCCGAAGGGACACGTAGCCGATGCCAAGCTGCGGCAGCACGATCAGAAGGCCGATCCACAGCGCGAACGGCGTGAAGAGCAGGACCAGGGACAGCCTGTCGGCGCTGCGGCCCATCAGCCGGCCCTCCGCGCGAAGACCAGCGCGTGGTCGGGGCGCCAGTTGACGGTGGCGGCATCGCCCTCGGCAATCGCAGGCGCCTCGGCCGGGATCGCGACCTCCAGAAGCTGTCCCGTGCCGGCGCGCATCAGGATGCGGGAATTGGCCCCGTTGAAAAGCAGGCTGTCCACCGTCCCCTCGAGGCTCTGTCCTGCCCCGCCCGCGCCGAGATGAAGCGCCTCGGGTCGCAGGAACACCTCCACGTCGTCGCCTGTCCGGCTGCCGTCGCAAAGCTTGCCGATCACCTCGCCGCCCTGTGGCAGCTCCACCCGCGCCTCGCCGGAACGTATCTCGGCGATCTTGCCGGGGATGCAGTTGGCATCGCCCACGAAACCCGCGACGAAGCCCGACACGGGCCGGTCATACAGCTCCCGAGGGCTGCCGATCTGTTCGAACCGGCCGGCATTCATCACCGCCACCTGATCCGACATCACCAGCGCCTCGGACTGGTCGTGGGTGATGTAGAGAAACGTCGTCTCGAACTGGTGCTGAAGCTGCTTCAGCTCGATCTTCATATGCTCGCGCAACTTGAGATCCAGCGCGCCGAGCGGTTCGTCGAGCAGGAGAACATCCGGCTCCAGCACCATGCAGCGGGCGATGGCGATGCGCTGTTTCTGCCCGCCCGATAGCTGCTCGATCCGCTTTTCCTCGACCCCGGGCAATCCGACACGGTCCAGCACGCGAGCCACTTTTTCGGCAATACCGGACCGGGCATCGCCCCGGCAGCGCAGGCCATAGGCAATGTTTTCGCCCACGTTCATCATCGGGAAAAGCGCCAGATGCTGGAACACCATCTTCACGTTGCGCCGGTTGGGCGGCAGGCCCAGCACGCTTTCCCCCTTGATCCGGATGTCGCCGGAGCTGGGCGTCTCGAACCCCGCGATCATGCGCATCAGGGTGGTCTTGCCACAGCCCGACGGCCCCAGGATCGAGAAGAAGGCACCGGACGGGACGTCCAGCGACACTTCCGAGACGGCGGTGAAATGGCCGAATTTCTTGGTAACGCGCTCGCAGCTCAGGTCATTCATCGCGGCTCATCCGTCAAGCAAGGGGTCCACCCGGCGCACGGCGCGCGCCGGGTGGCCTGTACACTCATTCCGAGGTGGCGGCCTTCACGCGGTCCAGCACCCGGCCTTCCAGGTCTTCCAGCCCCGGCGGAACGCTGGGCATGAACTTGAGGTTGTCCAGCGCCTCCTCGTCAAAGGCGGCCGCGACGGCCTCCCGCGCGCCTTCCGGCATCAGCTCGACCCCGCCCTTCACCGCGCTGACCGCGCCGCTGGACTCGGAAATCATGGTGACGATCTCGGGCTGGTTGACGAAGTTGATCCACTTGTAGGCCGCATCGTCCGCCTCGCCCCGCTTGGGCAGGGTGAAGGTGTCGATCCAGGCCAACGCGCCGGTCCGGGTCGGGATGAAGCGGATATCGGGGTTTTCCTTGTACAGCTTGAAGGCGGTGGAATCCCACGCGTCGGAGACGACGATCTCTCCGGAAAGCAGCAGCGCGGACAGGTCATCCCCGCCGGTCCAGTAGGTCTTCACGTTGTCCTTGCAGTCAATCAGGGTTTCGCCGATCTCGTCGATTATCGCTTCGTAGGCCTCGAAATCGTCATAGGCCGCAAACGGATCCTTGCCGGTGTCGAAGGCAAAACCCAGCAGCAGCGCCCGCTTCAGGCGCATGGAGACGCGCCCCTTGTATTGCGGGTCGCACAGGTCGGTCCAGCCTTCCACCTCCGGCGCCTTGGAGATGTCGACCACAAGGCCCTGGGTGCCCCAGACATGCGGGATGGAATAGATATCGCCGTCTATCTCGGCGTATTTCTCCATCGCCTCCATCATGTTCGGCTGGAAGACCGAGGTGTCGACCTGGGACAGGTCCATCGGCTTGTAGATGCCGTATTCGGCCTGGGCCGCCTTGATGCGCGACACGCTCGGCTGCGCAAGATCATAGCCCGAGCCGCCGGTGGCGCGCAGCTTGGCGACCATTTCCTCGTTGTTGGAGAAGGTCACCTCCACGTCGATATCGGGATATTTCTCTTCGAAGAGTTCGATCACCGAGTCCGGGGCATAGCCGCCCCATGTCAGCAGCCGGAGCGTTTCCGCTTGCGCGCCGTGGGCCGAAAAACCGAGAGCCACGACACCGGATACGAATGCGTTCATCTTTTTATTCATCGTCTTCTCTCCTATTGGATGGCAGTTTCTGGTTGTTCTAGTTTCTTGTTTTTATGTGGAAATAAGGCGTGCTCGATACATCCTCGCCTAGGCCCGGAAAAAAGGACGACACCCCGTCGCAGGCGATCTCGAAATAGTAGAGGATCGCGTAGGGGCTGTCTGTGTACTCTCCGGGAATGGTGGCATGACAGGCGCCGCCGGCCCACGTCATCGGGGCCTCCTGCCACGGGGCTGTCTGCAGCGTCTGGCGGTAAAGCAGGCGGACGTCGCGGCGCGAGGCGCCGAAAGGGGTGCAGGTGATCCGGACGGGCTCGCCCCGCGTGACCTCGGGCCGGGGGACATGCTGGCAGGGCATGATCTGCGCGGCGGACCAGTGCAGGATGCGCGCCACGGCCAGCGCGTCCTGCCGCGTTCCCTCGCCGGCGCCATCCGCTGCCAGTCTTGCCGCCATGTCATCGATATCCGCGTCGATCGCGGGCAGTCGGTCATCCCAGCGCCCACGCAACCAGCGGAGCGGGCCGAAGGCGATATCCTCCAGGTAAACCTCGCGGCTGATCTCGGCCGCCACGCCCCAGGCGTCGCGGGCCGCGCGGTAGCAGCGCAGCGCCTCCCGGCCCGCCCCTGCGGCGCCGGACAGCAGGTAATATTCCCAAAGCGTCGCGGCGCGGATCTTCTCGGCGAAGAACCGGCCGATCCCGGCCATGATCGTTACGTCGACACGCAGCAAGTAAAGCGCCGTGCTTTCCTCCCCCGTCCCGTCCAGCGCGCGCGCCATTGCGGCCTCGGCCGTGTCGGCGAACTGTTCCAGCCAGTTGGCCCATGTCAGGGGGGCCAGCTTGCGGATCGGCGTGCCGTCCCGAAGCGCGCGGGCGAACCCTGCGGGAGAGAGGAACATCTGCGGATCGGTCGCCCCCACCGTGCCGAAGCGGGATCCGACAGGCAGTTCGTACCCGTAGGGCAGCGGCGGCGCGTCATGCAGGATCGACATGTTCTCGTACATCTCCGGCCAGTAGGAGTTGTTCGAGGCGGTTGGCGCATGGGCATGGGCGATCAGCGGCATGATCCGGCTGGCCGCGGCAAGGGCGGTCGCGCAATGCGGCGCGGCGGGCCCGTACTTCGCGGCCATCCCCCGCTCGAACGCCTGCCCGTCGGCGCGCGGGTCATAAAGCGACCGGCCCCAGACGCGGTAGGTATAGGTGAATTTCTCCCAGTCGCGGGACCGCGGGAAATAGGGCTTGTTGTAACCGATCCGGTCCTTGTCCTGCGCCGCGCCCATGCGGCCCTTGAAGGACAGCGGATCGCACAGCTCGATCCCTGCCGCACCGCTGAAACTGCCATTTGCCCCGAACCCCGCGGCGAGCACCGGATCGCCCCAGAGCAGCACCCGCTGCGTGCCCGGCCAGATGCGGAACATCAGGTCATAGGGCCGGTCCGCGGTCAGCAGGTCGCCATAGGAATAACGCATGAACTTGCGCGAGCCCTCGCTGAACTTCCACAGCCCGTCAAAGCGATGCGCATCGTCGCCCGAGTAGAGCGTCTTGCGCGCGCTTTCCTTGCCGCCTTCCAGATCCAGCTCCAGCGGCCGGATCGAGGCCTGGTGATAGGCCAGCCCCATATGCTCCAGCGTGTACTTGGGAGATACCGTCACCGGCATGCCCGTCTCCAGCGCCATGCCGATCAGCGTCTCGTCGATCCCCTTGGCATGAAGATCGAGCCGCAGGGTGCGACCGGCGCCGGTCACCGCGCCGAAATAGGTCTTCCAGAAGGCGTAATCGCCCTCGGGAATACCCGATTCCACGTGCACCCGCAGGGTCAGGCCGCTGATCTCCGGCACCTCCGCAAGGATCAGCGCCAGCGCGTCGCGGCAGTAGGCGGCCAGGTTGTCCGGGCCCAGCCCCTGCACCTGGTGGCGCGCGCCGGGGTAATGGTCGAAATCGTAATTCTGGGTCCAGAGCGCAAGCTGGAACTCCAGCCCGCGCCGCGCGGCCTCTCGCGCGATGAACTTCAGCGTGTCGAGATTCTCGCGCCGCTCCGCCTCGGGCAGGTTGGTGATGGTGACGCCATGGCCCGGCACGTCGACAAGGAAAGGATAGGCGAAATGCAGGTAGACATCTGACAGGAACTCGTTCCCGTAGGGGTAATTGTAGTGCATCCCCAGCGTCAGGGTCAGGCGGTTGAACCGGTGGGTGACCAGCTCGTCGAGATACGCCTGCCAGCCGTCGCGGTCACGGAACCACGGCAGGTCCTCCACCTCGCTTGAAAAGCATTTGGAAAGGCTTCGCACCCGTGTGGCGGGCTCTCCGACCAACGGCAGGGGGATGTCGAAGGCCTGCTCCGGCGTGGGCATGGTGCGCAGGCGGTCGGCCAGCTCGGTGATGGCGTAGATCAGCCCGCGCAGGTCCGCGCCGTAAAGGCAGAGCGGCGCCTGCGCCTCGCGGCCGTTGCGGAAGATCGCGAAGCTTTCCGCCCCCTCGGGAAGGGTCACGTCGCAGGCGGCAGCGCTGCGGGTGATTTCCGCCCCGGCGCCCAGCGCAAGGACAAGATGATCGCGACCGCCCGCACCCGGCGCAGCCGCCTGTCGAAGCGCCGCGCCGCAGGTGCCCAGCCGGTCCGCCAGCAGGGTGATGCCCCAGTCGAGCCCGTCCCGCTCCGCCGCGCTTTCCACGCCAATCACGCGGAAAGACACGGAATCTTCCTGGTCCAGAACCGTCTCACCCTGTCGCGTCATTGCGGCCATCCCCACGTCTCGGGGTCGTCTTGCGCCTGCGCGGCGTCTTTCCCCTTGAGCCAAGGCTAGGTCACAAGATTAAACCGATAAAGCGAATATATTTGCGCAATATAATCGGAATATCCGATTGAATATCGACAGGCCGGCGCGCTGGGTGCTAGCCTTGCCTGCGCCCCCAGACCTCGCACGGAGAAGCGAAGAGCGATGCATATCGACCAGATCCGCACCTTTCTCGAAGTGGTGGCGACCGGGAATTTCAACCGCGCCGCCGAGAACCTCAATGTCACGCAATCCACCGTCAGCGCGCGCATCCGCTCGCTGGAGGAGGAGCTGGGCCGCGCGCTGTTCGAACGCGGCCGCAACGGCGCGCGGCTGACCGCGGCGGGGGACCGGCTGCTGCGGCACGGGCACAGTATGCGGCGCCTGTGGCAGCGCGCGCGCAATGACGTGGCCCTGCCGGATGCCTATGATTCCTCGCTCAGCCTTGGCGTGACGCTCAGCCTCTGGGAGGAGATAGAACTGCCCTGGGTCAACTGGATGCACCGGGAGGCGCCGACGGTCTCGCTTCACGTGGAGGCGGATTATTCCCCCGGCCTGATGCGCCACCTGCGCGACGGCATCCTCGATATCGCGGTGATGTACGAGCCGCTCCAGATGCAGGAACTGGTGATCGAGGAATTCCTGCGGGACGAGCTGATCCTGTTCACCACCCATCCCGCCTGCGACGTGGCCGATGAGATCTGGCGGCAGGATTACGTGCTGGTCGATTGGGGCGAGGATTTCCGCTACGACCACGATTCCATGTATCCGGACCTCGTGCACAGCTTCTCGGCCGGGCTCAGTTCGGTCGCGGTGCAATACCTGGAGCAGAACGCCGCCAGCGCCTATCTTCCGGCGCGTCTGGTGATGCGGCAGTTGAAGAAAGGGTCGGTCCGGCCTGTGCGCAATGCGCCGGTCTTCGAACGCACCGGCTGCCTGATCTACAGCAAGTCACCGGCGGATGGCGATCTTCTCCATCTGGGGCTGGAGGGGCTGCGCAGCGTCACCGCCGAACTGGAAGCGCAGACGGCGCGGCTCGTCGAAGCCGCGCGCTGAACCGCCCCGTTTGGCATGGACATATCAACGCGACGGACGGAGAGGGGCTACATCAAACCCCCGTCCGCTCCGCCGTGCCGGCGTCGCGCAGCGTCGCGAGCAGGGCCTGCACCGGGTGGGCGATGTCGAGCCCGGAGAAGCGCTGCACCTGGCTGCGGCAGGAGTAGCCGGTGGCAAGGGCCGGGGGTGCATCCACGGCCTCGGTCACCTCTCGCCACGACAGGTCGTAGATGCGGCGCGAGCTGTCGCGGTTCCGTGCCTCGTGCCCGTAGGTGCCCGACATGCCGCAGCAGCCCGTCGGTACCAGCTCGAGCTCGCATCCGAAGGCCGCGAAGACGGCCTGCCAGTCCCGCGTGGCCCGCGACAGCGTGGTTGCCTCGGTGCAGTGCGAGAGCAGGCGGTACGATCTGCCACGGCCGGGGGACGGGGGGTGTTTCAGCTCGCCTGTATTGGCCGCCATCCATTCCTGCAGCAGCTGCACCTCGGGTACGGCCTCCGGGCCAAGCGCCCTGCGATAGTCCTGCCGGTAGGTCAACGTCATCGCTGGGTCGATGCCAATCAGCGGAATCCCGTGGTCTGCCAATGCCCGTAGCTGCAGGGCCTGCCGGCGCGCGACCCGCTCGAAGGCCCCGAGGAACCCGTGGACCTGCATTGGTTTGCCGTTGGCCGCGAAAGGGGCAACAAGGACCCGGATACCGAGACGGGTCAACAGCTCGACGGCATCGGCCACAACCTGGGCGTCGAAGAAAGTGGTGAAAGCGTCCTGCACAAGGATGACGCTCCGGGCCTTTTCGGCTGGGGACAGCCGGGCGAGCCGGGCAGGGGTCGCGGGTTCGGCCCCCAGGCGGGTCAGCCGCGTGCGCAGTCTGCGGGGAGACAGCCGGGGGAGATCGCAGAGGCCAAGCAGGCGTTCCGACAACCGTTCCGCGCCCGGCAGGCGAAGCACCCCGTTGTAGATCGCGGCGCCCCGCGACAGGAGCGGCACGGCGAATTCCAGCCCGGCGACGAAGTAGTCGCGCAGCGGCCTCTGGTAGCGGTCGTGGTAGAGTTCGAGGAACCGGGCCCGGAACTCCGGCACGTCCACCTTGACGGGGCATTGACCCGCGCAGGACTTGCAGGCCAGGCATCCCGCCATGGCCTCCCTTACCTCGTGCGAGAAATCCGGCACGCCCTGCCGCCTGTGCCGGTTGTTGGCCAGCCGCCGGGGCAGGCCGGACAGGAAGCTCCTCGTGCCACCGTTCCGAATGCGGCCCGCGACGCTCAGCACGTCGGTGCCCGCGTTCCCCTGGAGCCGCAGCCATTCCCGCATCAGGCTGGCGCGGCCCTTCGGCGAATGAATCCGCTCGCGCGTGGCCTTCCAGGAGGGGCACATGGCATCCCGGGGATCGTAGTTGAAACAGGCGGCGTTTCCATTGCAGTGGACGGCACCGGCATAGGCCTGCCACACGCGCGGGTCGATCTGGCGATGCAGTGTCCCGGCCGTGGTCACGCCGTCGATCCGCAGCAGATCCGGGTCGTCGGGCCCGGCCAGGGGCGCCTCTTCCGGGCCGGCGGGGGTCGCGATCTTGCCGGGATTGAGCTGGTTGCGCGGATCGAAAGCGCCCTTGATCCGTCGCAACGCCGGGTAGAGCGGGCCGAAGAACTGCGGCGCGTACTCGGACCGCACGCCCTTGCCGTGCTCCCCCCACAGCAGGCCGCCGTAGCCTTGCGCCAGCGTCGCCACCTCGTCGGTGATCTCGCGCACCAGCCGGGCCTGCGCGGGGTCCTTCATGTCGATCGCCGGTCGAACGTGCAGCACACCCGCATCCACGTGACCGAACATCCCGTAGTCCAGCCCGCGCGCATCCAGCACGGCCCGGAAGTCGGCGATGAAATCGGCAAGCCGTTCGGGGGGCACGGCGGCGTCCTCCACGAAAGGGATTGGCCGCATTTCGCCTTTGGCGTTGCCCAGCAGGCCGACGGCCCGCTTGCGCATGGCGTAAAGCCTGGCGACCTGTGGACCGCCGATGGCAAGCGTGTGGCCAAGCCGGTCGGTGCCGCCGTTCGCTGACCTTTCGGCCCCCAGGTGTTCGGTGAAACGGCGGATCTTCTCGTCGAGCGACCCGCGATCGTCCGCATTGAACTCGACAAGGTTGATCCCCCGGATAGGGCGGCCGCCCTCGCCCTGCGGAAAGTAGCTGGCGACGCCATCCCAGGTGAAGTCTTCCATGGCGAGCGACAGCACCGTGTCGTCAACCGTCTCGATCGAGGTCGGCCGGGGCAGCGCCGGGTCCGGGCCGTCGTCCAGTCCCATCAGCGCACCGGCATCCCGCAGGGCCGCCATGAAAGAGCCGTAGCGGACATTGACCAGCGCGGTATGCGCCGGCAAGGGCAGGACGTTCAGCGTCGCCTCGCTCAGGAAGCCGAGCGTGCCCTCAGAGCCGCAGATGACGCTCCCCAGATCGAACCGCCCGTCCGGCCTGCGCAGGTGCGCGAGGTCATAGCCGGTCAGACAGCGGTTGAGGTCGGGAAACCGTTCCGCGATCAGGTCGCGTTGCCCGTCGCAGATGTCGCGGACAGCGCGATAGACCTCTCCCACCCGGTCGCCGCGGCGGCATTCGGCGTCGAGCTCGGCCTCGTCCAGGGGACGGGTGACAAGCCGGTCGCCGCCCAGCAGCACCATCTCCAGCGCCAGGACGTGATCGCGCGTCTTGCCGTATTCGCAACTCCCCTGGCCGCTCGCGTCCGTAGAGATCATGCCGCCCAGCGTCGCCCTGTTGGAGGTCGACAGTTCGGGCGCGAAGAACAGCCCGAACGGGCGCAGCGCGGCGTTCAGCTGGTCCTTGACCACGCCGGGCTGTACCCGGACGCGCCGATTGGCCTCGTCGATCGAGAGGATACGGTTCATGTGCCGCGAGACGTCGACGACGAGCCCCTCTGTCAGCGATTGACCGTTTGTGCCCGTGCCGCCCCCGCGCGGGCCCAGGACGATGCCGGCGAACCGCTCGGTGCCGGCGAGGTGGGCGATGCGGTCCAGGTCGGCGGTGTCGCGCGGGTAGAGCACCGCCTGCGGAGCGCGGCTGTAGATGGAATTGTCGGTTGCCAGAACGGTGCGGTTCGCATGGTCGCGCGCGATCTCGCCCGCGAAGCCCGCCTGCGCCAGCGCGTCCAGGAACGCGCCATGGCCCGCATCGACAGGGGCCGGCGGGGGGAGTCGGCTGATCATCGTCATCTTGGTGTCCGTGGTCGCTACCTGCCAGCGGCGCTGGCGTCGGCATGACTGCGGCCGGGGTGCCTCCGGCCGCAGCATGGCCAGGTTCAGACCGGGCGGTCGCCGTTCACGGTGACGCGGTGCATTTCGCGGCGGAACCCGTGGTAGTCGTTGAGCGCGTAGTGATAGGTGCAGCGGTTGTCCCAGAAGGCAATCGAGCCCTCGGCCCAGCGAAAGCGGCAGGTGAACTCGGGCCGCGCGGCGTGGCGCACCAGGTAGTCGATCAGCGGCTGGCTTTCCGCGCGCGTCATGTTCTCGAACCGCACGGTGAAGGCCTCGTTGACGAAGAGGCACTTGCGCCCGGTCTCGGGATGGGTCCGGACGACCGGGTGAACCGCCGACATCTCCTGCCGCTTGTCCTCGCGCAGCTTTGTCGTGCGGGTCTTGTTCCGATCCTCATCGCCTTCCTTGCCACCAAGCAGGTAGGCATTGCTGTGGACGGCATTGAGCCCTTCCAGCATCTCCTTCATGCCATCGGAGAGCGCGTCGTAGGCCATGCTGAGATTGGCAAAGAGCGTGTCGCCCCCGTAGGGCGGGATTTCGCGCGCATAGAGGATCGAGCCCATCGGCGGTTCGGGCAGGAAGGTCACGTCGGTGTGCCACGTGTCGCCGATGTTGTGCTTGGCGTCCTTGTCCTTGACCACTGCGAGAATTTCGTCATGCCCCGGAAGGGGCTCGTAGGTGGGGTGGATGTTCAACTCACCGAAACGCCGCCCGAAGGCCTTGTGCTGATCGGGGGTGAGCGACTGGTCCCGGAAGAACACGACCGAGTATTCGAGGAAGGCGCGATGTATCTCCGCGAAGGCCTCGTCGGAGAGGTTCGACAGGTCGACCCCGATCAGTTCCGCGCCCAGCGATCCGGCCAGCGGCCGGACGTCGATGTGCCGGTAGACCTGCTCCTGTGCCGCGGTTTTCGTCATTGCCGTCATTGTTCGTACTCCTTTTTTTCCATCTGAAATTTTCCGGAACGCCCGGCGAGAAGGTAGCGGATGCCGATGTGCAGCGCGGCCAGCGCCAGGCCCGCCAGGTTGAGAAGGTTGGAGGGCTCCACCAGGCAGTAGGCGATGCCAAGGTAGAGGATCCGCTCCGGCACGGTCTTGGCCGGATGGCCGCTGACCGCGACCCCGAAGGCCACCGCGCCCGCGACGGCGGTGGTGACGGTATAGACCATGGCCACCGGTCCGAGGTCGCTGCCGATGATCAGAAGCTCGGGGTTGTAGACGAAGATGAAGGGCATGACGAAGGCCATGCCGGCATATTTCACCGCCGCATTCCCCGTGGCCGTCACCTTTGCCTTGGCCAGCGCGGCGGCGCCGAAACTGGCGATCATGACCGGCGGCGTGATCAGGGAAAGGACGGCGAAGTAGAGCACGAACATGTGCGCGGCCAGGAGGGGCACGCCAAGCTCGACCAGGATCGGCCCGCCGATGGCGATGGTGACGATGTAGGCGGCGACGGTCGGCATCCCCATGCCGAGGATCACGCAGGTCACCATGACCAGGAGCAGGGCGATCAGCATGTGCCCGCCGGTGATCGTGAGAAGCTGGCTCGACAGGCGCAGGCCCAGCCCGGTCTCGTTGATCACGCCGACGACGATGCCGGCCGCGGCACAGGCCACGGTGGCGATGATGGTCGTGCGCGCGCCGGTATGCAGGCACTCCACGATATCGGTAAGGCTCAGCCGTGTCTCGCGCCTCAGTGTCGCCGCCACGATCGCCACCCCGAGGCCGATGAGCGCGGCCATCATGGGCGAATAGCCGACCACCAGCGCCGCCACGAGCGCCACCAGCGGCAGGGTCATGTGCAACAGGCGCAGGATCTCGCCCTTCTTCGGCATCATCTCGTCGGGGACGCCGGCCATGTTGTCGCGCCGCGCGGTCAGGTCGATGGCGACGAAGAGCGACACGTAGAACAGCAGCGCCGGCAGGGCCGCGGCGATGATGATGTCGGTGTAGGGCAGGCCGGTGATATCGGCCATGACAAAGGCCACGGCCCCCATGATCGGCGGCGTCAGCTGCCCGCCAGAGGAGGCGGCGGCCTCGATCCCCGCGGCGTTGTGCGGCTTGATCCCGATCCGCTTCATCAGCGGAATGGTGACGGCGCCGGTGGCCATCACATTGGCCAGCGCACTGCCCGAGATGCTGCCGAAGGAGGCGCTGGTGACCACGGCAACCTTGGCCGGTCCGCCCGGGGAGCGGCCGGTCAGCGCCAGCCCGCAGCGCTGGATCAGCATGCCGGCCTGCGACCGCTCGATGAAGGCGCCGAAAATGATGAACAGGAAGACATAGGTGGCGATCACCCCGACGGGCGAGCCGAAGATCCCCTTGGTCGTCATGTAGAGGCTGAGAAACAGGTCCGTCGGCTCGACCGGGCGGTGCCGGAAGATGGAAAAGGTATTCCCGCCCCAGAGCCCGTAGGCCAGCACCACCAGCAGCAGGATCGCGATGGGAAGGCCGATGCAGCGCCGGGAAAGTTCCACGACAATCGCGACGAGCGACACCCCGAGCCACACGTCCATCCGGGTGAAGGAATAGAAGGCATACCGTTCCTCGAAGGCCGTCGGCTGCAGGATGGCGTTGAGAGCGGCGGCTATCAGCGCGAGGGCAATCACCGCGTCGATGGCCCAGCTCCAGTCTGGCGCGAGGAAATCACGCCGCTGCCCCCTGAAGTCGAAGAAGATCAGCCCCACCAGCCCGATGAGCATCAGGTGCAGCGGTCGCAACACGAAGGTCTCGTAGGCTCCGACGAAGGGAATGTAGATGTGGTAGAGGCTCGCGCCGACGGCAATCAGGATGCCGATGAACGCGATCCACCGCCCCCAGCCGCCCCGGAAGGGCCGGCGGAGCAGGTCGCGGGTGCAGAGCCATTCGTCGCGGCCCGTTTCACTGCCTGCGGCGCCAAACTGCACCGTGCTCGGTTGTGTATAAGATGACATGACGACCCTCTGATGCGGCATCCCGACCACGGGCCGCCACCGATTGGGGAACCAGGAAGACGCGCGCGACCGGGGCCGCGCGCGCGGCGATCAGGACTTGAGAAGCCCGATTTCGCGCCAGTATTGTTCCGCGCCCGGGTGCAGGGGGATGCGGATGCCGCTGAGCGCCAACTCCTCGGTCAGTTCCTTGTAGGAGGGATGCGCCTGGATCATCCGGTCGCGCCCTTCCCAGGTCGCCTTCGTCAGCTCGTAGACCGTCTCGTCCGCGAGGTCTTCGTGGGTGACCACCTGGGTCACCGACCCGGCGGTCACGACAGCCTCCTCCTGGCCGACGAAGGTTCCCGCGGGGATCACCATCCGTTCGTAATTGAACTTTTCGCTCAGGCGCTCGACCAGGTCGTCGTCCATGCCCAGCAGGTGACCGTCCGCGGTCGAGAGGATCTCGTTGATCGTCGAGTGCGGGATGGAGCCGATGACGTTCGCCGCCGAGACGACCCCGTCCTTGAAGAGGCCGGACATCTCCGGGTAGTCGGTGTTCACCTCCTCGACCTGGTCGGCAATGCCCACCTCGTTGACCACGTTCCGGAAAGCCGCAAGGCCCGTCATGCCCGCACGCCCGGGGGCGACCGAATGGCCCGCGAGATCGGCGTAGGTCTTGATCTCGGGCTTTGCGACCATGCTGAAATAGGCCGCATTGGTGGACATGATGGCGCGCAAGCCCGGGATCGCCCGACCCTCGAAGGCCAGCGTGCCCTGCTGGGCCGCCGTCACATCCATGGCGAAGGAATAGGCGATGTCGATCTTGCCACGGCCGACGCCCTGCAGGTTGGCAAGGCTTCCGCCGGGGGTGACGGTGGTGGATATGTCCGGCCAGAGGCCCTTGGCGATCTCGGCCATGGTCGCGGCCCCCAGGTACCAGGCACCGCCCTGGCCCCCGCCCACCAGCGTCAGGTATTCCGGAGCATCGGCAGCCTGCGCCATGCTCCCGAGCAGCGACGTTCCCGCCGCGAAGCCCGCCATGGAGCCCAGCCCCCGGTGCATGAACGCACGTCTGTTGATGTGATTTGCCATATCGTTTCCTCCCTGTTTGATTGATGGCACGTGATGATCTCGGGATCGGGTCAGAAGGCCTCGCGCTCTCTGCGCGGGGGCAACTGACCGATCCATTCGCTGGCCTGGAAATCCTCGGCCAACTGAACCAGCCGCTCGCCCAGATCCTCCAGCTTGTCGGCGGGCAGCCGGTGTGAGGGGCCGCCACAGTTGAAGGCGGCCAGCATCTCAGAAGACAGGCGCACCGGGGCGCCCACCGCGTTGACGTCATGCTCCCAGCTGCCGATCGCGCGGCAATAGCCCCGCTCCCGGTACTCGACCATGGCGTTGTTGAGGACCTCGCGCACCTCGTCGAACTGTTCGGGGTGGTGCTGCGCGTAGAGATCGAGGATCTCCCGGCGCTCTTCCAGGCGCGCGGCCGCGAAATAGGCCCGGCCCATCCCGGTGGTCGCCAGCGGAAGCCGCGAGCCGATATCCAGCGGCAGTGCGCTGACGGTGCGGTTGCGCGACCGTTCGATCAGGACCATGGACAACCCGTCGCGCAGCCCGAGCGAGACGGTCCCGCCGGAATGGTTGGCAAGCTCATGCATCAGGGGCGCGGCCACGTGTCGGCGGTCGACATTCGCCAGCACCGGGTAGCCGAGTGACAGGATCCTCGGGTGCAGCTGGTAGTGGCCGATCTCTTCCCGGAAGGACAGGTAGCCAAGCTTCATCAGCGTATGCGTCAGCCGGGTGATCGTCGATTTCGGCAGGCCGGTACTCCGCGCCAGATCGCCCGCCGACATGGTCACCTTGTCGGGGGTGAAGGTCGCGAGAACCGACAGACCGCGCGCCAGGCTCGTCACGAAATGGCGGTCCTTGTCGTCGTTCTCCACCAGGCTCTCCTCCGATCCGGGGCGGTTAGGTTCGTGCAAGCCCTCCGGGACGTCTTCCTGTCCGCTTGCCCGTCGGACGAAGTTGGCATAGCGTCGGGCCCAAGTCAAAATAATAGTACACTGTACTGCACTGCAGTACATATATACTGCATAGCGGTCTCGACCTGGGAGGAATAATCTTGAAGAAGCAACCAGTTACCCTGGTGACGGGCGCGACCCGCGGGATCGGCGCAGCCACCGCGCAGATGCTGGCGGAGGCGGGTCACTGCGTCATCGGCACCGGCCGCAGCCGTCCCGAGCATACGCCCGGCCCGTTCTACGAGGTGGATTTCGCCGATCCGGACGCCACGGCGGCGGTGCTGGCGCGAATCGTCGAGGAGCACGAGGTCGATCACCTGGTGAACAACGCCGGCGTATCGCAGTCGCGAAGCCTGGAAGAGACAACCGTCGCCGACATGGACCTGCATTATGCCGTTAACCTTCGGGCCGCCGTGCAATGCACCCAGGCCGTCGTGCCGGGGATGAAGGGCAGGGGCCGCGGCCGGATCGTGAACATATCCAGCCGGGTCGTGCTGGGCCGGGCGGATCGCACACCCTATGCCGCCGCCAAGGCCGGGCTTCTGAGCCTGTCGCGCGGCTGGGCGCTGGAACTGGCCGCCTTCGGGATCACGGTGAACACCATCGCGCCAGGGCCGGTGCGCACCGCGCTCTTCGACCGCAACCACCCGGAAGGGTCGGAGGCCTACGACACCCTGCTGAAAACGGTGCCAGGCGGACGTTTCGGAACCCCGGACGAGGTCGCGGCGCCGATCGCCTTCCTGCTGACGGACGGCGCCGCCTACATCAACGGCCAGGTCATCTATGTCTGCGGCGGCGCCAGCGTCGGCGCGGCGCCGGTCTGACCCGGCCCCGCCACCCGGCAAGGGCAACCGTCGCGGGCTGAGGCGGGGGCAAGGTCGATCACGGGCTCATCGCTCCGACAACTCCCTTGCCCGTCCCGCGCGATGTCACGGCGCGACGTCCGGAAGGCACCTGGCGAGACGGTGGGCCCGGGTTCATGGAGGTGGACAGCCGGCCGCGAGCGTACCATAAATGGCATCTCTGCGGATGGCTGACGAAAACATCGGGAATGGAAGAGTTTCGGTTCGATACGGCGCAACGGGATGGCGACACGATCGGAGATTTCGCCTACCGGCGCATCCGGTCGCATATCGTCAACGGCCAGCTCCAACCCGGCCAGAAGCTGAAGCTCGACCACCTGCGCGATGTCTACGGGGCCAGCGTCACCACCCTGCGCGAAATCCTCAACCGTCTGGCGGTCGAGGAACTGGTCACGGCGGAAGGCCAGCGCGGCTTCCGCGTCACCGGCGTCAGCGATGCCGAGCTCCATGACCTCGCCGATCTGCGCACGCTGCTGGAATCCCACGCCCTGCGCCAGTCCATCCGCCTTGGCGATCTCGACTGGGAAGCCGCCGTCGTCGCCGCCCATTACAAGCTCTCGGTGCTGGAAAGACGGCTGATGCAAGACCGCGAGTCCGTCGTCGAGCAATGGGTCGCCTGCGACTGGGGCTTTCACAACGCCACCATCTCGGCCTGCCGCCAGCCGGTGCTGATGCGCACCTACGCCTCGGTCTTCGACCGCTTCGCGCGCTACCACATGCTGGCGTTGAACTTTCGGGGCGAGGGCGTGTTCCGCGACCACGTGGCCTTGCGCGACCTCGTCATCGAACGCCGCGCCGACGAGGCGGTCGACCTGCTCACCCGCCACATTCAAAGCGGGGTCGAGCATATCAAGTCCAGCGGCGGCTTCGGCTGATCCTTCAGCCCCGCGCCAACTCCGCCAGCTTCCGCAGCGCGAACTCGTAGCCCCGGATCCCGAACCCCTCGATCTTGGCCGTCGCCGCCTTCGAGACATAGGACAGGTGCCGGAACGCGTCGCGCCGGAACAGCGGCGAGATATGCACCTCGATGATCGGCCCCTCGAAGATCAGCAGGCTGTCGAGAATGGCGATCGAGGTCGAGGTGAACCCCGCCGGGTTGATCAGGATCCCGGCCCGCGTCCCGCGCGCCTCCTTGATCCACTTCATGATCTCCGCCTCGCTGTCGCTCTGCCGGAAATCGATCTCGACGCCTTCCTCCTGCGCCGTCCGCCGGCACAGGGCCTCGACATCGTCAAGCGTGTCATGCCCATAGACCTCGGGCTGGCGCGTGCCCAGCATGTCGAGGTTGGGGCCGTTGATGATCAGGATGGTGTCGGTCATCGGGGTCTCCGTATGTCAGCCCTTGTAGCCGTAAAGCCGCGGCAGCCAGAGCACGAGGTCTTCGAGGAAGGTGATCAGCCCCAGCCCGACGATCATGATCGCAAGGAAGGGCAGCAGGTGCCGGATCGTCTCGCGGATCGGCGAGCGGGTGATCGAGCTGACCACGAACAGCAGCAACCCGTAGGGTGGCGTCGCCAGCCCGATCATCGTGTTCACCACCACGATCACCCCGAAATGCACCGGGTCCACCCCCAGCGCCACGGCGGTCGGCAGGAAGATCGGCACGATCACCAGCAGGATCGCGTTGGCCTCCAGCAGGCAGCCCAGCACCAGCAGCAGCGCGTTGACCATCAGCAGGAAGGTGATGCGCGTGAGTTCCGTATCGCCGAGGAAATCGCGGATCACGTTCGGCACCTGCTCGATCGTCACCACGTAGTTGAAGGCCAGCGCCCCCGCGATCAGGAAGCCCACACCGGCGGTCGACTTGGCGCTCTGCCGCACCGTCTCGTAGGCTTTCCGCAAAGAGACCGAGCGGTAGAACACCGTCGATACGACAAAGGCATAAAGCGCGGCAAGCGCGGCGGCCTCGGTGGGCGTGGTCACGCCCCCGTAGATCCCCACCAGAAGGATCACCGGCATCAGCAGCGCCGGCACCGCGCGCAGGGTGATCCCCGGCAGCTCGCGCATCGGCACCGGCTCTTCCACCGGGTAGTCGTGGATACGCGCCTGCCAGCTGTTCATCGCCATCAGCAGAACGCCCAGGATCAGCCCGGGCGCGACACCGCCCAGGAACAGGAACCCGATCGACGTGTCCGACACCAGCGCGAACAGCACCATCGGGATAGACGGCGGAATGATCGGCCCGATGATCGCCGAGGCAGCGGTGATCGCCCCGGCATAGGAGCCCGGGTATTTCCCGTCCTTCGTCATCAGGTTGATGATGATCCGCCCCATGCCCACCGCATCGGCGATGGCCGACCCGGACATGCCCGAGAAAATCAGCGAGGACACCACGTTCACATGCCCCAGCCCCCCGCGGAACCTCCCCACCAGCGCCCGGCAGAAATCCAGCAGCTTGTCCGACAGCGAGCCGACATTCATCAGGTCGGCGGCGAAGATGAACAGCGGAATCGCCAGCAGCACGTAAGACCCGTAAAGCCCGGTCAGCATCTGCTCGAAGGCAATCGACATGTCCTGCCCCTGCAACAGCAGGTAGAACACCGAACTTGCCAGCATCGCGTGCCCGATCGGCAGGCCGACCAGCGCGGTGGCGATGATCATGGCGACGGTCGCGCCGAACTCCCAGCTCATGCCTCGCCATCCTCGCGGCTGGCCGCCTCGGCGGCGGTGGCGGGCGCATCCTGGCCCTTGGCGGCGGTCCAGAGTATCCACAGGTAGCGCAGGATCGACGCGACCGAGAAGATCAGCGCCACGGAATAGACCCAGTTGAACCGGATATCGAGATACGAGGTCTTCTGTATTTTCATGAAGGTCACGAAATCCCACAGCGCGGGCAGGGACCACGCGTATATCCCCACGAGGAAGACCGAGAAGATCACCCGGAACCAGCGCCGGACCGACGGCCTGACACTGCCATAGACGATGTCGAAGCGGATCTCGTCAGCCTCGGTCGCCGAAACCGACTGCCCCCAAAGCAGGATCCACAGCCAGGCGATCACGCAGACCTCGACGGTCCAGCCCACCGGGCTGTCCATCACGTAGCGCATGAAGACCTGGATGATGAAGCAGACGAACATCGCCGCCAGAAGGATGGCGGGCACCGCGTCGGCCAGTTGGCGCGCGTGTTTCACAAGGCGGGAAGACGTGGTCAATTTCGGCCCCCGGCGGCGCCGGTCCCGCGTATCCCGCGGGTCCGGCGCCGTGGTTGGATTGAGGTGCGGCGCTTATTCGGCCAGCGCGTTGATCGCGTCCAGCATACCCTCGGGCCAGCTCGCGGCGAACTCGGATTCGAGGTATTTCTGCTGGGCATATTCACGGAACGCGTCGCGGTCCGGCTCGTAGACCTTCAGCCCCTCGTCCTTGAAGAACTGCACAAGCTCGGCCTCGCGGTCGAGGTGGCGCTGCGTGCTCTCGGCAATCGCCTCGTCCACCGCGGCTTGCAGCGTCTCCTGCTGCTCGGCCGAAAGCTCGTTCCACAGCTCGGCGCTGATCGCCAGAACGTCGAAGCCGATCAGGTGATTGGTCAGCACGATCTGGCTCGTCACCTCGTAGAACTTCATGTTGTAGTCGTTGGGCAGCGGGTTGTCCTGCCCGTCGATCGCCCCGGTCTGCAGCGCGGTATAGACCTCCGCATAGGCCAGCGGCGTCGGGTTCGCACCGATCGCCTCGCCCAGGAACTGCCAGGCGTCGCCACCCGGCATCCGCATGGTGATCCCGTTCAGGTCCTCCGGCGTCTGCACCTCGATATCCGGTGCAAGGTTCACCTGCCGCGCGCCGAAATAGACCGGCGCCAGCACGTGAATGCCCGCCTCCTCGGCCATGTCGGTAAGCTGCTTGCCGACATCGCTGTCGAACGTGGCCTTCAGGTGATCGGCATCGCTGAACAGGTAGGCCGAGGTCACGATCGACCATTCCGGGATCTGCTCGGCAATGGTCTGGGGCGCGATCAGCCCCATCTCGAGGTTGCCGCGCTGGATGGCGGTCATCTCGGTGCCCTGCGCCACGAGGGTCGCGCCGTTGAACACCTGCATGTCGAACGTGTCCGACACCGCTTCGGCGATCTTGGCGAAGGCCTCGGCGCGGATGTCGTTGTCCGACACGACCGAGGACAGGCGCAGCGTGGGTTTCTCCTGCGCAAGGGCCGTGCCCGGCACGGCCAGCGCGGCCGTGGCGGAAAGCGCGACCGCAAGCGCGGTGCGGCGGGTGAAGTTGGTCATTGGTTTCCTCCCTTCGTTGATGTCACCGGGAACCGGTGGGCTCGTCGTCAATTTTATAGGACATTTTTCATAATGTCCTACGTATTTTGCATGGCGGGCATGCCTTTCGGCGGCTGCAACCGTTTCAGGGCGGCAATGCGGAACGGCGCGTTGGGCGCGCCATAGCCCGCGTATCCGCCCCGCCGCTCGACGATCTCGAAGAACATCTGCCCGGCGAACGGTTTCGAATAGAGCTGGAAGAACTCCCCCTGCTCATCCGCGTCGTAAAGGATGCTCGCAGCCCGCATCCGCTCCAGCATCCCCGGCTCGAGGTCGAACCGGGCCGCGAGGTCATCGAAATAGTTGGGCGACAGCGGCAGCGCCTCGAACCCCTTCGCCTTCAACGCCTCGGCGGTGGCAAAGATATCCTCCGTCGCCAGCGCCACGTGCTGGATCGTCGCCCCCAGCCCCTCGGCCAGGAACGACCCCGCCAGCGTCTTGTGTGTCTCGGCCCCGTTCAGCGTGATCCGCGCCTCGCCCCCCGGCGCGGCAATCGCCCGGCTCCGGATCAGCCCGTCCGGGTCGACCACGTCGACCATCGGCGCCTTCTGCATGTCGAAAAGCGTGGTCCAGAAAAGTGACCACGACAGCATCTCGTCATAGCTCATCGTCTGCGCGATATGGTCGACCCGTGTCAGCCCGGCCTCCGCCGCGGCCTCGCCCTCGGGCAGGAACTCCACGTCCCACACCTCCGACAACGCGCCCTCGTCGATGAAATGCATCACGCTGCCGCCCAGGCCGCGAATGGCGGGGATCGGCATCTCGCCGGGCCCCAGCGGCTGTGAAAACGGCTTCGCCCCCAGCGCCTCGGCCCGCGTCACCGTATCGCCGGCCGAGCTTACCGACAGCCCGATATCGCAGATCGTCGTGCCCCGCACGTTCCACGCATTCGCCGCATGGCCCGTCGTCTCGGCATTCAGCACGATCCGGATGCCGCCCTGCTGCCACAGCGTCACCGCCTTCGACACGTGCCGCCCGGTGCGCCGGAACCCGAGGCTCGACAACAGCCCCTCGAGCTTCTCCGAGCCCTCGCCCTGCGCGGCGAACTCGATGAAGGCCGTGTCCCGCACGCTCACCGGCGCGGGCAGGGCGGGCATGTCCTGCTCCGCCTCCGGCTCCTGCCGCCGCACCTCGTCCATCAGCGCGATCAGCGACCGGTAGCCATCCCGCGCGATCGTCTGCGGGCTGCCGCCCCGGAACTGGTCGTTGAATATCTCCAGGCTCACCGGCCCGGCATAACCCGTCGCCATCACCGCCCGCATGAAGGCCGTCACTGCCAGGTCG
>Ga0189287_100132_pt1 | contig 50030 bp, 49 predicted proteins | sample UW86minimetaG_FD_130319 | JGI IMG/M metagenome (GOLD analysis project Ga0189287, IMG submission 130319) | Marine microbial communities from the Costa Rica Dome - UW86 mini metaG | ecosystem: Environmental > Aquatic > Marine > Oceanic > Photic zone | place: Costa Rica: the Eastern Pacific... | reverse complement strand
TATGCCTATGACGGTCAGCTGACGGATGCCGAACTTGCGCCGCTGGACAGGCCCGTGGGCTCCGGCCACGAGGGGCTATTGGCGCCCGGCGACACGATCGAAGTCCATTATGTACACACCACGACCCATACGACGCCGGGACCGACGTTGCACTATTGCATCGATCACGGCACCAGCAACCCGCAGCTGCGCGTCGAAACCCAGGTCATGGTCCTGGTGAACGACCCGCAGGCCGCAGATTTCAACCACCTGGCCGCGATCCAGTATGTCGGCCCTTACTGGCAGGCGCCGCATATCCCCGATGATACCGGTTCCCCGGTCGAGTATACCGGCTCGACAACCGGCCCTCACTACAACGAGGCCGGCTCGCCTTTTCAGGTCACGTGGTCGGTTCGCCCCGGCATCGTAAAGGTCGATATCGCAAGCCTGGCTGAATGGTTCGAAGACAACGTCTTCGACGAACACCATGCGCATGGGGTGCGCAACCTGGTCCTCGATCCAGACCTCCTGTCACCGATTGCGGATTGACCCACCGTCAGACCGGGCGCGCGCTGTCCATGGCTTGGACACACATCGCCACGCTTGAAATTTCGTTTGGGACGCCTGCGGATCACCGTCTTTTCAGTCTTGCCGTGGCAAGGCCAAGCCGGTGATCTCGTCAGGATCTGGTGCGGTCGAGAAGACTCGAACTTCCACGGGTGTTACCCCACAGCGACCTCAACGCTGCGCGTCTACCAATTCCGCCACGACCGCACATGATCCGTGATCTGGTAGGTGCGCGCTCTCTAGCCCAAGGCCCAGCGCACCACAAGTACAAATTTACCCGCCTTTGCGCATCGCGCCCCACCGCCCCGCCGCGCGCAGGGCGCGCGCCAGAACGACCGTCACGCCACAGCCGATCACGGCCCAACCCAGCGCCGGATTGGCGTCGAAAAACACGCTGTTCAACGTGCGCCCCGGAAAGAAAGTGAACAACCCCGCAAGGATCAGCCCGTACCAGTAGAGCGTCCGAAAGGCGGTCTGATGGGTGGCGATATCCCTGCGGACCACGGCCCGTGTCCCAACCCACAGCGTCCACAGCGTCAGCACCGACAACAGGTGAATCGGACTGAACGGGCCGATCACGCGGATCGTCCAGATGAAAAAACCCGACGCGGCGGTGATCGCCATCAGGCCGACCCAGACATAGCCCATCCGCCTGTGCCACCGGTCGCGCCGCGCCCGATACAGCGCGACAGGCCCGATGATCAGCGCGACCAGAGCCGCGATGGTATGAACTTGTATGACAAGCGAGGCTTGGGTGAAGGCATCGAGGCTCATCTGGCGTCTCCGGTCTTGGCAGTGGCAACGGGATGTCCTAACCATTGGGTCGCGTCGCACCGGCGCTCAATGGCGGATGCGTGACACACGAAAGGACATACGTGACTGACGCGGCCTCGCATTCCACGCTTCGCGAATGGTGGCACCACCTGCGCCAGCCCATCGCGCTTGCCCTCATGCTGGGTGTCGCCATCGTGCTCAGCTTGATGGGTCCTTTCGGCACCGACAGCAGCCTGCGGCCCGTCCCGCGCCTCGCCTTCTGGAGTGCGATCACCACCAGCACCTACGCGGTCGGGTGCTTCGTGGCCATCGGGCTGCGCGCCGTCTGGCCTGCGACCCGGCCCTTGGGCCTGCGCATCGCGCTGACCGGCGTGCTGACGGGCCTTGCCGTCACCGCGACGGTACTCCTGATCAACTGGGCCGCCCTCGGACAGCGCCCCGACGGCCCCGGCCTGCCCGCCACCGTGTTCGGCATCGCGGTGACCGTCTCGATCATGTTCGATCTTCTGCGCCTGCAGCACGATCCGTCACCCGCCCCCGCCATCGCAACGCAGGCCACCGGCCCCGCGATCCTCGATCGCCTGCCCGTGGCACAGCGCGGCACCCTTCTGGCGCTCTCGGCCGAGGATCACTACGTCCGCGTGCGCACCGATTGCGGTGACGCGCTCTGCCTCATGCGCCTGTCGGATGCCATGCGCGAAACGGGGGGCGTTCCGGGCTTGCAGGTCCACCGCTCGCACTGGGTCGCCCGTCAGGCCATCGCCGCCACCCATCGCAGCGGCGACAAGGCGGTGATCCGCCTCACCGACGGCACCGAACTGCCGGTCAGCCGCCGCTACGTTCCCACCCTGAAGGAGGCGGGGCTTCTGCCGCGCGCGTGACATGGTTGAATGGATCACCTCCCCCGGTCTGACCGATTACGACAGCGCCATCCACCAGATGGAGGCCCGCGCCGATGCCATCGCGCAGGGGCGCGCCGGCGAAGCCGTCTGGCTGCTCGAACATCCCCCCCTCTATACCGCCGGCACCTCGGCCAATCCCGCCGATCTGCGCGACCCGCACCGCTTCCCGGTGCATCCGTCGAAACGCGGCGGGCAATACACCTATCACGGGCCGGGGCAGCGGGTGGTCTACGTGATGCTGGATGTGGGGCGGCGCGGGCGCGATGTGCGCGCCTTCGTCAAGGCGCTCGAGACCTGGGTGATCGACACGCTGGACCAGTTCAACATCCGCGGCGAGATCCGCGAAGGCCGTGTCGGCGTCTGGGTGGTGCGCGACGACAAGCCGCTCACCGCCACCGGCCACAAGCCCGAGGACAAGATCGCCGCCATCGGCATCCGCCTGCGCAGATGGATCAGCTTTCACGGCATCTCTATCAATGTGGAACCCGATCTCGAGCATTTTTCCGGCATCGTGCCCTGTGGCATCTCGGAACACGGGGTGACCAGCCTCGTGGATCTCGGCCTGCCGGTCAGCATGACCGATCTGGACGTCGCCCTGAAACGCACCTTCCCCGACAACTTCCCCCCGCTGACGCCACCGGAGGCCGCAGGCTGAGCTGTCACACCCCCAAGGCGGGCCGTGCGAACCGGCGATATGACCCTTTTCCCCATAAATATCAGTATCTTGACCCTGATCACCTTGCCCCCTGCGCAGGCTGACCCCTGCAAAGGGGGTGCGACAAATTTATTTGATTCAGGTCAAACTCTCGCATTGCCCTGCATGCATCGGCATTCTAAAACCTGAATGGATAGCGGGCATGCGGTGACGGGAATCGTGTGTCCATCAAATTACCTAGCAGGAGGCATAAAATGGCAGACGCAGCCATTCACGGCCACGAGCATGAGGATCAGCGCGGGTTCTTCACCCGGTGGTTCATGTCCACGAACCACAAGGATATCGGTATCCTTTACCTGATCACCTCGGCGATCGTCGGCCTGATCTCGGTTCTATTCACCGTCTACATGCGGATGGAACTCATGGAGCCGGGGGTGCAGTACATGTGCCTCGAAGGCGCTCGCTTCACGGCCGCGGCCGCAGGCGAGTGCACGCCCAACGGGCATCTGTGGAACGTCATGATCACCTATCATGGCGTGTTGATGATGTTCTTCGTGGTGATCCCCGCCCTGTTCGGCGGCTTCGGCAACTATTTCATGCCCCTTCAGATCGGTGCGCCGGACATGGCGTTCCCCCGGATGAACAACCTGAGCTTCTGGCTGTTCGTCGCAGGGACATCGCTCGGGGTGGCCTCGCTGCTTGCGCCTGGCGGCAACGGTCAGCTCGGCTCGGGCGTGGGCTGGGTGCTCTACCCGCCGCTCTCGACGCGCGAAACCGGTATTTCCATGGACCTCGCGATCTTCGCCGTGCACGTGTCGGGCGCCAGCTCGATCCTCGGCGCGATCAACATGATCACCACCTTCCTGAACATGCGCGCTCCGGGCATGACGCTCTTCAAGGTGCCGCTGTTCGCGTGGTCGATCTTCGTGACGTCCTGGCTCATCCTTCTGGCCCTGCCGGTTCTGGCCGGCGCCATCACGATGCTGCTGACGGACCGTAACTTCGGAACCACCTTCTTCGATCCCGCCGGTGGCGGCGATCCGGTGCTCTACCAGCACATCCTGTGGTTCTTCGGCCATCCCGAAGTGTACATCATCATCCTGCCCGGCTTCGGCATCATCAGCCACGTGATCGCCACCTTCAGCCGCAAGCCGATCTTCGGCTACCTGCCGATGGTCTGGGCGATCATCGCGATCGGTGCCCTCGGCTTCGTCGTCTGGGCGCACCACATGTACACCGTCGGCATGAGCGTGACACAGCAGTCCTACTTCATGCTGGCCACCATGGTCATCGCGGTGCCCACCGGCGTGAAGGTGTTCAGCTGGATCGCCACCATGTGGGGCGGCTCGGTCGAGTTCCGGACACCGATGCTCTGGGCCTTCGGCTTCCTGTTCCTCTTCACCGTCGGCGGCGTCACGGGCATCGTGCTCAGCCAGGCCGGCGTGGACCGCGCCTATCACGACACCTACTACGTCGTGGCGCATTTCCACTATGTGATGAGCCTTGGTGCCGTGTTCGCCATCTTCGCGGGGATCTACTTCTACTTCCCCAAGATGACGGGCCGCATGTATCCCGAATGGGCCGGCAAGCTGCACTTCTGGGCGATGTTCATCGGCGCCAACCTGACATTCTTCCCCCAGCACTTCCTGGGCCGTCAGGGCATGCCCCGCCGCTACATCGACTACCCCGAAGCGTTCGCTCTGTGGAACTACTGGTCGTCCATCGGTGCGTTCCTCTCCTTCGCGTCCTTCGTGTTCTTCTTCGGCGTGATCCTCTACTCGCTGTTCCGTGGCGCCCGCGTCACCGAGGCGAACCCCTGGAACGAATACGCCGACACGCTGGAATGGACCCTGCCCTCGCCGCCGCCCGAACACACGTTCGAGCAGCTGCCCAAGCAGGAAGACTGGGACAAGCAGCACGCCCACTGATCCCGGATCGGACCAGCACGAAACCATCAGGCCCCGGATATCCTCCGGGGCCTGTTTCATTTCGACCGGCCCCTGCCGCAAATGGCCCCTTCTGTGCCGCCCCCCTGCGTGTTAAAGCCCCGCCAACATGCAGACTGGCGCCAGCCAGACACCGGAGCACGCGACATGAGCAACGAGATCCGCCTCGCCTTTGAACACCCCGCAGCGCGCGCCGATGCCACCGCCCCTGACGGGCCGCTGGATCGCATCTCGGTGCGCGATCACATCGTCGAGGTCGAGATCGGCGCCTTCCAGGCCGAACGCGGCGTCACGCAGCGCGTCTGCTTCAACGTCGTGGTCGAGGTGCGCCCGATCCCCGATCCGCTCGATGACGACGTGGACCGCATCCTCAGCTACGACAAGGTGACCGAGGCCATTGCCGGCGAACTGGCCGAAGAACGCCTCAACCTGCTCGAGACACTGGCCGAACGCATCGCCGAGCGCATCCTCTGGGAGCCTCAGGCCGTGCGTACCTTCGTGCGCATCGAGAAACTCGATCGCGGCCCCGGCGCGCTTGGCGTCGAAATCGTCCGCTCGGTCGATGATCTGGCCACCAAGCCGGTGGGCCACCACCCAGACACCAAACCCCACCCCCATGTGGTCTTTCTCACCAACCCGGCGATCCGCTCTCCCAACCTGGCGCGCTGGCTCGACCAGCTCGAAGCCCGGGCCGAACCGGTGATCCTCTGCGTCGGCCACCCCGACGCCCCCGCCCCCCGCACCGGCCACCGCATGACCCAACGGCGTGTCGACCTGCTGGCGCTCGAACAGAACGCCTGGGTGCTGGCGGGCCGTGATGACCGCTGCGTCGTCGTCAACACCCGGACTGAACTGGACTGGGCCATGAAGAACGGACAGATCTCGGTCTGGGCGCCCTCCAAGATCGTGCTTGATGCGGTGGATGGCCCCTCGACCGGCCCCGACGATCCCGTCGCACTGGCGGCCTGGTTCTCGGGCCACATGGACGCATCCGACCTCCTGCTGATCGGCGAAGCCCCTCCCGGCACAGGTGCGCCGGTCCCCATTCAGGTGCAGGACATCGCCCAAAGCGGGCTCTGACACGCCGCTCCGCCGCTCTCCGTTCCGATCCAAGGTCGCCCCATGCCCTATTATCGTCCGATCCCCCGGTTCGATCATGTCCGCACCGCCGACGCCTTCCCGCTTGCCGGTGGCTGGCTCTGGTTCGACACGGTCGAAGAGCTGCATCGCGACGCCCCCGCGCGCCTGATCCCCGCCACCGACCTGCCGTCCGATGTCCTGACCCGCCTCACCGCGCCGCGCGCGCCCATCGCCGGGCTGGACCTCTCGCAACCGCAGCTCATGGGCATTCTCAACGTCACCCCCGACAGCTTTTCCGATGGCGGGCTGCATTTCGATCCCGCCGACGCGCTGGCCCATACAGGCCGGATGATCGACAGCGGCGCCGTGATCATCGACGTGGGCGGCGAATCGACCCGCCCCGGCGCCACCGAGATTTCCGTGGACGAGGAAATCCGCCGCACCGCCCCGGTGATCGCCGCGATCCGTGCGCGCCACCCGGTGCCCATCTCCATCGACACCCGCAAGGCCCCCGTCGCCCGCGCCGCCCGTGACGCCGGCGCAGATCTCATCAACGACGTGGCGGGCTTCACCTTCGATCCCGATCTCGCCCCCTTCGCCGCCGACGCTGGTCTGCCGGTCTGCGTCATGCACGCCCAGGGCACGCCCGAGATCATGCAGAAAGATCCCCGCTACGATCACGTGGCGCTCGATATCTACGATTACCTCTCCGACCGCGTCGCGGCGCTGACCGCCCTCGGCATTCCCCGCGCGCAGATCATCGTCGATCCCGGCATCGGCTTCGGCAAGACGCTCGAACATAACCTGACCCTGCTGCAAACCCTGTCGCTGTTTCACGGTCTCGGCTGTCCGATCCTGCTCGGCGCGTCACGCAAGCGCTTCATCGGCACGATCGGCGGCTCGGACGAGGCGCGACACCGCGCGCCGGGCTCCATCGCCGTGGCGCTGGCCGGTGTCGCGCAGGGCGCCCAGATCCTGCGTGTCCATGACGTGCGCGAAACCCACGAGGCGCTCCGCCTCTGGCAGGCCGCAACATTGGGTCAGCTCCCCTGACCCAAAGGCGCTCCGCGCGGCTCTCTGATCGATGATTTTCGTGGAACGCTTTGCGCGCAATCCGGGGGGGAGTCACGGCTTCAAAAGCGGTTGTGTACACAATTTCCACAAATCGCCGGGATTTTCGTCCCAAACGCGCGTAGGATTTGTACAAATCGTACACATCTCAGCCGCGTCGGAACAGCCTCCTCAAGGCGGCGGCCTGGCTCAATCCGACGCCGCACAGGATCAGGATCAGCGCCGTCAGCAAGCTGGGCGGCAGCGGCTCGGCCAGGATCAGCGCCCCCAGCACCACGGACCATACCGGCACCTGGTAATTCACCAGGCTCATGAACACCGGCCCCGCCGTCCGGATCACCAGAACCCGCAGAAGACTGGCGCCCGCCGTCGGCACCATCCCCAAAAAGATAAGCACATACAATGTGTTACGGTCGGCCATCGGCGGCGGGCCCTCGATTGCCCATGCCGCGCTGATGACGATCACCGCCCCGATCAGCAGCGTGGCCGCGTTCAGACCGATGGGATCGACCTCCGGCAACAGACGCATCTGCACCGAACTCAGCGCATAGCACGCCGCCGCCGCGACACAGGCGGCGCGGCCAAAAGGTTCCAGGTATTCGCCCGTGGATTCAAAGGCTTGCCCACCGATCAAGATGACAACACCAGCAAACCCGATCACGAACCCGGCAATCTTTCGCAGGTTCAAACGCTCACCCGGCACCAGGAAATGCGCCAGGGGCAAAACCAGCAGCGCCACCGCCGCCATCGACACGCCCGCAAACCCCGATGTCACGAATTGCTGTCCCCAACTCAGCAACATGAAAGGCACCGCCGAGGACAGGGCACCAATCGCCCCAAGCCGATAGATGTCTTTTTTATCAACGGGTTCCGCGAACAACCTGAAGCCCCGAAAAGCCCAGATCGCCAGCATCAGAAGCGTTGCGAAGCCGATCCGCGCCGACGCCAGCCAGAACGGCGTGATCCCCTCCAGCGCCACTTCGATCACCAGGAACGTAGCACCCCAGACCAGGCCCAAAGTCGCCACCATAAGCCAGCTTTGCGCCGTGATATCAGGATTTTTTGTCATATATGTCAGCGCTTTACGTATCTTTGCACGGCCCGTGACAGGACGTCCCACTTCACGTCTTGCGATCAGGCCACAGGTCTTGGGGTGGAAAGCAACGAAAGGAGCGATCCATGAATATCTATCTGATACCCGGTCTCGCACTGATCACAATGGCAATCATCGGCCTCGTGGCCCTGCGCAGCAAGCGCCAGACGGACGCCCGGCGCCAGGACCAAGACACCCCCAAAAGCGCCTTGGCAAAAGACGGCGACCCCCATCGCAAGGCCCCCTGATCGGATGCGATCCGGCCCTGTCGGGCCGGATCAACTTCATCTTGCAACGTTCTGATTATCAGTTCTTTTCCTGATCAACCAGCTTGCCTGCGCTGATCCACGGCATCATGCCGCGCAGCTTGGCACCGACCTCTTCGATCTGGTGTGCGTCGTTCATGCGGCGCGTCCCCTTGAAGAACGGCTGACCCACGGCATTTTCCTGCATGAAGTCACGCACGAAGGCACCGGTCTGGATGTCGTGCAGGATCGCCTTCATCTCTTTCTTGGTGCGCTCGTAAGGCAGCACGCGCGGACCACTGACATACTCGCCATACTCGGCCGTGTTCGAGATCGAGTAGTTCATGTTGGCGATGCCGCCTTCATAGATCAGGTCAACGATCAGTTTCACTTCGTGAAGGCACTCAAAGTAAGCCATTTCAGGGGCATAGCCCGCCTCGACCAGTGTCTCGAAGCCCATGCGGATCAGCTCCACAAGGCCGCCACACAGCACCGCCTGCTCACCGAAGAGGTCGGTTTCGCATTCTTCGCGGAAGCTGGTTTCGATCACGCCCGAGCGCCCGCCACCGATCGCCGAGCAGTAGCTCAGGCCGATTTCCAGCGCCTTGCCCGACGCGTCGGTATCCACGGCCACAAGGCACGGCACACCACCGCCCTTGACATATTCGCCGCGCACCGTGTGGCCCGGCCCCTTGGGCGCCATCATGATGACATCGATGCCTTCTTTCGGCTCGATCAGGCCGAAATGCACGTTCAGGCCATGGGCAAAGGCGATTGCGGCGCCCGGCTTGATGTTGTCATGCACGTATTTGCGGTAGGTTTCCGCCTGCAATTCGTCGGGCATGGTGAACATCATCACATCGCACCATGCCGCGGCTTCGGCGATGCCCTTGACCTCGAGACCTTCTGCCTCGGCCTTCTTGGCACTCTTGGAGCCTTCGCGCAGGGCAACGCAGAGGTTCTTGGCGCCCGAGTCGCGCAGGTTCAACGCATGGGCATGGCCCTGGCTGCCATAGCCCAGGATGGCGACTTTCTTGTCCTTGATCAGGTTGATATCGCAATCGCGATCGTAATAGACGCGCATGGCTGTCTCCTCTCGGTTCAGGTTTGTGCCCAGAGACATGCAGCATATTCCACGGAAACTGAGTGCATATGCCACTGCTTTTCATAAATTTATGGGATATTCATTCGCAAATTTTTGGATTATTGAAAAATCCATGCTCGACGATACCGATAGACGCATTCTACGCCATTATCAGCATGACGCCATGCTTGGCCCGGCAGAATTGGCCGAGCTGGCAGGCGTCACGGCTGCAACTTGCGCGCGCCGGCTGGAGAAACTGCACAAGGCCGGGATCATACGGGGCAATCATGCGGTGATCGACTGGCGGGTCCTGGGCTATGAGGTCGAAGTGTCGTTGCGGATCACGCTCGACAAGACGCAGCCCCGCGCCTTCGACGAATTCATGGATGCGGCCCGGCAGGTGCCCGATGTCGTCGAGATCCAGACCTTCCTCGGCCGTGTGGATGTGCGCCTGTCGGTGATCGCGCGCGACATGGCGCATTATCAACAGGTGTATCGCAGCAGCATCCTTACCCTGCCCCATATCGCCGATATCGAAGCGCTGATGCATGTCGCGCGGATCAAATCCGACGAGGTGCTGCCCCTGTGACCGATCTCGACACCACCGACCGCCTGATCCTGCGCGAACTCAGCCGGGACGCCACGCAGCCCGCCAGCGCCCTGGGGCGCAAGCTGGGCCTGTCGCAACCTGCCACCTGGCGGCGCATCAAACGACTGCGCGACGCAGGCGTGATCAAGGGACAGCGCCTTGATCTGGACAATGAGAAACTGGGCTTCGGCGTGACGGTTTTCCTTGGGATAAAGCTGGCCACCAAGGGACGCGTCAGCCTCGAGGATTTCGAGCGCGCCGTCTCGGCGATCCCGGAAGTGCAGACGGTCGAGCATATCCTGGGGCTTTACGATTACAGACTGCGAGTCGTGGCGCGCGATATTTCGGATTTCGAACGGGTGCTGCGCCGACGCCTGATGACCTTGCCCGGCGTCGGCGATGTCGAGGCGAATGTCCTGCTGAGCGAAGAGCGTCGCCCCGGCCCGATCGGCTGACAGGCGCGACATTTTCGACAGCCGTGTTGCACGCGCATCGGGCCTTCCCAGATCACTGCCATGCCGTACATCTCATAGGGAATAGCCGATGATCACACGACGCGATTTCTTGATCATGCCCGCTTGCGCACTTGTCGCAGGCCCCGCGCTGGCGCAGTTCACCGGACCAAGCGAACAGGACACCGGATCAAGCGTCCAGGATGCGCTGGACGCGCGCATTGGCGCCTACTTGACGCTGGAAGGGTATATCACGCTCCACCTGCGCGAGGATTATTACCGCTTCACCGATGGCATGAACGAGATCCGCGTGGAAATTCCCGTCTCCGTGTTCGCGGGCCGCCCGATCGGCCCCAATGACCGGGTGCGCCTGCGGGTCGAAGTCGAGCGTGGGTTGATCGGCCGCTATCTATGGGTCGAGGCGCTGGACGTCCTTTAACGCTTGCGGGTCGCAGATGTCCTGTTCCCCGATGCCGTGGGGCGCTGCGCAAACGGGGCCTGTCTCGTCGGTATTCCCAAGTAGACTTTGCCTTTGCTTTCGCATCACGTTAGCACTTGGGCCAACACTGAGAGGAGACCCCGCATGACCGCCCTTCTGGACACCGTAGACCCCGATGGACTGCTGGAATACTCGGTCGTGTTCACCGACCGGTCGCTCAATCACATGAGCCAGAGCTTTCAGCAGGTGATGCGCGACATCTCGGAGATGCTGAAAGACGTGTACAAGGCGGATGCCGTGGCCCTGGTGCCCGGCGGCGGCACCTATGCGATGGAAGCCGTCGCGCGCCAGTTCGGCACCGACGCCCATGCCCTTGTCGTGCGCAATGGCTGGTTTTCCTTCCGCTGGAGCCAGATTTTCGACGCGGGGAAATTCACGTCGGACACAACGGTCTGCATGGCGCGCCAGACGGGCAATGGACCGACAGCGCCCTTTGCACCTGCACCCATCGACGAGGTGACCGCCAAGATCCGCGAGGCGCGGCCCGACGTTGTCTTCGCCCCCCATGTAGAGACCTCGGCGGGGCTGATCCTGCCCGATGAGTACATCACGGCTTTGGCCGACGCCGCGCATGAGGTGGGCGCGCTGATGGTGCTGGATTGCATCGCCTCGGGCTGTGCCTGGGTCGACATGAAGGCCACCGGCGTGGACGTGCTGATATCCGCGCCGCAAAAGGGCTGGTCGGCGTCGCCTTCGGCGGGCTTGGTGATGATGTCGGAACGGGCCGTCGAACGCCTTGGCAAAACCGCCTCGAACAGTTTTGCCATCGACCTGAAAAAATGGCACGATATCATGCAGATATATGAAAACGGCGGTCATGCGTATCACGCCACGATGCCGACCGATGCCCTGCGCGCCTTCCGTGACACGATGATCGAGACGCGGGAGTATGGCTTTGACAAGCTGTGCGACGCGCAATGGGCCTTGGGTAACGGCGTACGTGCGATGCTGGCGGACAAGGGCGTGACCTCGGTCGCCGCGCAAGGCTATGGCGCACCGGGCGTGGTGGTCAGCTATACCGACGATCCCGCCATCCAGAACGGCAGCAAGTTCGCCGCCGAAGGGATGCAGATCGCAGCGGGCGTCCCGCTGCAATGCAACGAGCCCGAGGGGTTCCGGACCTTCCGCCTGGGGCTGTTCGGCCTGGACAAGCTATATGACGTGCCCGGGTCGCTGGCGCGGCTGAAAACGGTCATCGACAAGGTTCTGTAACCGACAGCTTGTCAGGCGTTCCCGCCTGCCGCGCGGCATCAGCCGCGCGCGCCAAGCCCCAGTTGCATCAGTGTCTTGCGCACCGGCGCCAGCGAATAGATCGCGTTGAGCGTCATGGCGCGGGCATCGCGCAGAGGCTGCGCATGCATCATGGAGGCACGGTTCAAAAGGTCGATCCCCTTGACCCGTGCCGTGACATCCAGATGCCGACGGCGGTGGTAGGTTTCCAACATGGCCGCATCCCCCAGACGATCCGGGGCGGCCTCGGCCAGTTCCAGCAGGACGCGCATGTCGCCAAGGCTCATGTTCAGGCCCTGAGCACCGATCGGCGGCACGACATGGGCGGCCTCGGCCACAAGGGCCACGCGTTCGGCCGACATACGCTCGGCCAGCTGGCTGATGATCGGCCAGACGGTGCGGCGCGACACAAGCGTCAATGGGCCGAAGAACAGGCAGGAGCGTTCGTTCATGGCCGCCTCGAACTCGGGGACCGCCAGATCGGCAAGACGCCGCACTTCGGGGCCATCTTCCATCCAGACGATCGCCGACGAGGGCCGCCCCTCGTGATCCGGAAGCGGCACGAGGGTGAACGGACCGCCGGACCGGTGGATCTCGGTCGAGACGTTTTCGTGCGGGATCGGATGGGTGACGGCGAAGGCCAAAGCCTTTTGGCCGTACCGTGTTGTCTTGACCGCGACACCCGACGCGTCGCGCACGGGCGAATTGCGCCCGTCTGCCGCGATCACCAGCCGGCAGCGGATCTTGCTGGCATCGCTCAGCCGGACAAGCGCGTGTGTTTCGCGGGTCAGCAGAGACGCCACGCCGACGCCTGCACGGAATTCGACCCTGTCCAGATCGGCGAGGTGGGCCACCATTTCGCGGCGAAGAAGCCAATTGGGCAGGTTCCAGCCAAACGGTTTTTCCGAGATATCGGCGGCATCGAACTCCTTGGTGATGCGCGGCTCGGGCAGCTTGCCGCCCGCATCCACGATGCGCATGACCTGCAGACTGGCGGCATATGGCGCCAACCTGTCCCAAAGACCGGCGCGGTCCAGAAGTTGCTGGGCCGGTTGCAGAAAGGCCGTTGTCCGCAGATCCGATCCTTCGGCATCGCGCGCGGTGATCGGCGGTGCGGGATCCACACACAGCACCGAGAAACCTGCCGATCCGAAGACGGCTGCGGCCGTCAGGCCGGCCACACCCCCACCGGATACGAGGATATCATACTCTGCAACGCTCATATCATGGTCCTTTCGTTGCACGCCCGAGGCGGGCTGCCCGGACCCGCGCTCAGCCGCGAGAGATCACAAGCAGCGCAACCCAGATCACCGGTACCATCGCCAGGGCCGGGATATAAAGCCCCGGAATGCCCCAAAGCGCAATGCTGACGCCCCATGCCGCGAGGAAAAGGAAGACCGACAAAAGGATGGGACGCACCGCAGCCTCGTCCGGGTCGCGTGCATCGAGATCTGTCAGATGGAGGTCGGTATCGGCGAGTGTCATGCAAGAATATCCTTATGGCTTCCATGCCGGTAGATAGGACATGCCGCTCGAGTGCAAAGGCACATATCGCCGCAGAACGGGGCTCAGGCCAGCTCGGACAGGAAACCGCTCAGGTCATTGGTGTGATGATGGATATGATCTGCGCTGTGCTTTCGAGGCGCGACATGCACCGTGCGCATCCCCATGGCATGCGGCGCGGCAAGATTTCGCGGCTCATCCTCGAACATCGCGGCGCTCTGCGGTGCCAGGCCATCACGCTCGAACACAGCATCGAATGCGGCACGCTCGGGCTTGGGCCTGTATCCTGCATGTTCGACCCCATAGATCGCATCGAATACCCCCGACAATCCACGCCGCTCGATCACGCGCTCGGCATAGGGCGCACTGCCATTCGTGTAGACGATCCGCCGGCCGGGCAAGGCGGCGATCCGCGCACGCAACTGGGCGTCAGGCTCAAGAGCGTCAAAGGAAATATCATGCACATCAACAAGATAGGGATCGGGATCAATGGCATGTTCGCGCATGAGACCGGCCAGGGTCGTGCCGTGCTCGAGCCAGTATTTGCGACGCAAGCGGTCGGCTTCGGCGCGATCGACCTTGAGCGCGGACATCACGAAACGGGTCATGCGCTGCTCGATCTGATCGAAAAGACGCACCTCGGGGGCGTAAAGGGTGTTGTCCAGATCGAAGACCCAGGTCTCGACATGGGTGAATGTCTGCTTGATCATGGGCGTGATCCTATGGTGTCGCGACAAACGGCGCAATCGCACGAGGCTTGATTGTACACACAAGCGGCGATTACTGTTTCGTCAACGATAAACCACAGGGACAGGTCACCTTTATGAAAGCGCCCCAAAAAGACGCCTATACGCTCATACTCGAAGCCATCGACATGGGCATCTACAAACCTGGCGATCGACTGGTCGAAAGCGATCTCGCCGAGCGTTTCGGCGTGTCGCGCACCCCGATCCGCGAGGCATTGCAGCGGCTCGAGACGCAATCACTTCTGACCCGCGACGGGCGCAGCCTGATCGTGGCGTCACTGGATCACAACCAGTTGGCCGAGCTTTACGTCGTGCGCGCCGAGCTCGAGGGGCTTGCGGCCAACCTTGCCGCCCGCCATGCCACCGATGAAGAGGTGCGGGTGCTGCGCGACATGGTCGAGGAAGACCGAAAGCTGTTGAACGATCCGCAGGCTATGGCACGGGCGAACCGACGCTTTCACAAGCAGATCCACCTGTCGTCGCACAACAGGTTCCTTGTCCAACAGCTTGACCTCGTGCACAGGTCCATGGCGCTGATGGCGACCACATCGCTGGCGGCCCTTGGCCGACCGGCCGATGCGCTGAAGGAACATGACGCCATCGTCAGCGCCATCGAAGCCCGCGACACCAAGGGCGCAGGCGAAGCTCTGAAAGCCCATATTTCCAAGGCTTTCGTGACGCGCTTGAAGCTGGACTCAGGCGAGGTCGACACCATCGTCTGAGGCTGCGCCCCTACGGCGGACCGACTTGGACGCCAAGGACACGCCATGGGCTGTCTTGTCCCAGAAAAACGGGGCCAGCACCAGCTCGTAAAGGGCCTTGTAGGCGGCGATGGCGCCAAGCGGTGCATAGAACAGCATGGTCGGCACCCAAGGCAGAAGGTGCCGATGATCTGGCCGGGCCACGGCAAAGGCATGAATTGTAAGGCTCAGGACTTCGACGGTCAGGAAAAGGCTGCACAGGGTCACGAGGACAGGCCTGGGCACAATCGTGTCGAACGGATGCGGCAGGCCCAGCAGGACAAGCCAGAAGGACCACAGGACAGGGGCCAAGATGAATTGGGACAGCGCGACCATGAAATGCGCCTGGAAACCGAGGAACTTCCATGCCCCCAATTGCCTGAACAGAAGGCCTGGCCTGCGCATGTGAACGAGATAGGTGGTCATGTACCCCTTGAGCCAGCGTGAGCGCTGCTTGATCCAGGGCCAAAGACGGCAATTCGCTTCCTCGGCGGTCACCGTGTCGATCATCTCGGTCCTGAATCCGTGGCGGGCCAGGCGGAAGCCCAGATCGGCGTCTTCGGTCACATTATGGGCATCCCATGCACCCAGATGATCCAGAGCCTTGCGACGAAAATACAAGGTCGTGCCGCCAAGCGGTATCGCAAAGCCAAGCCGCGCCATGCCCGGCAGCATACGGCGAAACCAGGTGGCGTATTCGATGGTGAAACACCGCGCCAGCCAGTTTTGACGGGGATTGTAGTAGTCCAGAACGCCTTGCAGGCAGACGACATCCTCGGGCGCGTTCTGAAAGCGGCGGGCGATCACGGTGATCTGGTCGGGATCGGGTGCATCCTCGGCGTCCAGAATGCCGATGATGTCCCCTTGGCAGAAATCCAGCGCATAGTTCATCGCACGGGGTTTCGTGCGGGGCTGGCCATCCGGCGCGATCACGGGCCTGATCCATGACGGCAGGTCGATCTGCGCCAGTGTCCGGCGGGTCAGCGCATCCTCTTCTTCGAGCACGAGTATCACGTCGAGCAGGCATTTGGGGTACGTCAGGCGCTGCAGGCATCCTATGAGGTGATGCGCGATTTCCGTTTCCCTGAAAAGCGGCACGATGATCGACACTTTGGGCAAGGGCGTGTTGTCGGCGGGCACGCCATGCGCGCCCGTGGGCGAGGCGCGTGGTTCAGGGCGCGCGCTGGCCACGAAGGCCGCCAGCTTGAGAGCGATGGACACGGCCAGCGTCAGGCAAGCCCACAGGACAACCACCGAGAAGACCACCACCGGGAAAACCAATGTCAGCGCGGACGCGATCGCCAGAAACACCAGGGCGCCCCCAAGGCGGCGGTGGAAACGATCACCCCATGTGCGGCAGCTTTCGGCGGCATCGACACGTGCCTGGGCCATCCGGGTAAGGGCCGTCCGGTGGCGCTTGGCGATCTCATCCTGAATAAGGCCGCGCGGCGCAATGAGCAGACGTGCGCCATCCGCTTCCTGCGCGGCCCCCGGCGCATGGGTGAGGATGGCGGGCAGCCCATCGCGGTCCTGCACAGGCAATATTCCCCCGCGCAGCAACTCGCCCGGCGCCTGATCGGTGACGCGGCAGGCAAGCCCGGCAACAGCGTCGCGGTCGACACAGCGTGTCTTGAGCCTTGCCGCATGCGCCGCCAGCAGGCTGTCTTCCTCGATCAGGCCTTCCGCTTTGAGGATATCGTCGATGGAGGCGTCGCAATGTGCGCGCACCATTCGTGCCAGAACCATGTCGGTCCGCGATATGGCGCCCTGCCGCACCAGCTGGGCCCCGATGGAGTCCGGACTGTCGCCCAACTCAAGATCAGGCACCGAAAGCTGACGCAGTTCAGTGATACCCATGTCGCCCTCCTGCCGCTAATCGTCGAGTGCAGCATGGGGCCAAAGCATTAACGCTTCATAAACAAAAGCCTAACAAAGGATTAACCGGGACGGCCTCAGCCCGACATGGAGTCGGCGAAACGTTCGAACAGATAGAAGCTGTCTTGCGGCCCAGGGCTGGCTTCGGGGTGGTGCTGCACCGAAAACACGGGCCGGTCGATCACGCGGATACCGCAATTCGACCCATCGAAGAGCGAGACATGCGTTTCCATGATGCCTTCCGGCAGTGTCTGGCTGTCGACAGCGAACCCGTGATTCATCGAGGTAATCTCGACCTTGCCGGTTTCCATATCCTTGACAGGGTGGTTCGCACCGTGATGCCCGTGATTCATCTTAATGGTCCTGGCCCCAAGCGCCAGAGCCAGCATCTGATGCCCGAGGCAAATCCCGAACATGGGCAAGCCCGCATCGAGAACCCCCTTGATCATCGGCACGGCGTAGTCGCCCGTCGCCGCCGGATCACCCGGGCCGTTCGACAGGAAGACACCGTCGGGATTGTGGGCAAGCACCTCTTCGGCGGTGGCGGTCGCAGGGAGTACGGTCACTTCGCAGCCCGCGCTGGCAAGGCAGCGGAGGATATTGCGCTTGGCCCCGTAATCCACGGCAACGACCTTGTGGCGGGCGTCGGTCTGGCGCGTGTAGCCATCGGGCCAGGCCCACCGCATTTCATCCCACTTGTAGGATTGCGCACAGGTCACGCGGCGCGCAAGATCCATGCCTTCGAGGCCGGCAAAGCCGCGCGCCTTGGCGACAAGTGCCGCGGTGTCGAAATTCCCCTCGGGGTCATGGGCCAGCGCCACATGCGGCGCGCCCTGCTGCCGGATCGCACGGGTCAGGCGGCGTGTATCCACCCCGCCGATCGCAATGCGCCCGCGCTTGGCCAGCCATTCGGCCAGTGTTTCGGTCGCGCGCCAACTGCTGGGTTCCGTGGGATCCCATTTGACAACCATGCCCTCGGCCACGGGATCGGCTGTTTCGTCATCCTCGGGATTGACGCCGACATTACCGATATGCGGAAAGGTGAAGGTGACCACCTGCCCGGCATAGGAGGGGTCCGTCATGATCTCCTGATATCCGGTCATCGCGGTGTTGAAGCACAGCTCGGCCGTGGTTTCACCGGTCGCCCCGAAGCCCTTGCCGTAGAACAATGTCCCATCAGCCAGGGCAAGACATGCAGTCGGACGGTCCTGGGTCGCGTGTGCCATGGCGTGAGTCTCCGGATATGGGCAAATTGGCGTATACCTATGAGCGTGGCTTCCAAGGGTCAAGGGACAAGATCGCCATCACGGGCGCCTTCAAAACAAGGTTTTTTGCGACATAACCGTGCCTTGTCACCTGATTTGGAGTTCTATATTGTCGGCGACTTGTCATCACAGCGCGGGATGGACCGGCATGGATTTGCGAGACAGGGTCAACACAGCCCTCAAGACGGCGATGAAGAACAAGGACACAGCGCGGCTGACCACGCTGCGCCTGATCAATGCCGCCATCAAGGATCAGGATATCGCGCGTCGCGGAACCGAGGACGCAACCGGTGTGACCGATGCCGATATCCTTGCGATTCTCGCGAAGATGACCAAGCAGCGGCAGGAAAGCGTGCGCGCCTACGAGGAAGGCGGGCGGCTCGACCTGGCGGAACGCGAGGCCAACGAGATCTCGATTATCGAAGAGTTCCTGCCACGGCAGTTGTCAGATGACGAGATCGATGCCGCGGTTGACGCGGCAATCGCCGAAACCGGCGCAAGCTCGATTCGCGACATGGGCAAGATCATGGGGCGCCTGAAAGACCAATATGCCGGTCAGATGGATTTCGGCCAGGTCGGACCCAAGGTGAAAACCAAACTGGGCTGAGCACCTGTTCACCCGGCCCTCACGGCTGGGCCGGACCGGGCATGTCGGGCATGGCGGCCACCCGCAGCGCATCCACCAATTCGCCATAAAGCGCCTTGCGTTCATCTTCGGACAGGAAAGCCCCGATCTCGACCTCCCGGCCCTTGCCCTTAAGCGTGATGTAATGCGCGACGGGTCCCCCCGTGGGATGCATATGCGCCTTGGCCCAATAGCTCTGGCAATCCCATTCCTGAACCCGCCCGCCCGGATTGACCCGCACAAGATGCACCTGGTCCGGACCGATCTGCAATTCCTCGGTGATTTCGGCATCACGGTACGAGCGTTCAAGCGCCCACCAAATGCCACCGACAGCCATCAGCAGAAAGGGTAAAAGCCCCCACAGCACCACGGTTCCCAACAAGGGATAAAGGGGGATCGTGATCATCCCGAAAGTGGCGAGGATGAAGGCGGCAAACCCCTTTCGGGGCAATGACCGATGCGGCCACAGCCTTAGGCTGGCGGCCCGTGAAGTGTCGGTTTTCGAGGTCCATTCATACGGCATGCCGCTATATTAGCGCGGGCCTTGGCATTGAAAAGAGACGCCGGCAGAGCAAGATGAATATTCCGTTTTTCAAGCGGCTGCCTGTGCCATCTGCAAGAACCGGACCACCATGGAATGATATGCGCGGAAGGCCTGTAAGCCGGATTCTGTCCAGGGGTTACCCCCTTGGATGACCATTCATCTCGGCGCCGTGTTGCCACGGTGCCTCTAGCTGCCAACCCGGATCGCCGGGGCAAGACGTCCCTGCGGGCGGTATCGGTTGCCCGACCTGAACCCCGCGCGCGATCCCTATTCGGCATTGCTCCCGGTGGGGCTTGCCATGCCGGGGCTGTTGCCAGCCCCGCGGTGGGCTCTTACTCCACCGTTTCACCCTTACCCGTGCAGCCGCTTACGCGCCTGCGGGGCGGTCTGTTCTCTGTGGCGCTTTCCCTCGGGTTTCCCCGGCCGGGCGTTACCCGGCACCGTTGTCTTGTGGAGTCCGGACTTTCCTCGGAGGCAGGCCTCCGCGGCCATCCAGCCTTCCGCGCGAGGTTCACTTAGGCATCACGCGACGCGCGGTCAACCGGGAAGCGCGCGGCGAGGTCGGCGATCAAGGCGCGATCGGCGTCCTCCAGCGGGCCCGAGGCCCAGGGCCTGAACCGTTGCCGGAACGCGCAAAGGAGTGTGGCCTCATCCCCGTCGGGCGGCAGCGCATAGCCGAATTGCCGCGCGGCACCGATGAAATCGTCAGCCGGTGAACCCTGTTGCGGCCAGACGCTGAGACCCTGGCGCGCCAGCCTGCACCAATCGAAACGCGGACCGGGATCGCATTTGCGGGTGGGCGCCATGTCGGAATGACCGATCACCCGTTCCGGCGATATCGACCAACGCTGCATGATCCCGCGCAGCAGGTCCTCGAGGACACACATCTGGGGTTCGGGAAAGGGATGCGTGCCGGGGTTGGCAAGTTCGATCCCGATCGAGCGGGAATTCACATCCGTCACAGGGCCCCATTGCCCTGCCCCGGCATGCCAAGCGCGCTCGGCCTCGTCCACCATGTGAAACACGCGGCCACGCTCGCAAATCAGGTAATGCGCCGACACTTCCGCCACGGGATCGCACAGGCGCTCCAATGCGGCCTCGGCGGTTTGCATTCCGGTGTAGTGCACCACGATCATATCGGGCCGCGCGCCGCCCCGGCGCGCCCCGAAATTCGGCGAACTGTGGCGGATCAGGGAGCGCCCGAACCCGGCCAACGGCCTTTACCCGCCAAGCGCCTTGCGGAACGGGCTGGGATCCCACGCGCAGGCATAGCCATCGCCGTCCGGATCAAGACCCATCCTGTCGCGCTGCGGGCCGCCCTTGGACATGAAGTCGATCTGCGCCTGGTCCGGCGAGGTGTAGCCCGCGCAATTGCGCTGGAACCTGGCCTGGCTGTTCACGCCCACACGGCTGTAGACACGGGTGCCCACGGGATGCGAACTGGACAGCGCGTATTGCACGATATTCGGCTCTGCCCCGGTGCGGGCCGGCAGGGCTTCGGGTTCGATCACCTTGTAGCGGGCGCGGTTCTGCGCGATCAGCGCAGCGTCGCTTTCGATGGACCGTTCGGCACTGACGGCGTCGAAATTGGTCTCGACCGACATGCCGGCAGATGTGGTCACGGTCTGCGGCGGCGGGTTCGATGGATCGGCATGCAGCACGGGCTCACCCGAATTCATAGCCTGTTCGCGCAAGGCTGCCTGTGTTTCGGCGACAAGATCGGACGTATCGCCGGATTGCGACGCCTGGGTGCCAAGCGGCTCGGAGGAGATCGCCGTCGGCGAGGGCAGCATAGTGCCCGAAAGCCGTGCGTCACGCGCCTCGCGTTCGGACTGAAAGGTGCCGCTTTCACCCACGCCAGCCGCACTATCCGGCACCGCCGGGGAACAGGCACTCAGGGCCAGAAGACCTGCCGCACAAAGAAAGAAACGCATGAGTTCCACCCTGCCATCAAAACCATTTTGCCGTCGGACCTACCACCATTTGGCAGGCTTTGCCACAAACCCGGCCGCTTGCTCCAGCGCATAGGCCGTATTCAGCAGATCGGCCTCTTCCCAGGGGCGTCCGATCAGTTGCAGACCCAAAGGCAGCCCCTTGCCATCGATGCCCGCAGGCACCGCGATGCCGGGCAGCCCGGCCAGGTTCACGGTCACGGTAAAGACATCGTTGAGATACATCTGCACCGGATCGGCATTGGCCATTTCGCCCAGTCCGAACGCCGCCGAGGGCGTTGCCGGTGTGAGGATGGCATCGACGCCCGCGTCGAACACCTGTTCGAAATCGCGCTTGATCAGGGTGCGGACCTTGCGGGCGCGGTTGTAATAGGCGTCATAGAAGCCCGCCGACAACACGTAGGTGCCGACCATGACACGGCGCTTGACCTCGTCGCCGAAGCCTTCGGCGCGGGTCTTCTCGTACATCTCGGTGATGCCGTCGCCCTGCTCGAGCCGCGCGCGGTGGCCATAGCGCACACCATCATAGCGCGCCAGGTTCGACGACGCCTCGGCAGGGGCGATCACGTAATAGGCGGGCAGCGCGTATTTCGTATGCGGCAGAGAGATATCGCGGATCTCGGCGCCCGCGTCTTTCAGCATCGCGGTGCCGTCGGACCAGAGCTTCTCGATCTCGGCAGGCATCCCGTCCATGCGGTATTCGCGTGGAATGCCGATCACCTTGCCCTTGATATCGCCGGTCAACATGGCTTCGAAATCAGGCACCGGGAGTTCCGCGCTGGTCGAATCCTTGGGATCATGGCCGCACATCGCCTGCAGCATGATGGCGGAATCGCGCACCGTCTTGGTCATCGGTCCCGCCTGATCGAGCGACGAGGCAAAGGCCACGATACCCCACCGCGAACACCGCCCATAGGTGGGCTTGATCCCGGTGATGCCGGTGAACGCCGCAGGCTGACGGATCGAGCCGCCGGTATCGGTCCCGGTCGCCCCGAGGCACAGGTCAGCGGCCACCGCAGCGGCCGATCCGCCGGACGATCCACCCGGTGTCAGCTGCCGGTCATCGACCTTCCAGGGGTTGACCGCATTGCCGTAAACCGATGTCTCGTTGGACGAGCCCATGGCGAATTCGTCCATGTTCAGCTTGCCCAGCATCACCGCGCCCGCATCGAACAGGTTCTGCGTCACGGTGGATTCGTATTCCGGGCGGAACCCTTCGAGGATGGCACTTGCCGCCTGGCTGGGAACGCCGCGTGTGCAGAACAGGTCCTTGATGCCCAGGGGGATGCCACACAGGGACGGCGCATCGCCGGCCTTGATCCGCGCATCGGCGGCGCGGGCCTGCTCGCGCGCAAGATCCGAGGTGTCATGCACAAAGGCATTGAGCGCGCCCGCGCCTTCGATTTCGGTCAGGCAGGCTTCTGTCAGCTCGGTGCTGGTCACATCGCCCTTGCGCAGCGCGTCGCGGGCTTCGGCGATGGTCAGTTTGTTCAGTTCAGTCATCACTCGACCACCTTCGGCACAGCAAAGAACCCCTCGCGGGCATCGGGCGCGTTGGACAGGACCTTGTCGACCATGCCGCCTTCGGTCACCACGTCCTCGCGACGCTTGAGGCGCATCGGCGTCACGCTGGTCATCGGCTCGATGCCGTCCACATCCACCTCGTTCAATTGCTCGATAAAGCCCAGGATGTCGTTGAATTCCTGCGCCAATGCCGGCAGGGCGTCATCCTCAACGCGGATGCGGGCCAGCTTGGCCACCTTCGCGGCGGTATCCTTGTCGATCGACATGCATCAATCTCCGTTTTTCAGTCGTCCAAGCCTTTAGCGCCGGGGCAGAGGCGGTGCAAGCATATGGCGGCGGTAAACCTCGATCATCCAGCCCAACATCACCGCATTGAGCAAATGCCAGCCGAAATGCGTGCCGAACGGGACCAGGGCGCAAACGGCCTGATCGAGGCTGCGGAAGGTCAAGGACAGCACCAGCAGACCCGCGCCGATCAACAGGCCGCGCGCCGTGTCAGGGGCGCGCGACCGCAAGGCCAGCCCATAACCCGCGATCAGCAGGGGCAGCGGCAGGTAGCTGGCGGATACCCCCAGAACGGGGATCACGGCCAGCACCGGGATCAATGCCACCGAAAGCGCGACGGCGACCCCGACCCCGAACACGGATGCCAGCCGCCCCTTGCGCCAGAACGCGCGGTTCGCGGCGTAGATATAGACCAGCACGAAGGCCATGATCGGCAGCACATCCGCCAGCGCCGACCAGACCTGCGCATGGGTATGAAACAGGAACGAGCCAACGCCGATCATCGCAAGGATCGCGACCAGCAGGCGCGCCAAGGGCAGCGGTGCGGATCCCACCCTGCGCCACATGATCAGCGCCGCCAGAACGAACGCGGCATTGGTCACGGCATTGATCGGCTCGGCCCAGTAGCCCGGATCCAGACGTTCGCAATAGCCGTCGATCTGACGCGTCCAGTCCATGGGGCTTTTCTCCTGCGGCGGGATTGGTAATGTGAGGGCAACAGATAGGGGGAGTTACATGAAAATCACATGGCTTGGACATGCGTCATTCCGACTCGAGATCGGCGGTCTGGTTCTTCTGGTGGATCCGTGGCTGACCGGCAATCCGATGCTGGAGCCGGATCAGCACAAACCCGCCATCGAAGGGGCCACCCATATCCTGCTGACCCATGCCCATTTCGACCATGCGGGCGATCTGCCCCGTCTGGCCAAGGAACTTGGCGTGCCGGTGGTGGGGCAATACGATCTGATGTCCTATTGGGAGGAAACCGAAGGGATCGAGACCGTGGGCTTCAACAAGGGCGGCACGGTGGATCTGGGGGGTGCGCTGGTGACGATGGTGCACGCGGTGCATTCCAGCTCGATGGGCGGAGGCAGCGGCGGACCCAATGTGCCGGGCACCGAATGCGGGTACATGATCGCCGGTGAAGGGCATACGATCTACGTTTCGGGCGACACGGATGTGATGGCCGACATGAAGGTGTTCAACGACCTGCACGCGCCCGATATCGGCATCCTGTGCGCCGGGGGACATTTCACGATGGACATGCGCCGCGCGGCTTATGCGGCGACAACCTTTTTTGATTTCAAGACGGTGATCCCCTGCCATTACAAGACCTTCCCGATCCTCGAACAATCCGCCGAGGTGCTTGTCAAGGCGCTGCCGGGTGTCGATGTGATCGAGCCGCAGGTGATGACCCCGATCGAGATCTGACCCCCCTGCCCCACCCCGCCCCCGGCCCTAGAGGTCGGGGCGATCGGTGCCGCGCCGGTCGCGGAAAAAGGCCTTGAGCAGCGCCTCGGCCTCGGTCGCGGCGATGCCGTCGTAGATCTCGGGGACATGGTGGCATTGCGGGTGCGAAAACACCCGCGCGCCCTGCGCCACGCCCCCCGACTTGGGATCGGAGGCGCCGTAATAAAGCCGCGCGATGCGGGCCGCCGATATGGCCGTGGCGCACATCGCGCACGGCTCGAGCGTGACATAGAGCGCATGACCGGGCAGTCGCTCAGTGCCCGCCGCAGCGCAGCCCTCGCGGATCACGAGGATCTCGGCATGGGCGGTGGGATCGCTGAGTTCGCGGGTGCGGTTGCCCGCCCGCGCCACGATCCGGCCCTCGGGATCGACAAGCACGGCGCCCACCGGCACCTCGCCACGGGCGGCGGCGGCACGGGCTTCGGCAAGGGCCGCGTCCATATGGCTTGCAAAACTCATGCAACTGTCTTGCCCCGCACTCGGCGCTTTCGCAAGGCCGGGCTTTGCGCTAAGCCCTGCGGCATGACAGAGCATACACATAAGGGCGACCGGATCGCCAAGGTGATCGCGCGGGCCGGGCTGGCCAGTCGCCGCGAGGCGGAGCGCATGATCGAGGCGGGGCGGGTTACGGTCAATGGAAAGAAGATCGACCGGGCGGCGCTGAATGTGACGGACAAGGACCGGATCGCGGTGGATGGGCGCGACCTGCGCGCGCCGGAGCCGCAGCGGCTGTGGCTCTATCACAAGCCCACGGGGCTGGTGACGACCAACAAGGACGAACAGGGCCGGCCCACGATCTTCGACGAGCTGCCCGAGGACCTGCCGCGCGTGATGAGCGTGGGGCGGCTGGACATCAACTCGGAAGGGCTGTTGCTGCTGACCAATGATGGCGCGCTCAAGCGCAAGCTGGAGCTGCCATCGACCGGCTGGCTGCGCCGTTACCGGGTGCGCGTGAATGGCAGGCCGACCGACGACACTTTTGCACCATTGCGCCAAGGTCTTGTTATCGATGGAGAAAAATTCCAGCCGATGATCGTGACCCTGGACCGCCAGCAAGGCGCCAACGCCTGGGTGACAGTGGGGATCCGCGAGGGGCGCAACCGCGAGGTGCGCCGCGCGATGGAGGCCGTGGGGCTGAGCGTCAACCGGCTGATCCGGGTGTCCTATGGGCCGTTCCAGTTGGGCACGCTGAAGCCCGGAGCGGTCGAGGAGATCCGGCCAAGGATCCTGCGCGATCAGCTGGGTGAAAAGTCCGAGGACGCGCCGAAGAAACCGGGCAAGCCCGCGCCGAAACGGACGCGGCGGCGGAGCTGAGGGGCGAATCAGCCCCGAACCCCTTTTTTAACTGGCAAAACCGGCTTCGGCACAACGTCGGTATCACGTCGGTATCGCGTCGGTGCCGGCACCGAAAAGGCCCCGTGGTTAACAGGGCGCGCGGTGATGTCGGTACGAAACGGGACGTGTTTCGTCCCAAACCCACGCGCAGCATCCGGGGCCGGTCACACGCCGGTGGGCGCGCTCCAGCTTTTGCGGTAGGCGCGCGGTGACATGCCGAAGCGCTTGCGGAACCGGGCGGCCATCTGCGAGGCGCTGTTGAAGCCGGTGGCGGCGGCAATCTCGGCCACGCTGAGATCGGTTTCGTTCAGAAGCGCATGGGCCCGCGAAATCCGCAGATCGATATAGAACTGCGCGGGCGTGGTGCCGACATGGGCGGTGAACAGCCGTTCGAGCTGCCGCCGCGACACGCCGACATGCGTGGCGAGCGCGGTCATCTCGAGCGGGGTCTCGAGGGTTTCGTTCATCAGGCGCATGGCGGCGATCAGATGCGGATTGCGGCTGCCCAGGGCGAAGGAATAGGCGGATTTCTGTTTGGTCTGCTGCAGGTTCGAGCGGAAATGCAGGCACATGTCGGCGACGATCGTCGCCAGATCGGCGCCGTGATGCGTTTCGATCAGGTCGAGCATCATGTCGGTGGCCGCACTGCCGCCGCCGCAGGTGATCAGGCCCCGGTCGTTTTCATAAAGCGCGCCCGTGGGTTCCAGCCCGAAGAAGCGTTCGACGAAGGCGGGCTGGTTTTCCCAATGCAGGGTGAAGCGGCGATTGTCGAGCAACCCTGCCTCGGCCAGGGCGAAGGCGCCGGTGCAGATCCCCCCCAGCCGTGCGCCGAAAGTGTGCTGGCGGCGAATCCAGCGCACGATGCGGGGATGGGTCGTTTCGGTCGGTTCGATCCCGGCGCAGACGAAAGCCATGGCATCGCGCGGCACGTCGGTCAGGCCGCTATCGGGGGTGATGTTGACCCCGCAAGAGCATGTCACCGGCCCGCCATCGCCGGTCATCACGTACCAGCGGTAAAGCTCGCGCCCCGCCACCTGGTTGGCCACGCGCAAGGGTTCGAGCGCCGAGGTGAAGGCCAGCAGCGTCAGTTTCGGGAGCAACAGGAAATGCACGTCGCGGGGCGGCCCGTCATAGGCCACGCGGAAACTGGCGGCGCCCTTGGGAACGAAAGAACGAGTGGTCATGATGTCTTTTAAAGCGTTTCGAGAAAAACCTTAAAGCGTTTCGCGACATGCGGTGCCATGTTCAACCGTTGCACGCGGTCCGCGCGGCAGGCGGCCGGATGCAAGCGCGCCGGGCCGGATCGGTTTTGCGGCCGGGTGGCAAGGACCGGCACAGGCGCAAGATAGCGTGATCTTACCCCTAGCAAGCTGCGCATGCATCGCCTAAGTTCTTCATGTCTTTAGGGGGTAAGCGTTCTGATGTCGGATACCGGTTTGCAGAAACTGGCCTTTTTCGTGCTGGTGCTTCTGATCCTCTACGCCGCCGTGGCGGGGGGCGGCTGATGGCACGTCGCTTCGGTGGAAAATTCAGCCCCGATGGGCCGACCGGTACGGCGCACCCCGATGCGGGTGCCAAGGATCGCGGCAGCTACCAGGGCGCGCAACGCACCAAGGCGGGTGGCCGCGTCAACCTGCTGTTCCTGGCGCCGCTGCCGCTGATCTGGCAGGCCTTCACCGCAGAACCGATTGTCATGGCGCAATACCTTGCGGCGCTTGGCCTGCTTTTGCTGGCGGCGTGGCTCACGCGCGAGGGCATCCTGGCGCAGGAAGCCTATGAGGCGCGCAAGGTCGCGCGCCGGCCCGCCGTGCCGCGCAAGATGCTGGCCTCGGCGATCACGGGCGCAGGGCTGTTCATGACGGGGATCGCCGGGCACGGCCCGGTTGATGCGATCATCCTGGGCGCGCTTGGCGTGGTGCTGCATGCGTTTTCCTTCGGGCTCGATCCCTTGAAGGACAAGGGCATGGACGGGGTGGACCTGTTCCAGACCGACCGCGTGGCGCGCGCGGTGGACGAGGCCGAAAAGCATCTGGGCGCCATGTCGGAGGCGATCAAGCGCGCCGGGGACCGCGCCCTGGAGGCGCGGGTCGAGCGGTTCCAGGGGACGGCACGGCGGCTGTTCCGAACGGTCGAGGAAGACCCAAGGGACCTGACGGCGGCGCGGAAGTTCCTGTCGGTCTACCTTGTGGGGGCCCGTGATGCGACGGCCAAGTTCGCCGATCTTTACGCGCGCAACCGGGATCAGGGCGCGAAGGCGGATTTCACCGCGTTGCTGGATGACCTGGAGGGGAATTTCGCCGCGCGCACCGAAAAGCTGCTGCTGGATGACCGGAGCGACCTGGATATCGAGATCGAGGTGCTGCGCGACCGTTTGAACCGTGAGGGCATCCGCCCGCAACCTGACAACGAGTAAGGGGACCGCCATGTCAGATACCACCCGTCAGAAAGCCGAGGCCGCGCTGGCCGAGGTCGAGGAAGTGAGCCGCGCCATCCTGCCCGAGCCGTCGGATGCCAACGCGATCGTCCCGCTGGAAAAGGCGGAAACCGCCGTCGCCGGAGAGATCCGCAAGCGCATGGACGAGATCGACATGGGCGACACCAATTCGATCGTGTCCTTCGGGTCGGCGGCGCAAGCGGAATTGCAGGAAATCAGCCAATCCATGCTGACCGGCGTGCGCAACAAGGATGTGGGCCCGGCAGGCGACAGCCTGCGCGGGATCGTCACCACGATCCGGGGCTTTTCGGTCAGCGAGCTGGATGTCCGGCGCGAGCGCAGCTGGTGGGAGAAACTGCTGGGCCGGGCCGCGCCCTTTGCCAAGTTCACCGCCAAGTTCGAGATGGTCCAGTCGCAGATCGACAAGATCACCGACGATCTGCTGCATCACGAGCATACGCTTTTGAAGGACATCAAGTCGCTTGACCTGCTCTATGAAAAGACGCTGCAATTCTATGACGAGCTGGCGCTGTATATCGCGGCGGGCGAAGAAAAGCTGAAAGAGCTGGATGACAGCGTGATCCCGGCCAAGGAGGCCGAGGTTGCAGCCGCCCCCGAGAACGATCAGGTGATCCGCGCCCAGGAGCTGCGCGACCTGCGCGCGGCAAGGGACGATCTGGAGCGGCGGGTGCATGACCTCAAGCTGACGCGGCAGGTGACGATGCAGTCGCTGCCCTCGATCCGGCTGGTGCAGGAGAATGACAAGAGCCTGGTGACCAAGATCAACTCGACCCTGGTGAACACCGTGCCGCTGTGGGAGACGCAGCTGGCGCAGGCGGTGACGATCCAGCGCTCGGCCGAGGCGGCGGCGGCGGTGCGCGATGCCAATGACCTGACCAACGAGCTGTTGACCGCCAATGCCGCCAACCTGCGCGAGAGCAACCGGATGATCCGGCAGGAAATGGAGCGCGGCGTCTTCGATACCGAGGCGGTGAAGAAGGCGAATGCCGACCTGATCGGCACGATCGAGGAAAGCCTGCAGATCGCCGACGAGGGCAAGGCCAAGCGGGCGGCGGCCGAAGAGGAGCTGAAGAAGATGGAGGCCGAGCTGCGCGACACGCTGGCGGCCGCCCGGTCGCGGCGCGACGGGGTGGGCGACACCTCGGGCACCGCGGTTCCGCAAGGCTGAGGTCACAGGTGCGCGGCATGAGGGTCAGGCGGGGGATGACGGCGGGGCTGGCGGCGCTGGCCCTGTCGGGATGTGTGACCCAGCCGGGGCCGGAGGCGCCGGCGGTGCCGGCTGCCGTCGCGCCGCCCGTGGCCGAGGCCCCGCAGGGGCCGTCGGAGGCGAGCCGCGCGCTGAGCCGGTATTACGCGGCGGTCGAGGCCGATCTGCTGGTGCAGGGCCTGTTGCGCACCGATGGCGGCGGCATCGACACGCCCTATACCGACACCGACGTGATGCGCAATTTCGAGCGCATCGCGTTCTACGACGAATACGAGCGCAACGCGGGGTTCCGCCGTTCGAACGGGCAGGCCGTGGGATTGCGCAAATGGGTCAGGCCGGTGCGGATGTCGGTGGAGTTCGGGGCGGGTGTCCCCGAGGCACAGCGCCGGTTCGACGAAAGAATGGTGACGGCCTATGCCGCGCGGCTGGCCGATATCACCGGGCATCCGATTTCCGTGGCGCCCCGCAATCCCAATTTCCACGTGCTGTTCATGTCCGAGGACGACCGCGAGGAGGCCATTGCCCGCATCCGGCAGATCGTGCCGGATATCAACGGCGCGTCGCTGGCGCTGTTCCGGACGTTGCCGCGCTCGATCCATTGCCTGGTGGTGGCGTTCTCGGGCAGTCAGAGCGATCACACCTATACGCGCGCCATCGCCTTCATCCGCGCCGAGCATCCCGAGCTGATGCGGCGCTCCTGCGTGCATGAGGAGCTGGCGCAGGGGTTGGGGCTGGCCAATGACAGCCCGCGCGCGCGGCCGTCGATCTTCAATGACGACGACGAGTTCGCGCTTCTGACCCGCCATGACGAGCACTTGCTGAAGCTGCTTTACCACCCTGCCCTGACGCCGGGAATGACCCCGGAGCAGGCCCGTCCGATCGTCGCCCGCCTGCTTGGCGAAGAGACCGGGCCGATGTGAGCCAAAAGGAGAGTTTGAAGATGGGTATCCTTGATTTCCTGTCCGGCCAGTTCATCGACGTGATCCACTGGACCGACGACACCCGCGACACGATGGTCTGGCGGTTCGAGCGCGAGGGCCACGAGATCAAGTACGGCGCCAAGCTGACGGTGCGCGAGGGGCAATCGGCGGTGTTCGTGCATGAGGGCCAGCTGGCGGATGTGTTCACGCCCGGGCTCTATATGCTCGAGACCAACAACATGCCGATCATGACCTCGCTCAATCATTGGGATCACGGGTTCCGGTCGCCCTTCAAGTCCGAGATCTATTTCGTCAACACCACCCGGTTCGGCGATCTGAAATGGGGCACCAAGAACCCGATCATGATGCGCGATCCCGAGTTCGGCCCCACCCGTCTGAGGGCCTTCGGCACCTATGCCGTCAAGGTCAGCGATCCGGCGCGGTTCCTGTCCGAGATCGTCGGCACCGACGGCGAGTTCACCATGGACGAGATCAGCTTCCAGATCCGCAACATCATCGTACAGTCCTTTTCGCGGATCATCGCGGGATCGGGCATTCCGGTGCTGGACATGGCCGCCAACACGAGCGACCTGGGCAAGCTGGTGGCGACCGAGATTTCCAAGGTGGTCGCCGATTACGGCCTGAGCATTCCGGAATTCTATATCGAGAACATCTCGTTGCCGCCTGCCGTGGAGGAGGCTTTGGACAAGCGCACCTCGGCCGGGTTGGCCGGGGATCTGGGCCGGTTCACGCAGTATTCGGCCGCCGAGGCGATGACGGCGGCGGCCAAGAACCCGTCGGGCGGCGGCGGGATCGGTGCGGGGCTTGGTATGGGCATGGGCATGGCGATGGCGCAGAACCTGGCCGCGCAGGGCCCATGGGGTGCGGCACCGGGGGGCGCAGACCCCGCCGCGGCGGCACCTCCGCCCCCGCCTCCGCCGCCGGTCGAGCATATCTGGCACATCGCCGAGAAGGGCCAGACGCATGGGCCCTATTCCAAGGCCGATCTGGGGCGCATGGCCGCCGAGCGGAAACTGACCCGCGAGACCCATGTCTGGACCGCAGGGCAGGACGGCTGGAAACATGCCGAGGATGTGCCGGAGCTGGCGCAGCTTTTCACCATCCTGCCGCCGCCCCCGCCGGAGGCCTGACCCCCGAAAGGAGACCTGCCCATGCGACGCCGGGCGACCATCGTGCTGCATTGGAGCACCGCCGCGCTTTTGCTGTTCGTGCTGGCCGCAGGCCCCGGCGCGGTGGCGCTGCTGGACTGGGCCTATGCGCTGTCGGCGGCGGCGATGGCCGGGCTGGCGGCGATTTTCGGCGTGATGAACGGGCCGGGGCCGAAGCTTGAAGGGGCGTTTCGCGCGGCCCATCCGTGGATGAGCCGGGGGCTGTACCTGCTGCTGGCCTGGTCGGCGCTGAGCCTTGGGGCAGTTCAGTCGGGGCGCGCCCTGCCCGGCCCCGAGGCGCGGACGGTGTTGCTGGTGGTGCTGTCGGCGGCGATGATCCACGCGGTGTTCAACCTGTGGCGCCACACGGCGCTTGGGGATGGGGCCTTGCGGCGGATCAGCCCGTCGCTGTTTCACAAGATCCTCTGAGGACAGGACGCATGACCGTGCAAGCCCCGCCCGCCCCCCTGCAAGATCACCGCTTTCCCTGCGAGCAATGCGGGGCCGATTACCGGTATGATCCCAAGGCCGGGCAGCTGATCTGCGATCATTGCGGGCATGCCGACGAGATCGCGCAGCCCGGCCCCTGGGCCAGCCCCATCGAAGAGCTGGATTTCGAGCGCGCGCTGAAGGCCGATCTGCCCGAGCGGGAGATCGAGGAAACCCGCGTGATCAGCTGCCCCAATTGCGCGGCACAAGTCGAGTTCGACGACACGCTCCATGCCGCCGAATGCCCGTTCTGCGCCACGCCCGTGGTCACCGATACCGGCACGCATCGCCATATCAAGCCCAAGGCACTGTTGCCCTTCGCCCTGGACGAGGCCGCCGCCCATGAGGCGATGACCGATTGGCTGGGCAGCCTGTGGTTCGCCCCGAACGGCTTGCAGGCCTATGCCCGAAAGGGGCGCAAGATGCAGGGCATCTACGTGCCCTACTGGACCTTCGACGCCGACACCCAATCCACCTATACCGGGGAGCGCGGCACGGTCTATTACGAGACGCAGCTGGTCATGCGCGACGGCAAGAACCAGTCGGCGCGCGTAGCCAAGGTGCGCTGGAGACCGGCCTCGGGGCGGGTGGCGCGGCTGTTCGACGATGTGCTGGTGCTGGCCTCGCGCAGCCTGCCGAGGAAGTTCACCGACGACCTGGAGCCCTGGGACCTTGCCGCGCTCGAGCCCTATAACCCCGAATACCTGGCGGGGTTCCGGGCCGAAGGCTATGCGGTGGACCTGGAAGAGGGCTATGCCAAGGCACGCGCCAAGATGGATGCCGCCATCGCGCGCGATGTGCGCTTCGATATCGGCGGCGACCGGCAGCGCATCCACGAGATCCGAACGCAGGTGTCGGATGTGACCTTCAAGCATGTGTTGCTGCCGGTCTGGCTTGCGGCCTACAAGTACCGGGGCGAGACCTATCGTTTCGTGGTCAACGGGCGCACGGGGCAAGTCCAGGGTGAGCGGCCCTGGTCGGTGTGGAAGATCGCGTTTGCGCTACTGCTGGCGCTTCTGGTCATGGCCGGGCTGGAATATTATGGAATTCTGGACACGGGGATTTTCTGATGTCAGAGGCATTCGACATTTTCGAGGGACTGCTGAGCACGCGCTATTCGTGCCGCGCCTTCCGGCCCGATCCGGTGCCGGGGGACGTGATCGCCCGGATCGTGCAGGCGGCGGGGCGCGCGCCATCCTGGTGCAATGCGCAGCCCTGGCAGGTGACAGTGACGCAAGGCGCGCAGACGGACGCGTTCAGGCAAGCCTTGTTGGAGGTGGCGGCGTCACAGGCCCCCGCGCCGGACCTGCCCTGGCCCGAAAGCTATCCCGGCGCCCATGGCGAGCGGCGGCGGAGTTGTGGCTATCAGCTTTACGAGGCGGTTGGGGTCGCCCGCGACGACCGCGACGCCCGGACCGCGCAATCGATGCGCAATTTCGCACTGTTCGATGCGCCGCATGTGGCGATCGTGCATTCCGAGGCGGCCCTCGGGGCCTATGGCGCGATGGATACGGGCGGGTTCGTGACAGCCTTCATGCTGGCGGCACGGGCGCTTGGGGTGGACACGATCGCGCAGGCCTCGGTCGCGGCGCATGCACCGATGATCCGGGCGCATTTCGGACTGCCCGAGACGCGGCTGATCCTGTGCGCGATCTCGTTCGGGTATGGCGATGCGGATCATCCGGCCAACGGGTTTCGCACCGACCGCGCAGGTCTGGACGAGGTCCTGGACCTGCGCGGCTGAGCATGGGGGCGTCAGCCCCGGTTGATCGCGATCTTGCGGGCGGGGCTGGTCGCGGCGGTGCGCTTGGGCACCGACAGCGTCAGCACGCCATCCTTGAGATCGGCCGCGATCTGGTCGCCATTGGCATCGGCAGGCAGGCGGAAGGTGCGGCTGAAGGCGCCGTATTGCCGTTCGGAGAAGAACCAGGTGTCGCCCGTTTCCTCGCGCGTGTGGGTCTTCTCGCCCTTGACGGTCACCACCCCGTCATGCACCGAGATGTCGATCTCGTCTTCCGAGACGCCCGGCAGTTCCATGGTGATCCGGTAGGACTGATCGTCCGCCGATGCATCCGAGGCGGGTGACAGCCAGTCGGCGACGCGCTGGCCCAGGTGGCGCAGCGGTTCATAGAGCGAGGGCCAGGCGCCCGATGTCTGTGATTTTTCAACCATGTGGATAGCTCCTTTGCCGAGTTGAGGACGCAAGAAACCTTGCACCGGATCGCGGCGGGCGCCTTGACAGGCATCAAGGGCCGGGCCTGGGCGGGGGGCTTGCATCGGGGGGCGGTTTTGCGCATCCCTTGCGCGGCAAGCCCGCCCCACCACAAGGAGACAGCCCATGCGCGCCCTGTTGCAACGTGTCACACATGCCTCGGTCACGGTCGAGGACGAGGTCGTGGGGCGCACCGGCCCGGGCCTGCTGATCCTGGTCTGCGCGATGCAGGGCGACACCAAGGCGCAGGCCGATCAGCTGGCCGCCAAGATCGCCAAGCTGAGGATCTTCGTGGACGAGGCGGGCAAGATGAACCGCTCGGTGCGCGATATCGAGGGCAGCGCGCTGGTGGTGAGCCAGTTCACGCTGGCCGCCGACACCAGCCGGGGCAACAGGCCGGGCTTTTCCAGTGCCGCGCCCCCCGAGGAGGGTGCCAGGCTCTATGCGTATTTCGCCAAGGCGCTGGAGGCGCAGGGCGTACCGGTCGAGACCGGACGGTTCGGCGCGGACATGAAGGTGGCGTTGCTGAACGATGGGCCGGTGACGATCTGGATGGAGAGCTGAGAGAGGCCGGTCACGGCTCGCGAAGGGCGTCGCGGGACTTGTAGAGCGGCTTGAGCAGGTATTGCAGCACGGTCTTTTCGCCGGTGTGCAATTCGACCTGCGCCTGCATGCCGGGGCGGATCTCGATATCCGACTGGCGCGGCGTCAGGTGCTGCGTATCCACCCGCAGGGTCACCTTGTAATGCGGATCGCCATCGGGCGCGCGGGAGTTTTCATCCTTGAACGTGTCGGCCGAGATGAAATCCACCGTGCCTTTCAGCGTGCCGTAGATGGTGAAATCATAGGCGGTCAGCTTGATCGTCGCCTCCTGGCCGCGGCGCAGGTTGGCGATGTTCTCGGGCGCGACGCGGGCTTCGACGAAAAGCTCCTCGTCCAGGGGGATGATCTCGAGGATCTGTTCGCCGGGGCGCACCACCCCGCCGATCGTCGTCACGCCCACGGTATTGACCACGCCACGCATCGGGCTGGTCAGCACGGTGCGGTTCAGCTGATCCAGGCTTGCCTCGAGGTTCTGGCGCAGGGTCGCCAGTTCCTTGAGCGTGTCGGAATAGGCCTCGGCGCGGTCCAGTTCGGTCTGGGTGACGATCTCGTTGTAGCGCTTTTCGGCGTCGGCGTGATCCTTGCGCGAGCGGGTCACCTCGATCAGGGCGACGACATTTTTCTTCAGGAGGTTTTCCATCAGCTCGCGTTCCTCGGCGGATTGCGCGAGGATCTTGCGCGCGCCGTCGCTGCGCTTGGCGAAATCGGTCTGCCGGGCATTCAGGAGCACCCGTTCGGAGGCCACGATCTGCGGGCTGCGCGCCGCCAGATCCGCAGGCACGGTGAAATCATACTGTCCCGCAAGTTCGGCCTCGAGCCTCAGGCGGCGGATTTCGAGCGCGGTGATCTGGTCGCGCAGCTCCTCGACCGAGGATTTGAACTGCGTGCCATGCAGACGCGCCAGCACATCGCCACGCTCGACCACGTCGCCTGCGTTGACCAGCAATTCCGACAGGATGCCGCCCTCGAGGTTCTGGATGATCTGCGGGCGCGAGGACGAGATGAATTCGCCATCGGCGCGCACGATCTCGTCTACCGAGGCCAGCGCGGACCAGATCATCACCAGAAGGAAGGTCGCCGCACAAAGCCAGATCGTCAGGCTGGAACCGCGCAGGCGGGCGCCCAGCTGATCGGAGAGATCGGTGGTGTGTGTTGTCATGTCCGAGCCTAACCCCCTGCCCCGCCGGCCTGTGCCAGATGCGCCAGCACCTGATCGCGCGGGCCATCCACGGCCATGCGCCCGTTCTGCAGCAGCATCGTGCGGTTGGTCAGCTGCAGGATCGGCACCCGGTGCGTGGCGATAATGGCCGTGCGATGGGCCAGCCAGCCTTCAAGCCGGCTGACCAGCGTGCGTTCCAGCGTCTGGTCCAGCGCCGCCGTGGGTTCGTCCAGCAAGCAGATTGCCGGGTCCTGCAACCACAGGCGCGCCCAGCCGATCGACTGGCGTTGCCCCTGGCTGAGCCCCTGACCGCCATCGCGGATTTCCAGGTCGAGCCCCTTGGGATGGGATTTCACGAAAGGCCCGAGCCCCGCGAAATCAAGTGCCGCCAGAAGCCTGTCATCGTCACTTTCCAGAAGCGTCAGGTTCAGGTTTTCCCGCAGGCTTCCGGTGAACAGCCGCACGTCCTGGCCCAGGTAGCCGACAAGGCGGCGCAGGTCGCGCGGCTCGATCTGGGACATGTCCGCGCCGTCGATCATCAGGCGCCCACTGCTGGGCGCGTAAAGCCCCGCAAGCAGTTTGAGGAACGTGGATTTCCCCGAGCCATTGGCGCCGAGCACGGCCAGTTTCTGGCCCGGCTGGATGGCCAGCGCGGGAATGTCCACGACCGGCGCCATGTCGGCGTCATAGGTGAATTTCAATTCGCGCAGTTCGAACGCACCGCTGACACGTTCGCGGCGCAGATAGGTGCGGCCGGCTGCGTTGTCCTGGGGGGCATTGGCAATGGCATTGAGCCCCTGCAGCGCGGATTTCACATTGCCCCACCGCGCCATGGTGCCGGCAAGCTGGGTCAGCGGCGCGAGGGTGCGGCCAGTCAGGATGCTGATCGCGATGATCGAGCCGACGGTGAATTCGCCCGCGAACACCAGGTAGGTGCCGAAGATCACGGCGGCGATATAGGTGACCTGCTGGATGCCCTGGCTCCAGAACGTCAGGATCGAGGCCAGTTGGCGTTGCTCGCTGGATTTCAGCGCCTGCAGCGCCGTCAGCTCGGACCACAGGCGGCGGAACCGATCCTCGGCGCGCTGTGTCTTGAGGGTATCAAGCTCGAAGATCGCCTCGTGCAGGAGGCGCGAGGATTTCGCCGAGGCGCCTTGGGTTTCCTGCGTCAGGCGGATCATCTTGCGTTGCAGGAAGACGCCCGGCAGCACCATCAGGATCGCCCCGAGGATCAGCACCCAGACGACATTGCCGCCGATCGAGGCGACCAGCAGAAGAAACACGAAGATGAAGGGCACATCGGCCAGGGTGCCGATGGTGGAGGCGGTGAAGAACTCGCGCACCGATCCGAATTCGCGCATGGCGCTGAAAACCTGGCTGGGCGCCTGGCCTGCCTGTTCCGACCGCATGCCGAGGATCCGGTTCATCAGGAGCTTCTGGGTGGACATCTCGATCTGGCGGCCTGCGCCGTCCATCAGCCGGGCGCGCGCGATCTTGAGCAGGGCCTCCATCATCAGGGCCAGCAGGGCGCCGACGGCCAGCACCCAGAGTGTCGCCTCGGACTGGTGCGGGATCACGCGGTCATAGACCTGCAGGGCGAACAGCGCCACGGCGACGGCCAGCAGGTTGGCCACGAAAGAGCCGAGGATCACCTCGGCGGCGGCCTTGCGGCAGTGCCGGAACTGGCCCCAGAACCAGTGCGCGCCGGCGCCATCCTTGAGATGGGTGTCCGCCAGCCTGTCGATCGAGCACTCGGCGCGGATGGTCTGGCCGGTGAAGACCGGCGCGAATTCGGCGATGGATACGCTGGCGCGGTTGTCGGCACAGGTCTTGTCGTAGATCACAAGATCGGTGCCCGCGCGTTCCAGCACGAGGATGAACTGGCCATCGGTCATGCGCGCCAGCGCCGGCCAGGCCTCGGGGTGGGCGCAATCGGTCACAGCGGCGCGAACCTCGAGCCCCGCCGCCCTGAGACCGGCGGCCAGCATCGCGGGGGCTGAGGCCCGGTCGGCCGGTGGCAGGGTGGTCAGGATGTCGGTGATATCGCGCCTTGTGCAGGCCTGGCCCAGGCAGCCGGCATAAAGGACGATCAACTCGGCAAGGCGCTGCGGGACGCCTGAAGCGGGCGGCGTGCCGCGCGGCGGCGCATCGCAATTCGACACGGTCGAGGCATCGGCCTGGGGCACGGCGCGGATGGTCCAGTTTACCGGGCGCAGGGTCACAGGCGGCTTCCTTCGGCAAGGACGCCCAGATGTTCGGCAATCTCGAGCTGAAGCACGAGGCGTTCATATTTCAGGTCCAGCGCGTCGGCCTGCCGCGCGGCGAAGGTTTCGTAGACGCCGACCACATCCATGACCTGGCGCTGGCCGCCCTTGTACTGGCGTTGGAAGAGATCGAGATTGGCCTTGGCGCGGCTGGCAAGGGCCGCCGCCTCGTCGACCTGGCGGGTCAGGGCCGAGAGCTGGCTTTGCAGCCGGGCGGTGCGGCGCTGCGCATCTTCCTCGGCCTGGCCCACGCGGGCGGTGGCGGCCTCCTGGGTGGCCTTGATGGCGTTCAGGCTGTCGCCGGTGCCAAGCCCCAGAAGCTGGTCCGACGACACGTTGAGCCCGATGCCCGACCCGTTATCGCCCAGGGTGCCGCCCGCTGTCAGACCGGGCAGAAGGCCACCGCGTTCGACCTGTGCGCTGGCGATGTCGCGATCTTTCTCGGCCTCGGCGCGCAGCACCTCGACCGGGCGGACCCCTGATGTGACGGGCGGCAGGTCCGCCAGCCCGGTCACGTCATCGAGGGGGCGGGTGGACATGGCGTTCAGCTCGGCCAGGGCGGTCGCCTCGGCTTCGGACTGGGCGGCGAGCGTGGCGCGGATCTCGGCCAGTTTCTGGCGCAGCACGTTCAGGTCCGACGTGTCCGAGATACCGCCGGCCACCCGCTCGGACATGACCCATTCGAAATGCTCCATGTCCTTGAGGGTCTGCTGTTCCAGCGTCTTGCGCTCGCGCGCCTTCATCGCGGACAGGTAGAGGGTCAGCGCGGTGCGGATGCGGGCATTGGTGTCCTCGGCCAGGGTGACGGCCGCGACCTCGACATCGGCCTTGGCGAAGGCGCGCTCGGCCTTCTTGCGGCCATTGTCGAACAGCACCTGCTCCACGACCAGCTGCGCGATCACGTCGCTGAGGCTGGTGAGGCTGATATTGGGCCCGATCTTCGGCAGCCAGTTCTTCGAGGCCGCCCGCGCCCTGAGCCGCGCGCTGCGCAATTCCGCCTCGGCGGGGCGGCTGTAGGCGGCCAGCACCGGATCGACGATCCGTGCATAGGGGCTGTCCGAAGGGATGACGCTGCGCCGCGCCTGCAGGGCGCTGATCACGGGTGAGGCTGCGGCTTCGGCACGGGCGGCGGCATCGGCATCGCCCGGAGTGCCGAGGCCCGACAGACCGCCCATGAAGCGGGATGCCTCGCCGGTCGATCCGTCGTCGCCTGCGTCGGGTGACATGCACCCGCTCAGCGTCAGCGCGGCAATCATGCACGCGCCCAACCGCTGGATTCCGTCCCTCTGCCCCATCATTGCCCCTTGAGCGGTAGCTTTTTATGGTTTGTGGCGCGCAGGGGCCAAGGCCCGCGCGCGCCAAGGTCTTGTGCGTCAGGTGATCACGTCGATCTTTTCGTCGACGACGATCGTGGCGTCCTGACCAAGCGTGTAGATATCGTATCCCTGTGGCTCGAGCGCGCCGCCATTGACCCGCTGCGCCCCGGTGATGATCACCGTGTCGTCCGTGCCGCCGTCGATCTGCAGCGTATCGGAATTGTCCGACAGGTCGCGCAGCTGCTGTTCGGTCAGGGTCAATTGGCTGCGGTCGGCAAAGCGCAGGTCGACGGCGTCGATCTGGAACTGGGCCAGGTTGGGATTGCCGAGATCGACCGTCGAGGTGTTGACCTCGTCCAGCACGAGGTAGGTGCTGGAGGTGTTCTGCGCGCCATCGGTCGTGGTGACCACCAGCTGCGAGCCGTCGGGGATGGATTGCGGCTGTCCCGACTGGTTGAGAAAGAAATGATCCGTCTCGCCAAGAAAGGCGTTTTCATCATTGTAAAGCGCCATGTCGTTGACGCTGCCATCGGCGCCGACCTGATGCACCGAGACCGGATCATCCCCCGTTTCGGTGGTGATGTAGCGATATCCGCCACCCTGCCGGAAATATCCCACGATTTCGGCTTCGCCGGGCGCCACCATGTCGATGGTGACCGATCCCGGGATCGTGTCCACGTTGCCGGCGGGATCGGTGACCGTGATGACCGCCTGCGCCGTGGTTTCGGTGCGCGGCACGTCGCCTTGCGGGACGGTCAGGGTCCAATCGCCATTGGCATCGCTGGAGGTGCGGTAAACATTGCCGAAGATCTCGATCCTGACCTGGGAATTGGCCTCGGCGGTGCCGGTGAGTTCCAGACCGCCCTGCGCCGCGGCGATATTGGCCACGCCGTTGATCGCGCCTGTCGTCTCGCCCTGCGCCATGTCCAGAACGACAGTGTCGATGAAGACCGTTTCGGTCAGTTCCGAGATATTGCCGACGGGATCCTCGACCGACACGGTCAATGTGGCGTCGCGCTGACCGGCAGAGATGGAATTGGGGCCGAAGCGCGCCGTCCAGTTGCCATTGCCATCCACGACCGCCTGGCGGCTGATGCCGTCGATATTCACCCAGACGATCGATCCGGGTTCGATCGTGCCGCTGATGTCGAAACCGCTGCGCACGATATCGCCGTTCAGCACGTTGCGGCCATCGGTTGTCGTGGCGAATTGCGGCGGGGTCAGGTCCAGGTCATCGACGCGGGTGTCGACAAGCAGCGTGCGGCTGACCGTGTCGCTGTTGCCGTAAGGATCGGTGATCGTTGCCGACACGACCGGATTATGCAGGCCCGGCGTGAGATCCGCCATATCATAGCGCTGCTGCCAGACACCGGCGCTGTTGGCCCGCACGGTGAATTCCACCCCATCGAGATCGACCACCACATTGGCGAAGGGATCGGCCGTCCCCGACACGATCACGCCGTTTTCATAGGCCGTGGCGTTGATCACGCCCTGGTTCCCGATGGCGTCACCGTTCATCGTGAGGGTGCCGGCCTCGGTATCGACCGAGATGCTGCGCGTGATGGACCGGACGTTATTGGCCCCATCCGTCGCCGTGATCGTCACATCGCGTTCGTAGTCGCCGGGCGGGATCTGCGCCCCCGAGAACGAGGCCGTCCAGTTGCCCTGTGCATCGAGATCGGCATTCACCACCGAGCCCATGAACCTGAGCACGACCGAGGTGGAGCCGGGCTCGACCGTGCCGTTCAGGGTAAATCCACCCCCGATTTCGGCCCCGCTGATCACACCGTCATCGCCGCCGGGCGTGCCCGACTGCGTGAGGTCGCGCACTTCCAGATCAACGCGGATCTGTTCCGAGATGCGGCTGATGTTGCCGGCCGCATCCTGGGTGGTCGCGGTGATGGTCGCGTCGAACTGCGTGTCGGGCAAGGCGAAGGGATCGAACTCGGCGCGCCAGGTGCCGTTGCCGGTGGTCGTGACCTGCTGTGTCTGACCATGGATCGACACCGTGACCAGCGTGTTCGGCTCGGACGTGCCGGTGATCACCAAACCTTCGTTGCGGGCGATATCGCCGTTCAGGACACCGTTGTTGCCAACAGAGCTTGCATTGATCGACAGACCGGGATGGATCGTATCGATCGAGATCATCTCGTTCAGGGTTGTCGTGTTGCCGGCGGCGTCGCGGGCGACGATGGTGACCGACTGTTCATAATCGCCATCGCGTATATCGCCGGGCTGGAACGTCACCTGCCAGTTGCCATTGCCATCGACAGTTGTGCTTTGGGACGCCTGGTCGATGGTGACCGTGATCGTGGCGCCGGCCTCGCCGGTGCCGGAAATGTCGATACCGTCATGGTAGTCGTCGTGATTGACCACGTGATTGGCGCCCATCAAGCCTTGGGTCACCAGCGCCTCGGGCGGGGTCGTGTCAATCGAGATCGTCGGCCCCTGCAGCACGGTTTCGGTGCCGTTCGGTTCGGTCACCGTGACGGTCACGCCGTGATCGCCGTCCGGCGGGAAGGTGCCGCCCTGGAACACGGTTTCCCATGTGCCATCGGGATTTGCCGTGGTTTCAACGGTTTCGCCGCCGATCTGGACAACGACGGTCGATCCCGGCTGCGCCTGCCCGGTGATCCTGATCTCGCCGTTTTCGGCCCCGTCGCCGCCGATCGAGATCAGGCCGTTTTCGTTGACCGAGGGTTCGATGCGCGCCGGGGGTGTCGAGCCACCGCCCCCCGTGGCGCCGGGGACCACGCCGCCGCCGCCCCCGCTTGAGCCGCCAAGGCCGCCCGCAACGACGCCTGCCGCCACGGCCGAGGCCGCAAGACCCGCAGCCCCTGCACCCGCGCCGCCCAGAAGGCCCGCGCCACCGATCAGGCCCGCACCGAGCATCGACACGGACTGGTCTTCGCCGTCCATGACGGGGGCCACGATTTCCGAGCTGTCGAGGAAGATCAGGTCGTCCGACGGGCTCCATTTGCCCCACATCTCGGTCGGGCCGTATTGTGCATAGAGCGCGCCCTGCTGGCCTTCGATCAGGGTCACTTCGTTGAGATAGCCATCGGCGCTGATGAAGAGCCGCGATTGCGGTTCTCCGGCGGCGTTGAAATAGCCATCCAGCACGATGACCCGGCCATCCGCCAGGGTGATCTCGAGGGCAGAGCCGTCGCGCCTGTAAGACTCGATCTCGAACTGCCTGAGATTGAAGGAAATTTCCTGATTGCCGCCAAGCGGCACGATCGTGACATCGCTGCCATTCGATATCGCGTCACGATTAAGAACGCCCGCATCAGAGCGAGTCACATACTCGATACTCATACTTACACCACTCTACCTCAAGGGAAGCCCCGTCTTTTTGCGGGGTCGTCTTGTTATCTAAAGTTACTACTATTTTCCCGGCTCAACTTCTAGTGTTTTTTTAGCAAAAACCGCAAAATCGGTTAATCCGGAGCAAATATCGTAGGTCGTCACAAGCGTGGACGCCCCCGAAACGATGCGCGCGGCGCCCATCTGCCGCAAGACGGTGCACCCCCTGTTTTTCACCGGGTCGGGACGCCAGTTTTCGGTTGACGCAAGACCCGCATGGCAACACAGTCGCGCAGTTTTTCTGACATTCGCATGAGGACGATGTGACGACACAATTCTCGGATACCGTTGCGCTTCTGGGCGATCTGATCGCCTTTCCCACCGTTTCGGAATTCAGCAATCTGGACATGATCGCCTACCTGGCGCACCGGTTGGAAAGCGACGGCGCGAAGGTCGATATCTTCCATGACGAGATCGGGCATAAAGCCAATCTTTTCGCGACGATAGGGCCCGAAGTTGATGGCGGTATCGTGCTGTCGGGCCATTCGGACGTGGTGCCGGTGGACGAGCAGGACTGGTCCAGCTACCCGTTCGAGATGACCGAACATGAGGGGCTGCTTTACGGGCGGGGGACCTGCGACATGAAGGGGTTCATCGCGGCGGCCGTGGCGATGGCGCCCTATTTCGCCGAGCGGGTGCGCGACCGGCCGATCCATTTCGCCTTCACCTATGACGAAGAGGTGGGATGCCTTGGCGGGCAGGCACTGGTCGAAAGCCTGAAGCAGCGCGGCATCCGGCCCGGCGTGGCGATCATCGGCGAGCCGACCTCGATGCGGATCATCGAAGGCCACAAGGGGTGCTATGAATATACCACGCATTTCCAAGGACTTGCAGGCCACGGCTCATCCCCGGACCGGGGCGTGAACGCTGTCGAATACGCGGTGCGCTATGTCAGCCGCCTGTTGGAGCTAAAGGACGAGTTGCGCAGCCGGGCGCCGGCCAGCAGCCGGTTCGATCCGCCCTGGACGACGATCAACACCGGGAGCCTGTCGGGGGGTGTGGCGCATAACGTGATCGCGTCGATCGCCAAGCTGGAATGGGAGATGCGGCCGGTGCAGGCCGAGGACGCGCAATATGTGAAGGACAACCTCAGGGACTATTGCAACGACGTGCTGCTGCCGGCAATGCGCGCGGTGTGTCCCGAGGCGTCGATCACCACGGAAGTGATCGGCGAAGTGGAAGGGCTGGAACCCGCAGATGTCAATGAAGCCAAGGACATACTGATGGAACTTACAGGGGCGAACACCGCCGACCTGGTGCCCTTCGGGACCGAGGCGGGGTTGTTCCAGAGCTATGGGATGTCGGCGGTGGTCTGTGGGCCGGGGTCGATCGAGCAGGCGCACAAGCCGGATGAATATGTGTCATTGGACCAGTTGCAGCAATGCGTCGACATGCTGGGCCGGTTGGGAGACAAGCTGGCGGCATAATATGCCGCCAGATCAAGGGCTTGGCGTCAATCCTTCACAAAGGTGAGGTAATGGGGCCGACGGCCTTCGCGCAGGGCCTTTTGCTCGTAACGTGTTGAAATCCAATCCTTCCAAGGCTCCCGCCAATCGGCGGGGCGCTCGGCCTGCCATGTGAAGCCGTGGCGCGGCACCTGTTCGAGCGTCTGGCGCACATAGTCGGGAATATCCGTGGCCACGCGAAAAATAGCGCCTGATTTCAACACCCTGGACAGCGGCCCGAGGTAATCGGGCGTCACGAACCGGCGCCGGTGGTGGCGTTTCTTGGGCCAGGGGTCGGGGTAGAGAAGGAAGGCGCGGGAAATGGCGTTTTCGGGCAGAACATCGAACATGTCGCGGACATCGCCGGGGTGCACCGCTATATTTTGTGCGCCGCTGTCGCGGATCTTGCCCAGAAGCATCGCCACGCCGTTGATATAGGGCTCGCAGCCAATCAGACCGATGTCGGGGTTGCCCACGGCCTGGTGCACCATGTGTTCCCCACCGCCGAAACCGATCTCGAGCCAGATATCGCGATCCCCGAAAAGGGATTTCAGATCAAGGGGTTCACGGTCGGGGTTCACGTCCCAATCGACCGGTCCGGGCGAGAGTTTGGCGAGGTCCTGATCGAGGTAGGTCTGCTGCGAGGCGCGCAGGCCCTTGCCCTTGAAACGGCCATAGAAATTGCGCCACGGGGCGCCGGAGGGGTGTTTTTCGCTGCTCATGGGGATCAGATGCACCAGATCGGGGGCGGGCTGCAAGCCCCTCGGGTCTTGGGCGGAATTGTGTAGGGTTCGTACGAAACTTACGCGCGTTCAGGACGAAACCGGGGGCCGAGGATCGGAGTTGTGTCCATGATGGACACAACTCCGGGTTTTTCGCGGGATCAGACGGCCTTTTTCAGCGCCTCGACCAGATCGGTCTTTTCCCAGCTGAAGCCGCCATCGCCATCGGGCTCGCGGCCGAAATGGCCGTAGGCCGCGGTGCGCTGATAGATCGGCTTGTTCAGCTCGAGCTTGTCGCGGATGCCGCGCGGGGTGAGGTCCATGACCTTGGCGACGGCCTCTTCGATCTTGGCGGGCGGGATTTCACCGGTGCCGTGGGTGTCCACATAGATCGACAGCGGACGGGCCACGCCGATCGCATAGGAGAGCTGCAGGGTGCAGCGTTCCGCCATGCCGGCGGCGACCACGTTCTTGGCGAGGTAGCGCGCGGCATAGGCGGCCGAGCGGTCCACCTTGGTCGGGTCCTTGCCCGAGAACGCGCCGCCGCCATGCGGGGCCGCGCCGCCATAGGTGTCGACGATGATCTTGCGCCCGGTGAGGCCCGCGTCGCCATCAGGTCCGCCGATCACGAACGTGCCGGTCGGGTTGACCCACCATTCGGTGCGCGCGGTGATCCATTCGGCGGGCAGGACTTCGCGGATATACGGCTCGACGATGGCGCGGATATCATCGCTGGTCTGGTTTTCGCTTTCGTGCTGGGTCGAGAGCACGATCTGGGTGACCTCGACCGGCTTGCCGTTTTCGTAGCGCAGCGAAAGCTGGCTTTTGGCATCGGGGCGCAGCGAGGGTTCGACGCCGGATTTGCGCACCTCGGCCAGCCGGCGCAGGATCGCGTGGCTGAACTGGATCGGGGCGGGCATGAGCGCGTCGGTCTCGTTGGTGGCGTAGCCGAACATGATGCCCTGGTCGCCCGCGCCTTCGTCACCGCGTTCGCCGGTCACGCCCTGGGCGATATGGGCGGATTGTTCGTGCAGGAGGTTGGTGATCTCGCAGGTTTCCCAGTGGAACTTGTCCTGCTCGTATCCGATATCCCGGATACACGCCCGAGCGATGTCTTCGATCCGGTCCATGTAGACGCGCAGGCGGTCCTGATCCTGTAGTCCGACCTCGCCGCCGATGACGACGCGGTTGGTGGTGGCGAAGGTTTCCGCAGCCACGCGGGCGTTGGGTTCCTCGGCCAGGAAAGCATCGAGGATGGCGTCCGAAATCCGGTCACAGACCTTATCGGGGTGCCCCTCCGAAACGGATTCGGAGGTAAAGATGTAATTGTCACGGGACATGTTGAAAGTGCTCCATTGTGTGTCAGCCGTCACGCCAGGAAGCCGTTGTGACGGGTTCGTCCGTGGTTAAGGGGCCTGCAGAGGCGCGTCAATCGCTATCGGAGCGCGCCGCGGACCTGTTGCGCAGGAATGACAGCGCCAGCAGCAACAATGCCGCACCAATGGCCGGACCATCGCCCGTTCGGGCATAGAGAGTGGGGGCGAGCGGCGGCGGCAGGGGCGCATCGAGCCAGCCCGCCTGCCCCAGAGGGATCGCGGCGGTGACGCGGCCTGCCGCATCGATCATCGCCGAGACGCCGGTATTGGCCACGCGGATCATCGGCAGGCCCTGTTCGGCGCTGCGCAGGCGGGCCTGGGCCAGGTGCTGATAGGGGCCCGACCGGGTGCCGAACCACGCGTCATTGGTAATGAGCAGCAGCATGTCGGGCCGCGCAGGAGCGGCGCGCACATCCTGGGGAAACACGCCTTCGTAGCAGATGAGCGGCAGCGCGAGGCCCAGATCGCCGAGGCCGATCACCTGCGCGCCCGGCCCCGAGGAATAGCCGCGCCCGGCCTGCGCGGAAAAGGCGGTGATGCCGATGCGCGCGGCCAGGTCGCCGAAGGGGATATATTCGCCGAAGGGAACAAGGTGGTGCTTGTCATAAAGGGCCGCCACCTGCCCCGAGGCATCGAGCATCACGAGCGAATTGAAATAGCGCAGCTGATCGCTGCGTTGCAGGCCCAGCACGACGGGCGTGCCGCCTGCGGCGGCCGTGATCGCATCGAAGGCCGGCCCGGCCCGGTCGAGCAGCACGGGGATCGCGGTTTCGGGCCAGACGATCAGGTCGGGGCGCGCGGCGCCCTGCCCGTCCGGCGGCGCGGAGGTGAAGGCGATCTGCCGCTGGAAGAAGGTGCGGGTGTGGTCGGGGTGCCATTTGAGATGCTGGGCGGCGTTGGGCTGCACGAGCCGCACGAGGGGGGCGTCGGGGGCGGGCTGTGCGGCAGGCGTCAGCGCGGCCCCTGCCCCATGAAGCCCCGCGATCAGCGCAAGCACCGTGAGGGCCAGAGGGCGCGGGCCTGTCGCCACGCGCCAGAGGGCTGCGGCCAGTGTCAGCACGATCGCCGTCAGCATCAGCGCGCCACCCCAGGACGCCCAATGAAGCCAGCGCGTGTCGATCAGGGCATGGCCCGTCTGCGACCAGGGAAAGCCGGTGAAGAGATAGGTGCGCGCGGCCTCGGACAGGGTCAGGGCCGCGACCCACGCAAGCGCGCCGCCGCCCGCCGCGCGCGCCAGCGCAAAGCCCGCCGCCCAAAAGAGCGCCAGCCCCGCCGAGAGGCCCAGAAGCGCAAACGGCGCCATCCAGCCATGGCGCGCGACATCGACGAGGAACGGCTCGACGATCCAGTTGAGCGAGAGCATGAAATAGCCGGTGCCCGCCGCCCAGCCGAGCCAGGCGGCGCGGCGCCATGTGGGCGCGGCGGTGAAGATCGCAAAGAGCACGGCAAGCCCGGCCACCGTCAGCGGCCAGAGCCCCCAGGGCGCCTGCCCCAGCCCCGCGAGCGCCCCGATCAGGGCGCAGAGCAGCGCGCGGTGGCGCGCGCGCAGGCCGGCGGCACGGGCCGCGATGGCCTGAAGGCGCGTGTCAGGCATCCTTGTGGTCGGGAAGGCGCACACGCAGGCGTTTGATGCGGCGCGGATCGGCCTCGATCACCTCGATCGAGGCGCCGGAGGGATGTTCCACCACCTCGCCGCGCACCGGGACACGACCCAGGAGCATGAAAACCAGCCCGCCCAGGGTGTCGATCTCTTCCTCGTCCACCTCTTCGACATCGGTCAGCGACAGGCCGGTTTCGGCCTGAAACTCGTCCAGCGGGGTCTTGGCGACGGCGAGATAGCTGCCGGGGCTTTCGCGGACGAAATATTGATCCTCTTCGACATCATGTTCATCCTCGATCTCGCCGACGACCTGTTCGATCAGGTCCTCGATGGTCACGAGGCCGTCGACGCCGCCATATTCGTCGATCACCAGGGCCATGTGGCGGCGGTCACTCTGCATTTTCTGCAAGAGCACGCCGATCGGCATGGAGGGCGGCACGAAGAGCAAGGGGCGCAGCATCTTTTTCAGCGAATAGGCGCTGGCCTGGCCGTTGAAGCCGTGGCGCAGGGCGAAATCCTTGAGATGGACCATGCCGATGGGGGTGTCGAGCGTGCCTTCATAGACCGGCAGGCGGGTCATGCCGCTGTCGCGGAACACATCCACCAGCTCGTCGCGGGAGATCGAGACCGGCACCGAGACGATATCGGCCTTGGGGATGGCCACATCCTCGACCGCCATGTCGCGCAGGTTGCGCAGGCCGGGCATGGCGCCCGAAGCCGAGGCGTCGGGCCGGGAATCGTCTGTCTGGGTTTCGTCACCCGGGGAGAACACCCCGATGATCCGGCGGAAAAACCCGCCCTGGTCGTCGTCACTGTCTTGCCTCTGGGGCTGCGCGCTTTGCGCCGCGTTAGAGGACTCGTCTATACTGTCGCCCATCGTCTCATTTATGTCCAATTGGCGGGGTGCGGACACCCCAATGCAGTCAATATGGGTCAGGGACCCCCAGTTTGCCAAGTATCGCCACCTCGGTTGTTTCCATCAAAGTGGCATCTTGGTCACGGATATGATCATAGCCGAGCAAGTGTAACACCGCATGAACGATCAGATGCGTCACATGGTCTGCAAGCGGCGTGCCGGAGGTTTCGGCCTCGTGCCGGCAGGTGTCCCAGGCGATGGCGATGTCGCCGAGCGGGGTCGGCCCCGCGTCACCCGCTTGCGCGGGCGCCTCGGGGCGGGCGCCGGGCAGATCGGGGGCGAGATCGGTTTCGGGCCAGCTGAGGACATTGGTGGGGCGCGGCTTGTCACGGAAATCGGCATTGAGCGCCATGATGCGGGCGTCGTCGCAGGCGAGAATCGCGATTTCCCACGCGTCGGGGGCAAGGCCGAGATGGGTGAGCGTCGCCCGCGCGGCGGTTTCGGCGAGGTCGGGCAGGTCGAGCGCCTGCCAGCGGTCGTCTTCGAGAATGGTTTCGGTCAGCATGGGGGATGATCGCCGGTCTGGGTTCGGGGGTATCTGGTTGCAGGGTCGGAGTCGGGGGCTCTGCCCGCAGGCTTGGAGTCGGGGGCTCTGCCCCCGGGCCCCCGGGATATTTGGGGCCAGAAGAAGCAGGGCCGCGCGCGCCGATCGGGTGTGGGTGCGGGTAGCGCGTGGCGGGGCGGTGTCGTGGCGCCCGGGTGGCGGGGCCGTGAAGTGGCGCCCGGGTGGCGGGGCCGTGAAGTGGCGCCCGGGTGGCGGGGCCGTGAAGTGGCGCCCGGG
>Ga0189287_100131_pt1 | contig 50216 bp, 26 predicted proteins | sample UW86minimetaG_FD_130319 | JGI IMG/M metagenome (GOLD analysis project Ga0189287, IMG submission 130319) | Marine microbial communities from the Costa Rica Dome - UW86 mini metaG | ecosystem: Environmental > Aquatic > Marine > Oceanic > Photic zone | place: Costa Rica: the Eastern Pacific... | reverse complement strand
TCGGCGGTCCAACGGGTTCCGCGGCGCGCACGATCATGCTTTGGGCCAAAATCGATGACACAGGCACATCTGCCACGCAGACGTTCCTGAGTTACGGCACGAATTCGGCATTGGGCCGTCTCGATTTCCGTGCGGATACGACGAACGGCGCGATCCAGTTGGATGTGAGTACATCGAACATTAGTTTCGATACGATCTCGCCCGCAGACGACGGACAATGGCATCATTATGCATTAGTTATTCCTGCAGATGGACAAACCAATCAGGCGAGCATTTACCAGGATGGTACGCTGCTGACGTCGGTCAATAATGACACCAACGGCACGGTTATGCCGAATACCCTCAGCGGGAACATTGATCTTGGCCAACAGATCGGCGGAAGCTTCCCACTGAATGGCGGCCTTGATGACGTCGCTGTATTCAGCGGTGAATTGAGCGCAGCAGACATTCAGGCTGTTGCATCCGGCGCATCACCGGAGTCCCTCAGCATTGCGCCAGATATGTACTGGCCGTTTGAAGGTGGGTCAGCCGACTCAATTGTTGGCGCTGCAACGGGCACGCTTCAAGGTGATGCTGCGATTGTTGACTCGTCGCCTGTGCATCTTGGTGTGAATGTGCGTACGGCGCTTGATTTCAACGGCGGTGACTCTGTACAGACGGGATTAACAACTTTACCGGATAATTTCACTGTTGAGGCTTGGTTCGAGACCAACGATAACCCGGCTGATGGCAATTATAAGACAATCCTTTCAAAGCAGACAGGCGGAAGCGATTTCACATCCGAGTTTAGTTTGCAGGTCAATAATCAAGGGCAGCTTTTATATTTCATGGGTAACGGGTCTGGATATGGAATCCTGATTGATGACACTCCAGTACTTGATGGCAACACATGGTACCATACATCCGTTAGCCACGACGGCACGACAGGCGAGACGACCCTATATCTAAACGGAAATGAGATTGCGACCGGCATTTTCTCAGGAACGCGCCAAAGTGGAACCGATCCGTTAGAAATTGGCCGTTATGAAAACAGTGCGACGCAGACGTTCCTCAGCCCGATTGCTGATGTTCGTGTGTGGGGCGATATTCGGACTGCAGGTGAAGTTTCAAACAGTATGGGTGGGTTTGTTTCTGCCGACTCGGACGGATTGCTGGCAAACTGGCGTCTCGACGATGCATCAGGCGGTGTCGCCACGACGGTATCTGATGCGGCAGGCAGCAACGACGGTACAGTAACGGGAACCCCAACTTTTGTCTCTGACCCAATCCCACTGGTTACCGACGCATTCACGGTTGTTGAAGAATCAGAATTGCGCGGCACGTTGTTGGCAACAGATCCAGAAAATGGCGCGCTAACGTTCAGTGTCGCCACAAATGGTGACCCGGATAATGGTGCGCTTACCGTCAATGCCGATGGTAGCTATGTTTATACGCCGGCTGTTGATTTCAGCGGAACGGATACATTCGACATTGCGGTGACTGATGTCGTCGGGAATGTTGCAACAAAGACGATCACTGTCACAGTTACCGATATACCAGACGATCCCGTCGCTGCCGACGATGCAACGACACACGGTACGACCCCGCTCGAAATTGCGACGGTGGGTGCCAGTGCGATGAACGGCTTTGTGATTGATGGTGAGACTTATCTTACCATTGCCAATCGATTCAATAACGACTCCGGGTTCGATTTCACGCAAGATTCCAAAGTCTACAAATGGGACGGAAGCACCTTTAACGAGATCCAATCTATTGCAACCCTTGGCGCACAAGATTTGCATCCGTTTGAGATTGCCGGTGAGACCTATTTGGGTGTTGTGAATTCTACGGATAATTCATCGCCCGTACAAAACTCAGTCATCTACAAATGGAATCCGACAAACGATACATTTGAATTCGCCCAAAATATCCCAACCGATGATGCTCGCGATTTTGAAAGTTTCGAAATTGATGGCGAAAGCTACCTGGCAGTTGCAAACCACACTGAGGCAGGGGCTGATTCGAAGATCTACAAATGGGATGGTTCTACGTTTAATGAAATCCAGAGCATTTCACTTGATACGGCCAACGGATGGGAAAGTTTTGTCGTTGATGGAGAGCAGTATCTGACAATTACGGCTTATGGCAATCATTCGTCTGGTGTCGGGTCTGCCGTCGTCCACAAATGGAACGGTAGCCAGTTCGCCGAGGTGCAAACACTTGTCACCAAGAATGCTGCTGACGCCGAGACGTTTGTCATCGACGGCGAGACATACATGGCCATCGCCAACATTCACACATCAGGCACGTACACCACTGAATCGACCATTCACAAATTCAACACATCGACAGGGCAGTTCGATGTTGCACCGATCCAATCAATCACAACAGACGGCGCGCAGAACTTCCATAGCTTCCAAATCAATGGCGAGACATATTTGGCCGTTGCCGAATTTTTACATGATGGTGTAGTTGGAGACCCAACGAATACGCGCGACATCGATTCAACCATCTACAAATGGAACGGATCGACGTTTGCGGCGTTCGACACCATTACAACTCATGAAGGCAATGATTGGGATAGCTTCGTCATTAATGGCGAGACTTACCTGGGTGTTGCCAACGCGGGACTGGCAGGATCTACGAATACAGTATCTGAATTCTATCGGTTCGACCCGGTCGGAAATGAGTTTGTACCTGCGACCGACGTCACACTCGCGATATCAACCGATGAAGACACCGCCTTAACAATCCTTGCCACTGACATACTTGCAAATGACACCGACCCTAACGGTGATCCACTCACTATTACCAATGCTGAAATGGCGGCGGCGGATGTTGATAACGGCACAGTTACCGTCGATGGTTCAGGAAATATCGTGTTCACGCCGGGGGCACGTCTGCAATCTTTGAATGGCAGTTTCGCTCAAGACGTAAAGATCAACTACACCGTTTCAGACGGCAATGGTCACACTGATACTGCCACAGTGACTGTAAGAATTGACGGCATTTCGGATACACCGACGATTATAGGTGCCAGTGATGCGCAGACATTTGTTCAGCTTGACGGTGTCGATGATTACCTTGTTGTCAAAGATGATCCAGACCTTGATGTCGGTACAAACGACTTCACGTTTGAAACCTGGGTGAATCTCGCCGCTTTGCCTGGCAGTGCTGACACCATGAAGTTGTTCGACAAGCGGCTTCCGGGTGATGAAAGCGGCCTGCTCGCATTCATTGATGAAAATGGTGCCATTAAATTATCCATGACAGATCCGGCTGCGTCCGTCACCGGTTTGACTCTTGCGAGTACGGCGACAATCGGTGCTGATGGATGGCATCATGTTGCGATTTCTGTGGATCGAAGCGGCAACGCAGACTTCTATGTCGACGGTAGCTTCTCAAACAGTGCGGATGCGTCGACGTTCAAGGATGTGATCCTCTCGAATGATGCGCCGATGTATATCGGACGCTCGCACGACAACGACAGCCACCTTAAAGGCGGACTTGATGAAGTGCGTTTCTGGAATGAAGCGCGCAATGACGTCGAGATTGCACAGAATTACGCCAGCAAGATCGCTGATCCAACATCTGAAAGTAATCTCGCCGGGTACTGGAACTTCGATAACATAGATGCGAGTGGTGCCTTTGCCGAAGACCAGTCAGGCGACGGTAATCGTATCTATTTTGGTGATCCTGAATTGACCGGTGCGGCCGATAGCGCCGAAGGCTCAACGGTTTCACATCTCATCCGCGCAACTGAGTTTGACGGTACGGATGATTTTGTTTCCGTCAACAACAGTCCCATGCTTGACCCCGACAGTTGGACCATTGAGACATGGATGCGCGCCGATCCTGGTTCCAATGCTGGTACACACCGTTTGTTAGCGATGCACAATACGGCGATGCCAGAAGAAGATACTTATTCACTTGCGCTCGTCGGCGGCACTGTTCGTGTTGGCTACGTGGGTGATGATGCAAGTTCAAGTCTGGTAGACGCGACTGACGATGTTTTAGATAGCATGTGGCATCATGTTGCCGCGACTTTCGACAACACAACAAATACGTTGAGCCTTTATATCGATGGTGTCTTACAGGGAACGACGACGGGAGCCGATCCGGTGGACGGATTGTCCAGTCTAGAAATCGGGCGATACGATGCGACGAATGGCCAGTACTTCGAAGGCAATATTGCTGACGTTCGTATTTGGGATTACGTACGCGAACCTGCAGCAATTGCAAATAACCGCCACGATTTCCCGCAGCCAGACGAAGATGGGCTGGTGGCGCACTTCAAGTTGGATGACACTGATTCGTCGACAGCGCTAGACGCTACAGGTAATGGGCATAACGGTACAATTTCTGGCGCGAATGCCGTCGATGTCGGTGCTGGCGTTTTCTCGACACCGATTGAAATCAATGAAGATCAATCTTTCTCGGGTCGGATCGGTGCAACAGATCCTGATGGTGCAACAACATTTACGTTTACGCCGCAAAACGAAGTCGCGACACCAAACGGCGGCAAAGTTACACTAAAGTCCGATGGCACGTTCACCTACGTTCCGGCTGATGATTATATTGGTGCAGATACATTCTCGGCGACAGTTTTTGACTCCGAAGGAAATTCATCGACCCGGACAATTACGCTGAACGTCACATCCGTAAATGATGTGCCGCAATTGCTTGGTGCAACGCCTACGTCGGGTGGTGTGCAATTTGATGGAACAGATGATTACGCGTCCGTCGGTCGTGGGGCAGGGGATAACCTCGCGATTGATGGAGATTTGACCATTGAGGCATGGATCAATCCCGCATCGTTTGCCTCGAACGGCAATGAGAATGCGATCCTGGCGTTCTCATCTGAGTCACATGATTCAGGAAATAGTAATGATAACGCCCTTTATGCTGTTTATACGAATAGCGACGGCAGCATTACGTATTTCCACGAGAATGGCACCAATAGCGATACGCAGCTCACCTTTACGGCAGGTGAAACAGGCTTGTCAGAAGGCGAGTGGGCACACGTTTCATTGGTAAGGGATGTCTCGGAAACAGAACTGCATCTTTATGTGAATGGGCAGTTCAAGGCCACGAAGTCTTACACGAATAACCCGGACGGCGGGGCTGGGACGGACAATGGCTTGAGTATTGGTGTTGATACATCTTCTGATGTTTGGGGAAGCCCGGCCGTGACCAATTGGGATGGTCAGCTGGACGATGTCCGCATTTGGTCAACGGCAAGAAGTGCAGGCGATATCGCTGATAACTTCCAACAACGCCTCGACAGCTCGTCGAACACGACTGGGCTCGAGGGATATTGGCGCTTTGATCAAATCTCCGAGACCGGTGCGGCGTTTGATCTTTCAGGTAATGAAAACGATGCCGTTGTCGGCCATGGATCGCCAGCCGATCCGTACGCGTCCGTGATGACCTTTAATGGTTCGTCGGACGTTACGACTGCCGCAGCGCCGGATATCTCGGGCTCGCATTCTGTCGAAGCGTGGTTCAAGACAACATCGACCGGAACCGTGGCAATTTTGTCGACCGAAGATGCGAATTCCGATACCCGCGACGCGATGCAGATATACGTCACAAATGGGCAGCCGAACCTCGAAGTCGCAGGCGATAGTGGGGTCGACGTCTTCACGTTGACTGATTCCACAACGAACGATGGTGAATGGCACCATATTGCCTATTCATATGATGCATCGTCGCAGACCTTTGCGGCATACCTGGATGGCGCGCCTGCGGGGGGATCGCTTACTCTGGACCAAAGCATTGGTAGCTTTGATCCGAATGGCCCTCTGCAAATTGGTTTGAACCGCCTTGGCTCACAAGGATTTGACGGTGAACTGGCTGACGTGCGGATTTGGGACGATATTCGTTCTCCGGCTGAGGTTGCCCAGAATTTCAATGACCGTCTGAACGGCAACGAAGATGGGCTTGCTGGTTATTACCGTCTTGATAAAGATGGCACCGACAGCACAGCGAATTCCAATGATGGAACTGTAACAGGTACGACGTTATCCGATGTTTCAGCACATCCCATTCCGTTTGCGCGGGCGATGGAGTTCGATGGGGCGAGTGATGCAGTCAATGTGGCTCACGATGCGACATTAAATCCGGGCACTGAAGATTTTACCGTTGAATCCTGGTTCTACTGGGATGGTACAGTTCCAAGCGCCGGTGGTGATTTCTCTCGAGTTATCGTGAGTAAACATGCCGCCGATTATAGCGATGAAGGATTTACCATATTCACTCATCATACCGGTGAGTTGATGGTGCGTTTGAACGTCGACGGTACCGGAAGTGTTGCCACTACAGCGCAACATAAATTCGATCTTTCTCAAGTCGAGCAAGGATGGCATCACGTCGCTATGGTTGTCGATCAGACGAACGGGACCTTGACGGGGTATATGGATGGTTCATCCGAAGGTTGGACTCCGCATGTAACTTATTCGAATACTTTTACACCCGGAGATGTGAATAATTCGGACGATTTGCGTATTGGCGACGTTGGCAACGGTACATACCCCTTTAATGAAAAGATCGCTGATGTGCGGGTTTGGGATACGGCCCGAACACCGGCTGAAATTGCTGAGGGTATGTTGGGATATGTACCAAGCGGCAGCCATGATCTCGTTGGAAACTGGCGTTTGAATGATGATTTGGGCGCCACCACATCTGGTGCGACTATCACCGATAGCACAGGTAACAATAACGGAACAACAGTAGGTGATCCAACGTTCACGTCGACGGCAGCGCCAATATACTCTCTGGATATCTCGACAGACGAAGATGTCGCTGTCGAAGGATCATTGTTTGCTACCGATGCCGAGAGCGCATCCGGGGCGCTGACATTTGCGCTGAATGATGCTGCAAGTAATGGCTCGGTTACCATTAATACGGACGGAACATTCACGTATACACCTAACGAAGATTACAACGGCACCGACAGCTTCAAGGTCTCCGTAAGCGACGGCGCAGCAACAGCAGTCCGAACCATCAATGTGTCTGTGAGTTCCGAGAATGATGCGCCGGTTGTGTTGGGTGCACAGGTAAGCTCGGAAGTTCTGCAGTTCGATGGCAGTAATGATTTTGTCCAAGTGCCTGACAACCCGGACCTCAATCCGGGCGACGGCAGCTTGACCGTTGAAGCCATGTTCTTCTGGGATGGCTCGGCGAGTGGCTCTCAACGCCTTGTCGGCAAAGGCCGCGTTGAGACCCTTGACGAAGGTTACGACATTACACTGAATAGCTCCGGCTCTCTTGTTGTCTCGGTCACAACGCCTAGAGACTCCGAAGAAATTGAATTGCAAGGTGAAGGACAAGAAGGTGGACAGGGTGCCGGTTCTGAGTTCCTTGCCGCGCAAAGCATCGATATTTCAGGTCTGAGTGCAGGATGGCATCAGGTCTCAATGGTCATCGACAGTGATGCCGGAACAATCAAAGGTTATCTGGATGGCGAAAACACAGGCTGGGATGCGACAGTTGCGGGAGATACCTTTACGCCGCAACCGATAAATCCGCCCGGCCCTCTGACAATTGGTGCGCGCGAGGCAGACCCACGGGATCAGTTCTTCGATGGTCAAATCGATGATGTGCGTATTTGGAATACAGCGCGTACCGCAGAAAAAATTGATGATTATTCAGATAAGCAGCTATCAGCTGGCGAATCTGGACTGGTGGCAAATTGGCAGTTTAACAGCGATCAGATTTCGACCAGTGCTGGCACTGTTGCTGATATTACAAGTAATGGCCATACGGCGTACCTCGGAGATTTGACAGGCGGCGATAGCGCTGAGCCATTGTTCCTGATCCCGCCTGTGCATGCGCTATCTTTTGATGGTGATGACAAGGTTGCGATCTCGAATAGTAATCAAACGAATGTCGGTAGCGATGACTTCACGATTGAAGCCTGGGTCTATCGGACGACCAGCGGCACCAAGGATATCATCGTTGATAGCCGTGACGACTCAAACGCCGAGGGCTTCTTCCTTGGTGTGCATACTGACGACAAGCTTCGCCTTGGCTTGAAAACATCTGAGAGTGGCGAGATTGGCGTACAGAACAATACGGCAATCCCTATGGATCAATGGGTCCATGTTGCTGTTACTGCCGATCGGAATGGCGAGGCCACGTTCTACATAAACGGTCAGCCCGACGGTGGAGAGCGGATCGATAGTATTGCTGGGTCCTTAAATCAGACGTCAGATTTGCTTATAGGTAATACTGATACAAGTGGAAGTACCTGGACAGGCTGGGATGGCATGCTGGCCGATGTCCGTATTTGGGAAGAGCTTCGTTCAGCTGACGAGATCGCAAACAACCTAGGGCCTATCCAACGTCACGAAGACGGACTGATGGGGAACTGGCGCTTTGAAGATGCGTCAAGTACATCTTCGGCTGTTGATGTATCTGGGAATGGCAATGACGGCACGATCACTGGGGCGTCTTTTGTAGAAATCGCACCTGTCGTTGTCAGTAACGCTGTGACACTAAATGAAGATACACCTTTGTTTGGCCAGCTGCGGGCAGACGATGACGATACGGGCGATACCGCGACTTGGGCGGTTACAGGCACACCGACGAACGGCACCGTCGAAGTCTCATCTGATGGAAAGTTCTTCTACGTCCCGAACAAGGATTATGTGGGATCCGACAGTTTCGCTGTGACAGTCACGGATAGTGCAGGCGCGTCTACGCAACAGACAATTTCTCTAACCGTTGAATCCAAGAATGATGCGCCGACATTATTGGGTGCTTCTGGTGATAATCACGTGGTTCAGTTCGGTGGTACCGAAGTAATTAGCGGTGGTCGTGGAGTAAGTGACTCACTGGCGATTACTGGTGATCTTACCGTTGAATTATGGATGCAACCGACAGACTTGCACTTCTCACATATCTTGACTTTTGGGGCAGAGGGAGAAGATGACGCGCAGAATATTCTCTACTCACTTGAGATGGATGCTGCAGGCGCTCTGACGTTCGTGCATGAAACGACCGGGGCTGCGAATATCTCTACGTCCACAGCTGGAGGTACACTCAACGTTGGTGAATGGGTGCATGTTGCCGCCGTTCGCAATACATCCGACAGTACAGTTTCTATCTTCATTAATGGTGAAGAGAAAATATATGAAAATTATGAAGGCGAGGCGACTGGTGGATCGGAAGGAAACCTCTTTTTAGGCTTGTTTGATCAAGCCAATGATTTCAACGGTGCCATGACTGAAGTGCGTGTTTGGTCAGAAGCCCGAAGCGAACGCCAGATTGCGGAAAACTATCAACGCAACCTGAGTGATGAAGAAATCGCCGCTGAAACATCTTTACAGGGTTACTGGGACTTTGCCGAGAAAACGGCTGATGGCGGTGGTTATCCAAATCTTGCAGATGACACTCATTCTGCGATCATTGGCACTGGTACAACGGATACAGCGGTCGCAGCTCATCTCAAAGACTTTGTGTCCTTCGATGGTACAGACGATGCCACCGGCGACAATATACTTATTGCCAACAATGCAGCGCACGAAACAACCGATGTCTCCATTGAGGCCTGGATTCGTTTGGACCCTGATGCAACAGGCGTGCAGCGCATTGTTTTCAAAGAGGCCACTGCGGACAATGCGATCGCTTACGGACTTTATGTGGACCCGAACGGCAAGATCAGTGTCGATGACTCCGTCATTGGATCGTTTACCGCAACAGGATCAGCAGACCTTCGTGATGGTGAATGGCATCATGTTGCCGCGACATTAGGCACGGGTGCTGGGAATTCATCAATCTACCTTGATGGTGTTGAAGTTGAGACCGGTACAACGTCCAGAAGCTATGGCGGCTCACGTCCTCTGACGATTGGTGATTTTGACGAAGATAACTCTATTGCTAATCAAAGTTTCCAGGGCGATATCGCCGATGTGCGTCTTTGGAACGATGTACGTACCGCAACCGAGATTTCAAATAACATGACGGCGACGTTCGAAAGCTCGGAGCCAGGATTGAGCGGTTATTGGAAACTCGATGATGCGGCGGGCACGACAGCGACTGACTCGTCTACGAACGGTGTTGATGGCTTGTTGCGCGACGGTGCAGCGTTCAACTCGAACGCGCCGCTCGAGGTGCCTGTCCTCGGCGATGCGCTGGTGTTCGATGGCACATCGACACATGTCGATGTTGGCGATATCGATACAATCGATGGGCTTTCCAGATTGTCGGTCGCGGCATGGGTGACCCCGGATAATGTTAGTCATAATGGCGTCATCGCGAGTAAGTGGGACTCTGCTCCGGATGAAGGATTTATTGTTCGTCATGTTGGCGGCAGCCTCCAGGTTATCTTATCAGATGATGGTAGTACTTTTGGTAGGTGGGAATTTAATGATGCCAATCTGAATGCTGGCGAGTGGGCGCACGTTGCCTTTACGGTTGATGTCAGCAGTGGCACACCAGTCGTCAAAGCCTTCATTAACGGCAATGAATTTTCCCCTGATGTTATCGTTGATGCTGCCAATGTGGATAGCACTACTCTGTCTTCAACAGTCGCGCCTTTTCTTATCGGTGCGCATGGTAATCCTGGCGATACGACAACTCAGTATTTTGACGGCAACATTGCGGATGTTCAGGTTTTCGGGGGCGTTCTCTCTGCAGATGATATCGCGAGTGTCATGGGTGGTGGTGAGGTTTCATCGACCAGTAAGCTCGGTCACTGGCCGTTAAATGACGGCACTGGCACTGACATTTCTGATATTTCAGGTGTGAGTAACAACGGTACTCTTGAAGGGACCGCTGTGTGGATTGATGCCGGGCCAAAGGTTTACTCGGAAATTCCTGCAGTATCCGAAGGTGGATTGTTGCGAGGCACAATTGGCGTCGAAGACGGTGATGCAGGCGAAACGTTTACATTCTCGGTCACCGAAGACTCTCGTTATGGCAGTCTCGAGATCAATGCGACGACGGGCCAATACGAGTACCAGCCAATACCGAACTTTACCGGCATTGATACATTCACAGTTCAGGTCACGGATAGCGACGGACTGACGTCATCAAAAGTGATCTCTGTTGAAGTTGATAACTTCGGTGGCGATGCGCCAATTGTTGGAGATAACGCGACTGCGGGAACCTATTTCCATCTGGATGGGTCGCAACAGGTTTCCATGGCGACAACGACAGCGACAGTCAGCGCCTTCACCGTCGAAGCATGGGTGCGTTCGGATGGTGTGCAGTCTTCTGGTGCCGAACTATTTACACGGATGACAACCAATCAAGGCTTCCAACTCAAGTTCGATGACGAGGGTGATGGCTTTATCGGCACGCTCGGAACGGGGGCCAGCGAGGTCCAGGTGACGAGTGCCAGTGGCACAGATGTGAGCGATGGTGCATGGCATCATGTGGCACTTACGTTTGACGGTACTGACGCGATGATCGTTGTTGATGGTGTTGCAGGGACGAGTGCGCCGGTGACTTATGTCGACGCAAGTCAGAATCTTCGTGTTGGCGGGACCAGCGAGTTTATCGGCGATATCGACGAAGTTCGCTATTGGGATTCCGGCAAGACCGTCGATGATATCAAAATCTCTATGAATTCTACGGTATCGCCGGAAAGCGATAATCTCGTCAGCTATTGGCGTTTTGATGAGGCTGCAGGCACAGAGATCGTCGATGTCACCGGCAATAACCATGGCACATCATCCCTTGGCACCAACACATGGGAGTTGCATGAAAAGTTGAGTGCTGCAGCTCAAATGCCGTTCGACAACACGGTTCAGGCATCTCTTGAGTTCTCTGGAACCTCAATAAGCTCCAGCGGCGTGACTATGATTGACGATGCCTTTGGCGTTACGCTATGGGCGAAGCCGAGTACGAATGTTGGCGACGGCGTCCTCTTTACCGCTAGTGGTGCGACACCACCTGTGCAGATTGAATATGATGCGGGTGGAGATATTACCGTCATTATTGGGGGTGGCAGCGGCTTCACGCATACATTCGATAGCGATGTCCAGGTGGACGAGTGGACGCATATTGGTGTTGGGTATGATGGCTCAGAGCTTGAGTTGATCATCAATGGCGAGACCTTTGGTTCTGTTGCAGTGTCGGGCGTCGATATTGACGCGCTGACAGCGTCAAGCCTGAGCATGGGATCGAATTATCACGGTAACCTAGCGGATGTGCGGTTCTGGAAAACGGACATTGATGACTCGATTGCAGCATGGGATATGGCCGGCAACATCCCAGGGAACAATATCAATCAGTTGTACGCGTATTGGCCAATGAACGAAGGCGGCGGGAATGATGCCTTTGACGTAAATGGTGGAGGCCTGGCGCTGAATACAGCAGGCGCATCATGGTCAAATGACGTACCACCATCGCACGATGCCATTGGGATGGATTTTGACGGTGAGACTGCATATCTGAAAGTACCTCACGACAATACCGCTTCGGAGAACCCATTGGCGCTTCGGGGTGATATGACGATTGAGGCTTGGGTCAAGCCGGACGAGTTCGGTACGGGACGTGTCTTCAGTTTCTCTGGTGATAGTTCTGATGATACAGAGTCAGATAACGCGCTTTATGAACTCTACATCACAACTGACGGCGATGTTCAGTGGGTGCAGGAAAACGGTGCGGGCGCCGAAGAAGCGATCAGCGCGTTTACCGATACCGGCATCAATCTGAATGAATGGTCACACATTGCGGTTACGCGCGATGCAAGTGCCGAAACGTTGACGCTTTATGTTGACGGCATCCAGATTGGCAGCCCGATCAGCTTTACACTGCAAGCAACAGGTGGCCAGAACGGAGAATTGTTCATCGGTACAAACGGCGCACATCAAGATTACTTTGATGGGCAGATCGCCGATGTGCGTGTCTTTGATGACATCAGGACACCCGCCGAAATTCAGGCTGACTTGAATAGTCAATCGAATGGCTCTCAGGATGGTCTAGTTGGATATTGGCCGCTTACCGAAGGTGCCGGCGGGCGCGCACTTGATGCGACCATGCAGGGTAACAACGCCGAAATCTTTGGTGGTGTGGAATGGGTGCCGCAGGGCGCGTTCACGGTTGATACCGGAGAACAGTTCAATGGCCGGGTATCCGCCAGGGACCTGGACGGAGACGCAGTTACATACTCGTTGGTGGGTGCTGAAACTGTAAACGGAACGTCAGAACACATTATCAATACAACGACCGCAAATGATCAATCGGACCCACAGGTCGCGTCGCTCGCCGGGGGTGGGTATGTGGTCGTATGGACTTCATATAACCAGGACGCCGTGACGACTGATGGGGTGTACGCGCAATCGTATGACGCGCACGGCAATCCGGTCGGTAGTGAAGTTCTTATCAATAGCGCAACTCTCGGAAACCAAAAGGAACCATCTGTTATCGGTTTGGCTGATGGTGGTTATGCGGTTGCGTATACGGACTCATTGATCGAGACCGATGTTATGCTGCGGGCGTTCGATGCGGATGGGACGGCACGTTATAGCGCCGTGACCATTTCTGGATTGTCAAACCTTGCAGAAACCGATCCATCAATTGCACAACTGGAGAACGGCAATCTGGTTGTCAGCTACACGGACGGTCTCAATAACGATGTCGACTTCGCAGTTGTCACGTCGGCGGGCAGCGCCGTCACAACCGGCAGCTTCGCGTCGACGGACAGTGTTGGTAAAAGTGAAGTGGTTGCACTGCCGGATGGGGGCTTCGTTGCACATTGGTACAATACAACGGCGGGTGAGTTCCGCGCGCAGACGTTCAATGCGGACGGCACAACAAATTCTAGTGTGATATCGCCTCAGTTCTCGAACACAAACAGCGAAGGCGTTATGGACGTTGCTGTGCTTGAGAACGGCAACATCGCGTTTACCTGGGGTCAGTCTCCTATAGGAAGCCCGGACGTTCACTATCGCGTCTTCGACTCATCACTAACGCCGTTGACCGCATTCACATCCACGGACGGCGTGGCTTCGGCGGATCTCGCTGGCAATCAATTACTTCCATCAATCGCGGCAACCGCAGACGGTGGGTTCGTGATTACCTGGGATGATATTGATGATGTCATCGGTCAGCGATTTGATGCATCGGGCACCAAAGTTGGATCCGAATTTGCCATCAACACAACATTGGCTGAACCGCAAACAACGCCAAGTGTTGTTGGTCTGGCAGACGGGAGCTTTATTACGGTTTGGGACTCAGCGGATCAAGACACGGCGAGTTCAACCGGCATTTATGCACGTCGCTTTGATGCGCCAGATGAACTTCTGATTACGGCGAATGGACTGGTGAAGCTTAGTGAGACAACAGGCGAGTATGTCTATGTGCCAATGGAAGGCTCAGGCGTTGCCGATGCATTCACTGTTAAGGTGGATGATGGCAATAATGGTGTTTCGTTTGAGACGGTTAACATCACTGTACTTGATGGCACGCCGGTCACATGGATAGGCACATCGCAAACCAGCGATGACCCTGAAATTGCGTCAAACTGGTCAGATGGCGTTGTGCCTGGCGAATTTGATGATGTCACTGTAGCGCTAGATGGATCTGTCTATGATCCCATTCTCACAGGTGACATGTCAGTAGGTCGTTTGTCGCTAACAGGAAGCGGTAACTTCTCAGTATCTTCAGCTGGGACGCTCTCCTTGCAAAGCGACGGGTCGTCGGTTGGCAGTAGCTCATTTTTCATCCTGAATGGGATATTAAATGGCCCCGGTGGTCTGAACGTTAAATCCGGTGGAACATTCTTCTGGCAAGACGGGACACTTGAGACCGGACTGCCTGTTGCGATTGATGGAGCGCTAACAGTCGGTGGTGGTGCTAAGACTTTAAATACCAATCTGGTTATATCTGGAACTGCATCAATACCAAGTCCAACAACGAATATTGGCGGATCAGGCAAGTTATTTAATGCCGGGGCGATGGACTTTGGATTTAGCTTCGCCATCGGCACAGCTTTCGTCAATTTGAACGGCGGTACACTGGCCCCAACGACAACCCAGGATACAGTTACTTTTAACGGCGACTTTGCGAACTATGGCACCGTCGGGTCGACGTCGATTGGCGGCACGACATTTACGGCAAACGGATCAGCAAGTAACACAGGGACAATCGAACTTATCGTTACGGATACGTTAGGGACTGCCGAGTTCCGAGCCAATGACAGCTTTACCAACACGGGCACGATTAATCTTGGCCGTATTGTTGATACGACCAGAGATTCAAATCTGAAGGTTGCGGGTACGTTCGAAAATACAGGCACAATCAATGTCTCTTCTGATTTTGATAATCTTGCACACGATATGACGATCGGAAATATGATCCACAAAGGTGTTCTCAATGTGGATCATGACCTGAATATTTCGACGAGTGGTACGACGGTCATTCTTGATGCGCGCGGCGGCACCATCAATATCACATCAGGCCATTCGCTTTCGATAACTGGATCGTCTGCGAAACTGATCATTGATAACACGACGACTTTGACAGGGGGCGGGACCCTAGAGCTCGGAAGCGGAGCAGCCCTTCAGTTGGCAAGTGACTTTGAATACACATCGGCTATGCCGACGCTTGAGTTCTACTCAGGCAACGATATTGAATCTGCGGATGGTTCAGACCACACCTTTACAATTGCAAATGGCGTCGAGATCAACAGCCAGCAAACCTTCGATTTCAATAGCGAAATCCATGTTGTCAATAATGGTGACATTACGCTTAGCGACAATACGTCGTTCTTCCGGGGTGGGCTCGACAATGATACTGACGGCCAGATTACAATTTCTGGTGCCGGAAATGGTGGCGTGTCGCGATTGAGCGCCGTCGACAACATAACGAACCTGGGTTCGATTACGCTCCTTGAGGCAGATACGACTGATAGCACCGTTGAACTTGTCGTTACTGGCGGTGGAATTCTTGAGAACTTTGGTGTGATCGAGACCTCGGTAACATCGGCGCAAACAGTCATTGAAACCACGGATAGCGGTGGCACATCGTTTGAAATTGGTGCAGCGGTGACAAACCGTGGCACAATTAATGTAAACCATCATCTTACTTTCGATGCGTTACCTGGCAGCGATCCGCATACAAACCAAGGCACAATCAATATTGCTGAAAGTGCAACTCTCAGCTTTAGCTCTGGTGATGACTTCATCAATGATGCAACCGGCATTATCAGCGGTTTGGGTACCTTAGACCTTACGAATGTCAGCACGAACCCTGACGGATTTACGAACAAAGGTACGATTGAAGTTGCGGGCACCGATGGAACAGGGGCTTTGCATGTGGTTGGTGATATGACCAACACAGATAGCGCCGAAATCAATGTCCAGGTGGGCTCAAGTGGGCATGATACCTTAGGAATATCCGGCACGTTTACAATGGGTGGCACGATCAATGCCAGCCTCGTGGACGCACAAACGCCAACTGCAGGCAGTGTCTTTAACGTTGTGACATTTGCGTCAGCGACAAGCGCGTTCTTCTCGGATATCGAAGGCCTTGAAGGGGACGGCAGTATCTTGCTGGATCCGATCTTTGGTGCCACGAGTATTTCGCTGACAGCACGCGACAACGATCTTTCATCGACCTCGGGTGCGGATATGTACGAAGGCTCAAGCGCCGCCGACCATGTATCTGGCGGTGCCGGGAACGATGTCATTGTTGGTGGTGGCGGCGAGGATGTTCTTATTGGCGGCACTGGTGATGACCGTATATCCGTGACCGGCACCGACTTCCACTTTGTCGACGGCGGCGAAGGCACAGACACCCTGGTGGCACATAATGGTCTCGATCTCACGGCAGTTCGTGACGATATTGTCGACGGATTTGAGGTTCTGGATTTGGCGTTTGGTGCGCTGACCATGACCGCTGATGATGTATTGGCGCTAACGGATGCAGATGAAACCAACGCAATCACAGGCAAAGCCAACTCGCTTGTTGTGACGCGAAATGATCTGGGTGGCTCAATTGATATTGGCACGGGCTGGACGGCGGTGTCTGGAACCACAACATTGACTGTTGATGGCGAAAGCAAAGTGTTTGAAAAGCAAACACATGCCGGCACTGGAGCCGAAATTTATATCGAGCAGGCGGCGTCAAACATTGAAGAACTGAGTGCGACAGAGGCGCAGTCTTTCGTTGGTGAATTTGATGGGGACGTTGCAAGTTCTGCTATCAGTAGCGCCGGTGATGTGAACGGCGATGGCTTTGAAGACTTCATCATCGGCGCGTCGGCTGGAGACAAAGACCAGACGGCAGATATCGCGGACACCGGCGCCGCTTACGTCGTATTTGGTTCGGCGGCTGGTTTGGCTAGTGTGAGCCTATCTACTATTACCAATGGTGATGGATCACTTGGCTTTAAGTTAGAAGGTGGCAGTGCCGGTGACGAAGCGGGTGTGTCGGTCTCTGCCGCTGGAGATATCAATGGTGACGGGTTCGATGATGTCATTATCGGCGCGTCGAGTGCAGGATCAAACAACGAAGGTGCTGCCTATGTGATGTTTGGTAAGGCATCTGGGCACACCAACGCATATGATCTTGATGCGCTTGGAAGTGATGGTTTCAAGATATCCAGTTCAGTCGCAAGCGATTTCGCAGGCAATTCGGTAAGTGGTCAGGGCGACATCAATGGAGACGGTTTCGACGACATCATCATTGGCGCTGTTCAGACGTCCTCTGCGCCGGGCAAAGCATATGTTCTTTACGGGTCGTCAGGTCTGGGTGCCGATTTGGACACGAGTGCATTGACGGGGGCTGTCGGAACAACAATCACGGGCGTGAACAATAATGATGGCACTGGTGCGACTGTCGCCAATGCAGGCGATATCAATGGTGATGGATACGATGATGTGTTGATAGGTGCACCAGGCTCGCCACAGGCATATCTGCTGTTTGGTAAGGATGGTGGTCTTGGCAGTACCGTTGACCCATCAACCCTTGATGGCACGATTGGATTTACGATCACGACCGGCGAGACAGGTAATCTCTTCAGCACATCGGTTGAGGGACTTGGCGATATCAACGGTGATGGCTTTGACGACATCATTATTAATGCTGCGTCTGCGGATACGCCTGCTGGAACCAGTTCTGGTGCAGCATATGTCGTGTTTGGGAAATCCACTGGATTTGCAGCATCAATCAACGTTGATAACCTGAATGGTACTGATGGGTTCCGATTACAGGGACCTGAGGCGGACAGCCTTGTGAATGCTGTCGCGGGCGCCGGGGATATCAATGGTGACGGCTTTGACGATATTATTGTTGGCTCAGCTTTAGACGGCAGTACGAACAATGGTTCTGCGTTTGTCGTATTTGGGTCTGATAATGGGTTTGCAGCCGATATTTCACTCGGGGCATTGGCAAGCGATCAAGGATTTGAGATTGCTGGTGCTGCTGATAGTGACGGGCTTGGACTGACTGTGAATTCTGCCGGAGACATCAATGGTGACGGCTTTGATGATTTGATGGTCGGTTCTTCTGATTATAGCAGCGCTGGCGCGGGAAATGCGTTCGTGGTCTATGGTCGCGACTTCTTTAATGATGTCGCGGCAACAGGCACGAGCGATGGCGAGCACCTCGTTGGAACAAGTGGTGAAGATGAAATTGTTGGAGCTGGCGGCGCGGATGTTATCCACGCGGGCGCGGGCGATGACCGGGTTGTTGTTGCAGATTCAACATTTGAGCATCTTGATGGTGGCGGCGGCAAAGATACGCTCGTATTAGATAGCGCGTTTAATATTGACCTCACGGCGATGGCGAATGATGTCATCAACGGATTTGAGCACATTGACCTGAACAACGGTCTGGCCAACACCCTGGATATCGATTTCTCAAGTGTGCTGGATATTGGTGAAGCAATTGATCACCTAATCGGCGAGACAAATATGCTGGTAGTATCGGGAGATTCATCAGATACCGTGAACCTTGCCGGGAACTGGACGCAACGCACCGAACAGCCTGATGGTGCCTCATCTCAAGGCTATACGGTGTTTGATAGCGATGACTCGGAAGCATCGGTAGCGCTTCAAAACACAATCCAGAATATTAATAACGGGACGGCGTAAGATAAAATGACCACGACAAAGAAAGCTGCGCCCAAAAAGAAATCTGCAGCAAAGAAAAAGCCTGCAAAAAAGACGACGTCAGGCGCGAATAAAACATCTTCAGTGAAGGATGCGGTCAATCTTGCCAAAGATAAGTCCGTTGAGATTATTGCGTCGAGACACTTTGCATCCTGGCTCGCAGGGCAGGGGATAAGCCTGTCCATTTCGACCTATCAGGCGTCGAAGATGTTTATGTTAGGCGTCTCGGAGGATGGCGGTCTATCTGTTACTGAACGCACGCTTGAACGATGCATGGGTATTGTTGCTGATAAGAAATCCCTTTATGTCGCATCAAACTGGCAAATTTGGCGATTTGAGAACGCCCTTTCTGCCGGAGAACGCACCGATGGCTTTGATGCCGTTTATGTCCCCAAAGCGAGCCATGTGACAGGTGACATAGATTGTCATGAAATGGCGGTTGATGGCGACGGTCGGCTTGTTTTTGTAAATACGCTCTTTAACTGCCTTTCTTATCTTAGCCGCGACTACAGTTTTCACCCGGTTTGGAAGCCTGATTTTGTTTCCGAGTACACGCCAGAAGATCGTTGTCATCTGAATGGATTGGCGCTTCGCGATGGGAAGCCTGCTTATGTGACGGCTGTATCACAATCGAATGTTGCTGATGGTTGGCGTGACCAGCGTAACGACGGCGGCATTGTTATCGATATTCAAACCGATGAGATTGTATGTGAAGGGCTTTCCATGCCGCATTCGCCGCGTCTGCATGGGAATACTTTATGGGTGCAGGATTCAGGCACTGGATATCTTGGTCGTGTTGATATGCAGACCAAGACCTTTGAACCTGTCACGCTTTGCCCAGGTTTCCTGCGTGGTATGACAATTATTGGTAACTTTGCTGTGGCATGCATCTCAAAAGCACGGGAAGGGCATAGCTTTGGCGATCTTCAACTGACCGAAAACCTTAAGTCCGTGGATACGGAGGCCCGTTGTGGCGTGGTCGTGATAGACCTTGTTTCCGGTAACATTCTACACTGGCTACGTTTTGAGGGTGTCGTCGAGGAACTGTTCGGTATCACCGCAATGCCCGGTGTATTGCAGCCGCGTGCTGTTGGCTTCAAAAATGATGAAATCGCCCGAACCGTAAGCTTGCCACCAGTTGTAGTTTAACCGCCTGCGGCCAATATCTCTTCGACAAACATCAGGCGATCCTGACCCCATAACGTATGCTCACCAATGATATAGAACGGTGCACCCATAACATTGCGGGAAATGGCTTCTTCCGTATTCGCCTGCCATTGGGCTTCAATTTCAGGTGAATGAGCTGCATCGGCCAATGCCTGACCGTCCAAGCCACACGCGTTTGCGATATCGATGGCCGTGTCTGTATCAGCAATATTGCGTTCTTCAATCCAGACAGCACGCATGATCGCGTGCGCAAACTCTCCGACATCTTTACCGTCATTCTGCGCGCCGATCATCATACCCGCCGCCAACTTATCGGACGCTGGAAAGAACTTCGGTTCAAGATTGATATCAATGCCGCGATATTTTCGCCAACGCTTGAGCTCCTGCATGCGTAAAGCTTTGCGTGCATCAGATCTCTTGGCCAAGGGAAGGCCCCCCGTTTCATTAAACACTGCGCCAAGGTTCACTGGGACGTGCCGAATCGAAGCACCATTCTCCGCAGCGAGTTTTCGGAGCGTTTCATCGCCGAGAAATGTCCAGGGTGAAACAAGTGTGAAGAAGTATTCGATCTGAGGCATATGAAACTCCAATGTGTTGCTGGACAACAGCATCAGGTTTTTTCGGTCGTTGATCAAGATGTCCGGTGTTGCCGGAATGTCACGTTGCGAAGTTTATCATCATTTTTGTGTGAAAATCGCTCGTGAAACCATTGACAGAAAAATAAAGGTTTCACACGATTGCCATATAAAGATCATATTAATGATTTTTGCGCGAAAATGAGACCATAGACGTAGAGGCTGTTTTCAGTTTAAGGGGGTCGTACATGGAACGTACACCGCACAATGGAGACCACGTTTTCGAGGTTTCTATCTACAACAAAGAAGTGCGCTCACTTGTTAAAGAGAATATGAGCCACGATTTTTTCGATGATCATTGGGCCGATGAGCAAGTACGTGATGTCCTTGCTGAAACTGCTGATGAAGCGAGAAAAGTTGTTCAGAATAGGTTCCCACCTGATGATGGATTTGTGATTTCTTCGGTGACGCCGCTCGCACTTGCTTGAGTGTGCCAAGCTTGCATTGAAGATAGCGATCTATTCATTAGTTGATTTAGCGGCTTCCTGATCGCGCAAATTCTTGCGCATGATCTTTCCTGTTGATGTGAGTGGCAGATCTTCAACGAATTCGATAACCCGTGGATATTCATGCGGGCTCAATCTTGTACGCACAAAGGACCGGATATCATCTTCCAGGTCCTTGCTCCCGGTTTCGCCCGGCATAAGCTTAATAAATACCTTGATAATTTCCGTCCGTAACTGATCCGGCACACCAATCGCAGCAGCCAATGACACTGACGGATGCTTGGTAAGGCAATCCTCGATCTCTCCCGGTCCAATGCGATACCCTGATGACGTGATGACATCATCATCGCGTCCGACAAACCAAAAGTATCCATCGTCATCAATCTGACCCTGATCGCCGGTCAACAGCCACTCTCCGTTATATTTCTGCGTGGTTGCGTCGGGGTTATTCCAATATTCCAGCATCATCACTGGATCCGGTGCACGCACGGCAATTTGACCAACCGTATTTGCAGGCACCTCGTTCCCATCTTCATCGACGACGGCTACATCATGGCCAGGGATCGGGCGGCCCATGGAACCTGGCTTTATCGTCATGATTTTTTGACAGTTGGCGACGACTAGATTGCACTCGGTCTGGCCATAAAACTCATTGAGTGTGACGCCAAAAGACTTTCGTCCCCAATCCAAAAGCTCTGCCCCCATGGGTTCTCCGGCGCAGGCGATTGTTCTCAGGTTCACGCCAAAGGATGGGATGTCTGGGATAGCACGCATCATCTTAAGCGCTGTGGGCGGCATAAATGTATTTCGCACTTTGTATTTGGCCATGAGTTCGAGCGCACGTTCCGGATCATACTTTGCGGCGCGGTAAGCGAGTACCGGTACACCGTGGAACCATGCGCCCATCAAGCAGTTCATGAGCCCGCCAATCCAGGCCCAGTCAGCTGGAGTCCACATCAGATCATCAGGTTGTGGCAAGAAGTCATGAAAGAATTCGACGGCGGGCATGTGTCCCAATAACGAACGGTGTCCCTGCAGGGCACCCTTTGGGTTTCCAGTCGTCCCGGATGTATAGACGATGTAGGCAGGGTCCGTGGCGGCCGTATCAAGTATCTGAAATTGATCGGACGCCTGATCAAGGCCTTGCCACAAATCAACTGTGTCCGCGCTTTGCTCATCATCAATGACAACAATTAATTCAAGGTTTGGGAGTTGATCACGAATAGCTTTGATTTTTGGCAGATGAGTGCTCTCGGTGACGATTACCCTTGCGCCACTATCATTGAGTCTAAATGACAATGCTTCTTCGCCAAACAATGAAAATAATGGGATGGAGACAGCGCCCATTTTCCACGCTGCTACATGGCTAATCGCGGCTTCCACGCATTGAGACAACAAAATACCAATCCGGTCTCCGCGTTTGATCCCGTTCGAGGTTAGGAAATTTGCCATTTTATTAGAAAGGGATGCCAGTTCACGCCAGTTATAATCCCGCTGCGTGCCGTCGACATTCGCGACGATCAGGCCGACCTTTTCCGGCATCGTCTCAGCATGCCGATCACACACCTGATAGGCCATGTTTACGCGCTCAGGGATTTCCCAGTTGAATGAATCCCTGACGGCTTCATAGCTGTTTAATTCTGAAAGAACGCGCACGTAGACTCCCTCCGATTTCTCTTCGATAGCATATTATACAGATTTTGAGAGGATAGTTTACTTGGCCTCGTTGCCAAGGGGAGCAAATTCTTTGTCTAATTCGATATTGCCTTCGTAGACGAGATAACTCCGTAAACCTTCGAGCAGCACGCCGTCATAGCCTTGTGCGATCAAGCCGAACAAGAAGGATTCAGGGTTTCCAAATATCACGCTCTGCCAGGCAGGATTCCAATATTCAACAAAGTATCGGTCTGGATCACCGGGGTAGGGGGCAGCAATCCAGCTTGGATTGCCCTCGGCCCAGGTTGGTTGCCAATAATATCTGTAACTTGCTGCCGTCGCGATATCCATGCGGGCCATCACCATTCTGCGCGCGCCCAACTTTTTGTACTTCAAAGTTTCAACAGCGGCTTTACTTAATGGCGCTCTCCCTGAAAACGGATCGACGATGACCATGTCAAAATTATTGTCGTGAATTTTCAGGGCGAATTGATCCTGGCGCCCGAAAGACGCGGGGTCACTCAGATAGATAAAATTCTTCACGTCCTTAAGGGCTAGAATGTTATTCGGGTTCTCATTGTTTGGCCGTTTTGGATATGGCGGAATATCCGTAAGGTCCGGCGTTGCACGATGCACTACCGAAGACACAATGCCGCGGTCGTCCGCGAATTTGTATACGTTGTTAATTGCGACAGTTTTGGTTGCGAATTCCATTGAAAGAACATTCAAGCCAGACTGTTTTGCTCGTCCAACCCTCTCGAGCATTGCAGCTTGAATTTCAGCAGGCGGTGCCTTGCCGATGGCCTGGTACCCCGCAAACAGACCGTCAAACATCACGCCATCAATAGACCGAATGAAAGTTCGTGCGGGCGAGATGATTTTCTCGTCTTGAACATCACGTTTGATAATCAGTTCGCCCGCGTCCCGCGTGACAACGGCGAACCCCCGTTTTTGCGCACGTGCATAGTCGGCGATGCGCTGCACGAAGGTGCGCATTTCTTCGCGGTAATCGATAAGCGGGCGTCCAATATCAACAGGTGCCGGGGCGCCTTGTTGCGCGTTCAGCGTTTGCGGGAGTGTCATTGCAATGCTCAGGCACAACACCCCAACCGCATTCCGAAGGTTACGCTGAAGCTGTATTTCTGATTGAGGCAATGACGGCATTCGCTTTCCGATCCTTTGCCGCCAGAAAGTATCAGGCAGGCAACATTTGGGCGACATCTTCAGCAATAGCCATTGAAGATGTCAGACCTGGAGATTCTATGCCGTATAGGTTAACCAGTCCTTTAATCCCGTGCACGTCCTCACCTTGGATAATGAAGTCTGTTGCATGAGAACCCTTTGGATGAATTTTTGGTCTTACCCCCGCATAGCCAGGCTGTAGTGCACCATCCGGAAGGGCCGGCCAATATCTCCGAATAGATTCGTAGAATTTTTCACTTCTTTTCGGATCGACGGTATAGTCAATTGAATCAATCCATTCGACATCCGGGCCGAATTTCACTTGTCCGCCCAGATCAATCGTCACATGTACGCCAAGCCCGCCTAGCGGGTCAGGCATTGGATAGATCAGACGGGTAAACGGAGGTTTTCCACCGCCCAAGGTGAAATAGACGCCACGGGCAAAGTGTTGCCCGGGAATAGTCTCGGGTGGAATGCCTGTAATGGTTCGTGAGATTGGTTGTGCATATAATCCGGCTGAATTAACAACATGATCGCAAATAATTTCCATTGGCGCGTCGCCACCGGTCCGAAGGATTATGCCGTCGTTTGTAATTTCACCACTTTCAACCGGTGAATTAAAAGCAACCATCGCCCCATGATCTTCGGCATCGCCCTGATAAGCGAGCATCAATCCATGACTATCGACAAGACCCGTTGATGGCGACAACAGGGCACCCATGCATGTGACATTGGGCTCCATCTCGCGAACTTCATCGGCGCTTACGAATGTCAAATCATTCACGTGATTGATGGCAGCCTGCTGTCGGATGCTCTCGAGTTGTTCCAGTTGCTCAGCGTCAGTTGCGACAATGAGTTTGCCACAACGCTTATGATTGACGCCGTGGCTTTTGCAAAACTCGTACATCATGTCGCGACCCTTTACGCAGAGACGCGCCTTGTTGCTGTCCTTGGCGTAGTAAATGCCAGCATGGATAACTTCGGAGTTTCTTGAACTTGTCTCGGAGCCGATGATATCAGCACGCTCCAGCACGATAACTTCATGCCCCGCCATCGCGAGTGCACGTGCGCACGCCAAACCTACAACCCCAGCGCCGATAACAACGCAACCAACACGATCCATCATGGAGACCTCAATTTGAAAAAAGTTGCCGGATTTTGATATCCTGACTGGTCTTGGTCAAGTCGGACGAGAGTCCTCAATGGCAATTTCATGAACGTGAATAGCTTTGCCCATAACATTATCGATTGCCTCGGCCAATACAATCTGGTCAATCGGTTTTGGGACGACGGCATTAAAACCAAGTTTCAAGTATTTTTGGACGTGTTCAGTTGTGACATCAGCTGTCAGCGCGATGCACGGCGTTTCCGCAATCTTCCCTCCCATGTCCTTTATAATTTTCAAGGCCTCCATCCCGTCCATGACTGGCATGCGAATATCAAGCACGATTAAATCAAAGTCATGCTCGCTAACAGCTTCAACGGCTTCTACACCATTTTCCGTAATGAACGCCGTATGTCCAAGCGAGGCGAATACACGCTCAATAATCATTTGATTTATATTGTTATCTTCTGCGACCAGAACGCGCAGCGGGTCCGCGCTTCTTGCGACGACTTTCTCAGTTTTCGGGGCCGTGTCGACATTTTCTTCGGCCTCAATAGCAGGCAAATGGAACCAGAAGCAGGTGCCTTTCCCCTTGCGACTCCGGATACCCATTTCCCCGTTCATGAGCTCAACCAGGCTTTTTGATATAGAAAGTCCAAGACCTGTACCCCCATACGTTCGTGAGGTGGACGAGTCCTGTTGTCGGAAGCGCTCAAATAAAGATGCCTGAAGGTCTGGTGAGATACCGATTCCGGTATCTTCGACTTCAAAAAGAAGAAACCCTCTGCGTCCTTTGCTGATACGAAGCGATATCCCGCCTTCTATGGTGAATTTGATCGCATTGCCAACCAGATTGATCAAAATTTGTCGAAGGCGGTTCGGGTCGCCATGCAGAGAAGTTGGGACGTCGTCTTCGACCTCGACGCTAAACCACAGATCTTTCTCTCGGGCGCGAGTCATCAATGTCGAACGGGTCTGCTCCAATACGGACGTTAGATCATAATCGATATTGTCGATTTCAAGTTTGCCGGCTTCGATTTTGGATTGATCAAGGACATCATTGAGAATGCCCAAAAGGGCGAGGCTGGAATCACGTGCTGTATTGACGATCTTTATCTGATCAGCCTTTAGCTCAGTTTCAATTAATGCATCGAGCATACCGAGCACACCTGTCATCGGTGTGCGTATTTCATGGCTCATGTTCGCGAGAAATTCTGACTTACTCTCGCTCGCGGCTTCAGCACGCTCCTGCGCCTTTTTCAATTCAGTAATATCAAATCTGAAACCAACAATCCCGCCATCGCGCGTGCGACGTTCAGATATCCTGAGCCAGTGCCCGTTCGTAAGTTTTTGTTCGATGTTTGAATCGCCGCTTCGATGCAACTCCAATCGTTCTTGGATCCATTCCTCTTCACGACCAATGGCATGTTCGAATTCTCCGGCTTCGACACCTTCTCGAAGAAGCTCTTCAAATGTAGCGCCTTTTCTGAAGCTTCGACCGGAGCGGGGATAACGTTCGCGATACTGATCGTTGCATATCAAAAGTTTGTCTTGATAGTCGTAGTAGACAAAACCGCCATCAATGGCATCGATTGCACTGAGTAAACGCTCACGCGCGGCATCAGCGTCATCGCGCGCAGCCCCCAAAGCGTCCGTAATATCCTTGAAATGTGTGACCTCGCTCGCGACAACTGCTGTCTTACCACCTGAAAGCTTTTGCTCAGCAACAGTAAAAACCCGACCATCCGTGCGCGTCACTTCGAAAGGTTTGTCGGGATTGCGATGAATATCCAGGCGTTTGGATATCCAGTTTTCTTCGTCACCAAGTGCTTCGGGGAATAGGCCGTTTGCGACGCCTTCGCGAATGTATTTTTCAAATGGCAGGCCCGGCTTTAATAAGTTTTCAATGCCTGCATTGAGCGCGTGAAAGGCTGCGTTACCAATGATAAACCGATCATCAGCATCCCACAGTCCGATCGCTTCATTAAGTTGATCGAAGATCGCCTTAAAACTGTCTGTAGTTGACGATAATTCGACTTCTCGCGTTACATCGCGCGCAACCCCGCGATAACCCGCGAAGTTACCATTCTCGTCCATGTACGGTTCGCCACTGGTCGATAACCAATGGTCACCGTTTGGCCCGGTTCTTTTAAAGACAAAATCGTGGAAGGGCTCGTGCGCATCCAGAGTCTTTAAATGGCGTTCCCACAACTCTTCATCAATGTGCTCTGATTTCAGATCACGGCGGCTCTTGCCGTAGTGCCATTCCACATCCACGCCAGTGATGGCTTCGGCGCTCTTGCTTAAATACACAAAGCGGTGCTCGCGGTCGGTTTCCCAGAACCAACCACCGATCATCGATGCGAAATGCTCAAACTGATCATTCATATCCAGTTAGTTTCCATGCGGGAACCTTACCGGTCAAGCAGAGGCCGGGGATTTGTTCACTGAATTGTGAAAGATCGCGATTTGCGTGATCACGATGATCATTCTAATCAGATTATATGAAAACTCTTTTATCAGCATTATTGTTGGTGGCTGGCTTGTTTGGCGGCATTGAAACTGTATCAGCAGATGCCCCACACTCATCCTGGTCATATGAATTTCCAAAGACTGATTTTTCTCAAACCAGTATTGATTATAGCGAGATTCTGTCAGGTGGGCCGCCGCGTGACGGTATCCCGGCGATCAATGATCCGAAGTTCGTTAATATCTCTGAGATCAATGACTTATCAGACACAGACCCGGTTATCGGGATAATCGTCAATGGAGTCGCCAAGGCGTATCCGCTTCGAATCCTGATATGGCATGAAATCGTCAACGACACGATCGGCGATGTGCCTGTCGCGGTGACGTACTGTCCATTGTGTAATTCCTCAATCGTGTTTGATCGTCGGATCGCAGGTCGAGTTCTCACTTTTGGGACGACAGGGCGTTTACGGAAGTCTGACCTTGTGATGTACGACCGGGAGACCGAAACATGGTGGCAGCAGTTTCTGGGTGAAGGGATTGTTGGCGAATTGACCGGGACTCGGCTCAAAGCGTTGCCCGCGCGCCTGGAATCATTTGCGAACTTCAAGGCACGTGCGCCGGAAGGGCAGGTCTTAGTACCCAATGGCCGCTTTCATCGAAATTATGGGCAAAATCCATATGTGCATTACGACATGCAAAATGCGCCGTATGCATTGTTCCAGGGTGATCTGCCGGATTACATAAACCCAATGGCGCGCGTTGTTGTTGTCGACGATAAGGCCTGGAGTCTCGAATTGATCAGAGAAAAAGGAACATTGAAGGACGGTCCGATCACGCTGAATTGGAGTTCAGGTCAAAACTCCGCACTTCATACCTCAGAAATATCTGAAGGTCGTGATGTTGGGAACGTGACGGTAACCAAGGGCGGAGAGGATGCTGTCTATGACGTTACATTTGCGTTTGTTTACAATGCGTTTCGTCCGGATCAGCGTATTCGTACTGAATAATAAAACTATATTACCAGTGACTTGCGAGCTCAGATAGCCCGGGGTACATTTCTGGTATGGCACCTCTGGATCAACAAAGTACTTGGCTGCGCACCGCATGCCCTCATGACTGCCCTTCAACCTGTGCGCTTGAAGTTGAAGCGTTGTCCAATGACAAAATTGGCAAGGTCCGCGGCAATGCGCTGAACGACTACACGGACGGTGTAATTTGCGCCAAAGTGGCTGCTTACCGTGAACGTGTGCATCACCCCGACCGACTGACAAAACCGCTTCGCAGGGTCGGTGCGAAGGGAGAAGGGCGTTTTGAGGAGATCAGTTGGGATAGCGCGCTTGATATCGTTGCTGAAAATTTCCAAAAAGCGGAGCAGAAATTTGGTCCAGAAACGGTCTGGCCCTACCATTTCGCAGGCACTATGGGCCTGGTACAGCGTGATATCATTCACGGCTTCCGCCACGCTTTGGGCTACTCTCGCGAAGATGAGACGATCTGCGTTGCGACCGCCTCTGCTGGCTGGTTGGCAGGTCATGGAAAAATCTGGGGGGCAGACCCGCGCGAGATGAGCGCATCCGATATGATTGTGATCTGGGGTGGAAATCCTGTTTCCACACAAGTTAACGTCATGACCCATGCAGCCAAGGCGCGGAAGAAACGCGGTACCAAAGTTTACGTGGTCGATCCATACCGGACGCCTAGCGCGCAACAGGCGGATGTCCATTTATGTCTAAGCCCTGGTACTGACGGGGCGCTTGCCTGCGCCGTGATGCACGTGATGTTTCGGGATGGTTACGCCAATCGGGCGTACATGGAAAAGTACACTGATGTGCCGGCGGCGCTTGAGGCACATCTTGAATCCAAAACACCTGAGTGGGCCGCCAATATCACTGGCTTAAGTGTTGATGAAATTGAATCGTTTGCGCGAGCGTATGGCGAAACTGAAAAAGCATACATACGTGTTGGTTACGGCTTTACCCGCTCGCGGAACGGTGCCGTCAATATGCACGCTGTGACATGTCTACCAGCTGTCGGCGGGAAGTGGCTTGTCGAAGGTGGCGGCGCCATGCATTCGAACCGTAATCTGTTTGGTGTTGATCAGTCGGTTGTGCGTGCCTTGGATAAGCTGGATACGTCTAAACGTGCGCTCGACATGTCCAGGATCGGCCCCATCCTGGCAGGTGAGAAAGAAAGCCTTTTAGGCGGCCCGCCGGTCACGGCAATGATCATGCAGAATATCAATCCCGCCGAGGTCGCACCCGAGACAAAACTGGTGCTGGAAGGGCTTGCGCGTGAGGATTTGTTCTTGTGTGTCCACGAGCAATTTATGACAGCAACGGCCGAGTATGCGGATATCGTTTTGCCCGCAACGACGTTCCTCGAGCATGATGATCTGTATCAAGGCGGCGGCCATCTTTATCTTCAAGTGGGGAAGCGAATCCTTGAACCACTTGGCGAGGCACGCTCGAACGTTGATGTTCTATCTGCTTTGGCACGACGCTTGGGCTCTGATCACGACGCCTTCAAACTTGATGCCTGGGAGCTTATTGATCGTTCGCTCAAAGATACCGGGTACCCAGGGGCCGAAGACGTACACAAGAATGGCTGGCACGATTGCTCTCAATCTTTCGACGCAGCGCATTTTATCGACGGATTTGCGACGCCGACAGGTAAGTTCTTGTTTAAGCCAGATTGGGCATCGATCGGAAGTGATCACAAGAATATACCTGCGTTGCCTGATCATATGGATGTGATTGATGTGGCGACCGAAGATAAGCCTTACCGCCTTGTCGCGGCGCCGGCACGTCGGTTCCTCAATACGTCATTCACCGAGACTCCGACCTCAGTAAAGAAAGAAGGGCGCCCAACCGCGCTCATTCACCCTGAGACGATGGAGCGCCTAGGATTGAAGGACGACGATGAAGTCGTTCTCGGCAATGAACTTGGTGAGGTTGCGGTCTATGCGAAATCATTTGATGGCTTGTTGCCCAAGACAGTCGTTGTTGAGGGGATTTGGCCAAATAAATATTTCAAGAACGGCCTAGGTATTAACACATTGATAAGCGCTGATAGGGCATACCCGAATGGTGGCGCTGTATTCCATGACACTGCTGTATGGATGCGTGCCGCTTGAGATTTGGTGCAGACTATAAAGTTCGAGGTTGTCCGTGAGTGCATCAAATGCGCACATCATCGTCATCGGCAATGAAAAGGGGGGGAGCGGAAAATCGACAACGTCGATGCATCTTGCCGTTGCCCTTATGTTGCAAGGTATGCGGGTCGCGACCATCGATGTAGATGGCCGACAGGGAACTCTCAGTCGCTACATCGCTAATCGTGAGATATTTAATAAAAAGATGGGGCGCGACTACCCCATTCCTGAACATTACCGAATAAATGGTCATGCAGCCGATGGTATAACGGATGCAGAACTCGCCGAAGAAACCGAACGTCTCCGCCTCGTCATTGAGGGCACTGCATTTTCACATGATATCGTCGTCATCGATACGCCGGGCGCCGCCAACAAACTATCGTTTCTGGCGCACACGTATGCGGACACGTTGATTACACCCATGAATGACAGCTTCATTGATCTGGATGGACTTGCGCATATGGATGGGCATGGGCTGAACATTAAAGGGCCGAGCCACTATTCCGAAGCCATCTGGGAAGCAAAGAAACAAAAGGCCGCACGAGACAGTGGCACAATCGACTGGATCGTGATGCGTAACCGATTGTCGAACCTTGATGCGCACAACAAACGTGAGGTCGAGCAAGCCATGCGTGAGCTCTCCAAAAGGCTTGGTTTTCGTGTTCTGCCTGGGTTTTCAGAGCGGGTTATTTTTCGAGAATTGTTCCTTGTTGGATTGACGATCTTGGACCTTAAGGAAGCTGCGGGCGGCGCGGCATTGAGCCGTTCGCACATGGCGGCTCGAGACGAAGTCTTTACCATTGTGGATGGCCTTAAATTACCGCAAAAAGCCATCGCCAGCTAAAGTGTCTTTGCTTTGCTGCTAGATGTGGCAAATTGTGAAAAAACGCTTATCTCTTAGTTGTATAGCTGAGCAAAGGTGCGGAAGTGGCAGACGATTTACCTGATAAAAGTTCACGCCCAAAGGATGTCGATGCCTTCCTGAACAAGGTCGCGGCAACGCCAAAGCGTGCCCGCAAACATGATCAGCGTGGGCGCCTGATGTTTGCAATGGACGCAACGGCAAGTCGACAACCATCCTGGGACACGGCCGCGTCTATACAGGGTCAGATGTTCAAAGAAACGGCTGCATTGGGCGGGCTGGATATCCAACTGGCGTTCTACCGGGGATTTGGTGAATTTAAAGTTGGACCGTGGAGCACAAATGAGCGCGACTTGTTGCGCTTGATGACATCTGTTTTCTGCCTTGCAGGTGAGACCCAAATTTCAAAGGTTTTGCAACACGCAGTAAACGAAGCCAAACGTGATCGGCTGAATGCACTAGTGTTTGTTGGCGACTGCGTTGAAGAAGACGTCGACCATCTTGGCAAGATCGCGGGCGAGCTTGGGTTGTTGGGCGTGCCAGCCTTTGTGTTTCATGAAGGACATGACCCATTAGCGAAATTTGCGTTTCAACAGATCGCAACGCTTTCAGGTGGGGCATGTATGAACTTTGATCATTCCAGCGCATCGATGCTCAAAGAGTTGTTGGCAGCTGTTGCAGTTTACGCAGCTGGCGGTCGTGCAGCACTGGAAGACAAAGCCAAGCGCGATGGCGGCGCCGTATTGCAAATTACGGATCAGATGAACGGGAATAGCTCGTGATTTATCTCATTCTGGGAATCGTGTTGCTCGCGGCGCTCATATTGGCGGGGCAATGGTTCATCAATGCGGAACCTAAAAAGATACTGCATTCACTCAAATGGATCGCTTACGTTGTCGGCGGCTTATTCGTTTTATTCTTCGTCTTGAGCGGTCGCTTCATGATGCTGTTCTGGCTGTTGCCGGTCTTACTGCCGTGGCTGATGCGCGCCCGCGCGGCAGCAAGAACGGCAAAGAACTTCTCACGAATGGCATCCGGCGGCGCTAGTGGTTCGGGCAGCGAGGTCTCAAGTGAGTTTCTTGAGATGCATTTGGACCATGATTCTGGAGAAATGGACGGCATGGTCCGTAAAGGACTACATAACGGACGGCAACTCAGTTCATTGTCGTTGGATGAGCTTGTCGATCTTTACGAAACCTATGCCATTCAAGATGTCGAATCGGCGCGGTTGCTAGCTGCCTATCTAGATAGAACACACGCGGAATGGCGCGGCAACACGGATCAGTCATCGTATCAAAATGAGGAACCACAGAATCGATCCAGTGGTTCAATGGACCGTGCCGAAGCCTTTCGGGTGCTCGGGTTGGAAGATGACGCAGACGAGGCTGCAATTAAGGCCGCACATCACCGTTTGATTGCTGAATTGCACCCGGACCGCGGCGGATCTGCTTATCTTGCGTCGAAAATCAATGAAGCTCGGGACGTCTTATTAAAATCGTAACGCTGCTAAAATACCCTTAAATTCGCATTGCTTGCCCCAACGCCTCGGGTATGGCAGAAAACCGGTGTTTTAAGCGTCTTGAGAGGACAATTTAATGCATGTCGCAATGATTGGAACAGGCTATGTCGGCCTGGTTTCAGGAGCATGTTTTTCAGAGTTTGGACATAACGTTGTTTGTGTCGACAAGGATGAAGCCAAAATTGCAGGTTTACATAAAGGGCAGATGCCGATCTATGAGCCGGGGCTCGAGGATCTGGTTGCCAACAATGTTAAGGCTGAGCGTCTTTCGTTTACGACCGATCTCAAGTCTGCGCTAAAAGGCGTGAGTGCTGTGTTTATCGCGGTCGGCACGCCAAGCCGTCGCGGCAATGGACATGCCGATTTGAGTTACGTGTACGCTGCAGCCGAAGAGATTGCACATGCCATGGACGGATATACTGTCGTGGTTACCAAGTCGACTGTCCCGGTTGGCACAGGTCGTGAAGTCGAACGTATCATTCGCGAAGCCCGTCCCGATGCGGAATTTGATGTGGTCTCAAATCCTGAGTTCTTGCGGGAAGGTTCCGCTATTGGTGATTTCATGCGCCCAGATCGTGTTGTTATTGGGACAGCCTCTGAACGTGCGAAGAATGTCATGCGAGACCTGTATCGGCCACTTTACCTGATTGAGACGCCCATTGTTTTCACGTCGCGCCAGTCATCCGAGCTAATCAAATATGCGGCGAACACATTCCTTGCCGCTAAGATCAGCTTCATCAATGAGATTGCTGACCTGTGTGAGAAAGTAGACGCGGATGTTCATGATGTCGCAAAAGGTATTGGACTGGATGGGCGCATTGGAAAAAAGTTTCTTCATGCAGGGCCGGGATATGGCGGCTCATGCTTCCCAAAGGATACGCGTGCACTTGTCTCTACGGCACGTGATGCTGGAAGTCCGCTTACGATCATTGAGACCGTTGTTGAAGTAAACGAATCTCGAAAAAAGAAAATGGCGGCCCGCGTCGCCAATGCGATTGGTGGGGACCTTAAGGGCAAAAGGATTGCCGTTCTCGGGCTGACATTCAAACCTAATACCGATGATATGCGTGAAAGCCCGAGCCTCGATATCGTGCCTGCGTTTCAAGATGCTGGCGCAGATGTCTATGCCTATGACCCTGAAGGGATGACTGAGGCCAAGGAAATGCTGGAAGGTGTGCACTGGTGTGAAAACGCCTACGACACAATGAAAGACTCCGATGCTTTGGTCATTATCACGGAATGGAATGAATTCCGCGCACTTGACCTGGATCGCGTAAAATCATTGATGAAGGCACCGGTGATGGTCGATCTTAGGAATATCTACGAACCCGATGAAATGGCTGAGAATGGATTCAAGTATCACAGCATCGGCCGACCGCAGCGTGTTTCGAGTTCTTCATAAAGATGCGACAGATCACACGTCCTTTGGATCCATCTATCCTTCGTGCCTATGATATTCGGGGCGTTGTTCCCGAAGAACTCAATGAAGATAGCATGTTCTTGATCGGCAGAGCGTTCGCAGCGGAAATGCATGCCGTTGGCGGCACGCGAGCCGCTGTTGGCTATGATGGACGGTTGTCTTCTCCCAAACTTGAGCAAGCACTTGTGGATGGACTTACGGCGTCTGGTATCGATGTGGTTCGTTCAGGCCTCGGCCCTTCACCGATGTTGTATTTTGCCACATATTTGCTCGAGGCTGATGCTGGATTGATGATTACGGGATCGCATAACCCACCCGACTTTAACGGTCTTAAAATGACCTTGAAGGGCGAAGCCTTCTTTGATCAGGATATATTGCGACTGGGCGCTCGGATCGATGCGCAGGACTTTATAGACGGTGCCGGTAAATCTGAGCACGTTGATGTATTCGATCGCTATGTCGAACGTCTTGTTCAGGACCTTTCTGGTATGAAGGACCTAAAAGTTGCCTGGGATCCGGGCAATGGTGCAGCGGGTGCCGTCACAGATGCCTTAGTTGCGAAACTGCCCGGTGAGCACTTTGTGATTAATTCTAAAATCGACGGAACGTTTCCGGCTCATCACCCTGATCCCACGGTTGAGGCAAACCTTGATCAGCTTAAAGAATTGGTTGCCCGGGAGAAGTGCGACCTGGGCATTGGCTTTGATGGTGACGGGGACAGGATTGGCGTCATTGATCAGCATGGCCGAGTGATGTGGGGAGATCAATTACTCGCATTATTGGCGCGCGAAGTTCTCGCAGATGAACCTGGTGCGACGATATTATGTGACGTTAAGGCTAGTCGGGTATTTTTTGATGAAATCCGTCGCCTTGGCGGTGACCCTGTTATGTGGAAGGCCGGGCATTCGCACATCAAATCAAAGATGGTTGAGTTAAAGTCGCCGCTTGCTGGAGAGATGAGCGCACATATCTTCTTCAAGCATCGCTACTATGGTTATGATGACGCGCTTTATTCCGCGATCAGATTGTTGTCTGTGCTCGCGTCCGGTGATCAGTCATTGGCTGATATTCTCGATGCGATGCCGAAGATGCATAATACCCCTGAAATTCGATTTGATTGCGCCGATGATCGTAAATTTGTCGCCGTTGACGAGATCACGGCGCGCGCCCGCACCATGAAGGATGTCACCATTTTTGATATGGATGGCGTGCGCGTAGAATCGGCTGATGGCTGGTGGTTACTTCGAGCGTCAAATACCCAACCCATGCTGGTGGTACGCTGCGAGTCTGATACTGAGGCTGGTCTTGAACGATTGTTGGAAGAAGTTCGCAATCAGCTAAATGCCAGCGATATAGACGCCTCCGCAATCTGACCCTTACGTCTCTCTTGCAGATTTTAAACCGGTTTCGTACTTTGAAATATGTGGAATTACTTCTTTATAGGTACGCTTATGGATGCGGATGTGGCCGATCAGGTCATTGGCCGACCGACCGCGAGTTTTTCGCCCGTCCCAGCAACGCTGAGCGGATATAAGCGGGTTTACGTCGCCGGCGCCACGTATCCTGGAATTGTCCCAGCCCCTGACAGTGCAGTGAACGGTTTATTGTTCAGGGACATTTCCAATGATGAGGCGGCGCGCCTAGATGCGTTCGAGGGGCCCGATTACGAGACACATACTGTTTCCGTGGCCCTGGCTAACGGGGAAGATGTCGAAGCAAGAGTTTTCGTACCTGTGCCAACACTGGTGCTAACGGATAAGCCTTGGTCACTGAAAGAATGGCAAAAGACAGAGAAAGCAACGTTTCTGGACGGAATGACGCGAGGCGAACTCGTCTAGTTTAGACGTGATGCAAGTTCCGGAGACGACGCAGTACGAAGTTCCATGCAATCTTTAAGAAGACGGCACGTGCGATAAGCGTCTCGCTTTGAGATACCAACGATACGCGCGCGATGAAGAATCTTTCCGCTTCGCTTGTTCAATGGGACAATGCGAATATTCCCGCCATTCAAGTAACGGGATGCCTTGCCGATTGCCTTGTTGGCCGCGTTTTTAGCCTGAGATACTTTGGAGAATGCGCCAACCTGAACACCCCAAGTGCTGTGAGACTTGGATGATTTGCTTGCTGTTGTTACGGCTTTCGCTTTCTTGGAAGAGGAGGGTTTTGGCGTCGATTTGGCGATTAATTGTGTCCCCATCTGCTTGGACAAAATGGCGAACCCTTTATCAAGAAGCTTTGTCATATGCCGGTTGCGTTGCTTGGAAGACCTGCCACCGAATACAACACCGATAATCCGGCGCCCGTTGCGGGTCGCTGAGGACACGAGATTAAAGCCAGAGGCGCGAATATAGCCAGTCTTGAAGCCATCAGCACCAGGATAGGTCTTGAGCAGTTTGTTATGTGATCTGTGTGTGACACCGCGGTAGGTAAACGTTTTCGTCGAAAAATAATGATAGTACTGCGGGAAATCGCGCAATAACGCGCGTGCCAGAATCGACATATCCTTTGCTGTCGACATTTGTGCACGGTGCGGCAATCCGGATGCATTGCGGAAAGTTGTCTTAGACATACCAAGCGAGCGTGCCTTTGCCGTCATCTTGAGGGCAAAGTTCCTTTCCCGCTTGCTAATATTCTCAGCAACTGTTGTCGCAACATCGTTTGCCGACTTGGTCGCCAGGGCGAGGATGGCCTGCTTGACCGTAATCGTTGAGCCAGCGCGCAGGCCCAGCTTAGAAGCTGGTTGACGTGCAGCGCGGCGCGAAACTTTTAGCTTTGTCGCCAGTGACCAACGCTTTTTCTCAAGGCGCTCAAAGATCATGTACATCGTCATCATCTTGGTAAGCGATGCGGGATAATTTCGGGTCTCTGAATTCGTTGCGTGGAGAATCTGTCCGGTATCGGCATCAACCACTAAACTGGCGTACTTTGCCTGAGCAGGGGAGCCGAACACACCAACTGCCATGCACAGGACGAATGTGCAAATAACCAGGTTTTTCAATATTTTACTGGCTGGTAACTTTGTTAGTGCCCAGGCCGCACTCGGTATCATCCTCATCTCCCCAAAGTTTCTCTGCCGTATCCGTCGTGCAAACTTAATAATAAAGCCATTTTTGCATCGCCGTCGACGATATTCTTTCGTCAAATCAACCCTTTGGTACGCCATAGAGAGATAACAAGCCGTTAACATGTGTGGGTTTTATGACAATTCCTATCAATTATTGTATTTATGTGTTGAGTAATGTTGCGTATGCGAAATATTGTAATGATTAATTCGTTGTTTAGTAAGATATTGAATAACATAACATTTAATCTAAAAATATTTTGTGCACTGCAACATATTTTATTGACATTGCGCAAATTGAGGCTATATTTTCCTGGAATGTTGCATTGCAGCATAGTTATTTGCAAGGTTTCCCGTTTAGAAGGGACATGATGTCGAATCAACGGAAACCAATTAGTTAGGAGTTATTATCATGGCGACGACTAAAAAAGTGACCGCGAAAACATCAAAGCCTGCCACTAAAACAGCAAAGCCTGTTACTAAAGAAGCAGTTGCTCCTGTTGAAGCTGCCGTAAAGGTGAGTCAGGAAGCTGTTGAGAAAATCGTTAAGACCAACACCGAAGTTGCGAAAAAGGGTGTTGAGAAAGCCGTTGAAATGGGTGAAGAGCAGTTTGCTGCTGCCGCCAAAGCGAGTGCAGACGCATACAAAGGCTACGAAGACGTTGTTGCGTTTTCAAAGAGCAACATTGACGCATTCGTGAAGTCCAATGAAATCCTGTCGAACGGTGTTAAAGATCTGAACACAACAATCATGCAGTTGGCGCAAGCTAACCTGGATGAGACTGTTGCAATTGCTCAAAAATTGATGGGCTGCAAGTCAGTGAACGAGATCGTTGAGATCCAGAGCACTGTTGTTAAATCTCAGTATGAAAAAGCAATTTCTGAGAGCCGTAAAATTTCTGAGCAGACTGTAAAGCTTGCTGAAAACGCTTCCAAGCCGCTTGCTGAGCGCGTAACGGTTGCTGTTGACACACTTTCAAAGCCACTCGCTGCCTAATTTCCCATCCCCCCTTTATTTGGGATTGGCAGTAGTACGGCGCCCGACGGTATCCTCCCACCGTCGGGCGCTTCTTTTTGCGCCAAATCTTGTGATATCGGACACGGTCTGCCGCCCATTAGCAGGCCGTTTTTCGTTATGTAAAAAAAACTTTTCGTGAGACCATTTGGGATGCCAAAATTGTGACCTATATTAAGGTGTAAGACGTACAAACTTGTGTAAGACTAAATGCCTCGGAAACAGATATTTGAGCAAGATGGCTGACAAAACGACACCGCCTGATATTGGCAACGATCACGAGACCGGGGTCGTTGTTAAGCCGCGTGAGAAAACCAAGCGGCCTGCCATGTATAAAGTGCTTATGTTGAACGATGACTACACGCCAATGGAGTTCGTCGTCCACGTTCTTGAGAAATTCTTCAGTAAGTCGGCGCAAGATGCGACACAGATTATGTTACACGTGCATCAGCGTGGTGTCGGCATTTGTGGCGTGTACACTTACGAAGTTGCTGAGACCAAAGTGGCACAGACAATGGATTTGGCGCGCCAGCATCAACATCCGCTGCAGTGCACGATCGAGAAAGACGGCGACGGCGACGATACTTAAAGGTGGGTGAGACCACCACTGGTCAGATAATGACCCAACAAGGCACGACCTGAAAGGACGCCAAATATGTTATCACGCAATCTGGAACAGACTCTGCACCAGGCATTGGCTCTCGCGGCTGAACGAAGCCACGAATATGCAACTTTGGAGCACCTCCTGTTATCTCTGACAGAAGATCAGGATGCGATTGCCGTTCTGCGTGCCTGTGGTGTCGATCTTGAGCAGCTTGTTATGGACGTCACAAATTTCATCGAGGGCGAACTCGATGACATTCGTAATGACCGCGTATCTGAACCGAAACCTACCGCCGGTTTCCAGCGTGTGGTGCAGCGCGCCGTTATTCATGTGCAGTCTTCGGGCCGCGAAGAAGTAACAGGTGCAAACGTACTGGTGGCGTTATTCTCAGAGCGTGAATCTCATGCTGTGTTCTTTTTGCAAATGCACGAGATGTCACGTCTCGATGCAGTGAATTACATTTCTCATGGCATTGCCAAGGTTCCTGGGTATTCCGAAGACCGGACGGTCGACGGTGTCGATGAAGAAGCCGACGGTGAGAACGTCGTGCGTAAAGGCTCTGAAGCGCTTGACGCATATTGTGTGAACCTGAATGAAAAAGCCGCAGACGGCCGCATTGATCCGTTGATTGGGCGCGGAAAAGAAGTCGACCGCACCATCCAGATTCTATGCCGTCGGAGTAAAAATAATCCATTGTATGTTGGTGATCCTGGGGTTGGTAAAACGGCAATCGCAGAAGGTCTGGCAAAGCGGATCGTTGAAAACGATGTGCCTGAAGTCCTTTTTGATACGACCATCTATTCTCTGGATATGGGCGCACTACTTGCAGGCACTCGTTATCGTGGCGATTTTGAAGAACGCCTTAAGAATGTCATGGATGAACTTGAGAACGCGGACAAAGCCGTCTTGTTTATCGATGAAATTCACACCGTGATCGGTGCCGGTGCGACATCCGGGGGATCTATGGATGCGTCCAATATCCTGAAGCCAGCACTGCAGAACGGCGCACTAAGGTGCATGGGATCGACAACTTACAAAGAGTATCGCGGTTATTTTGAAAAGGACCGTGCATTGGTTCGCCGGTTCCAGAAAATTGATGTCTACGAGCCATCAATCGATGACACGATTAAAATTCTGAAGGGCCTCAAGCCGTACTTCGAAGAACATCATAATGTGAAGTACACAAATGAAGCGCTTAAAACGGCTGTAGAATTGTCGGCGCGTTATATCAATGATCGCAAGCTCCCTGATAAGGCCATTGATGTCATTGATGAAGTTGGCGCGTCACGGATGCTACTGCCCGAGAACAAACGAAAGAAAACAGTTTCCGCAAAAGACGTGGAGAATATCGTAGCGATGATCGCACGTATTCCGCCAAAGAGTGTATCGACGGATGACCGCAAGGCACTGAAGACGCTCGAGCGTGATTTGAAGACAGTTGTGTTTGGTCAGGATGATGCGATTGACCAACTATCCAGTGCGATCAAACTCTCACGTGCAGGTCTGCGTGAACCGCAAAAGCCAATTGGATCGTATCTGTTCTCGGGCCCGACAGGCGTCGGCAAAACCGAAGTGGCACGCCAATTGGCGCTTACCCTCGGTGTGGAACTTGTACGTTTTGATATGTCTGAGTACATGGAACGCCACTCTGTATCGCGCCTGATTGGTGCCCCGCCGGGATATGTTGGATTTGATCAAGGCGGGTTACTTACCGACGCGGTTGATCAAAATCCACATGTCGTATTGTTGCTTGATGAAATCGAGAAAGCGCACCCTGACCTGTTTAATATTCTGCTTCAGGTTATGGATCATGGAAAACTGACAGACAACAACGGCAAAAGCGTTGATTTTCGTAATGTCATCTTGATCATGACCACGAACGCGGGCGCGGCAGATATGGCCAAGGCGGCAATCGGCTTTGAGCGTGATGGACGTGTTGGTGAAGACAAAGAAGCCATCAACAAGATGTTCACACCTGAATTCAGAAACCGTCTTGATTCCATTATCGGCTTTGCATCACTGAGCCCAGAGGTTGTCGCAAAAGTTGTCGACAAGTTCATCATGGAGCTTGAGGCTCAACTTGATGACCGTAACGTGATGATTGAATTGACGGATGCAGCACGGTCATGGTTGGGAACAAAAGGCTACGACAAGCTTTATGGTGCGCGTCCTCTGGGCCGTGTCATACAGGAGCACATCAAAAAGGCACTCGCTGAAGAGTTGCTGTTCGGCAAACTCTCCAAAGGTGGCCTTGTGATGGTCGATGTCGAAGACGGCAAGCCTGTGTTCACATACCCAGAGTCAGGGAACGATGATCCCAAGGGTGGCAGCAAGAAGAAACCAGCCCTCGTTTAACACCGTCCCGCTGACTTGGGGCAACGCCTCAAGTTTCGGCGGTGTAAGGTGGTGCCGGGAAGTACTCGATACCTTTTTGGACGAAGCGGGCAAAATCGCTGCCGTAGATTTCTCCAATGAGCCAAAGCGCCATGTCGATGCCGGCTGAGACACCGGCAGATGTGACAAGGTTTCCATCGCGAACGTAGCGGACATTATCCATAACCTCGACGCCGCCAGCATCTCGCAATAGATCGACCGAGCCCCAGTGCGTTGTCACGCGTTTACCGTCGAGCAGACCTGCGCGATGAAGCAGCAAGGCACCCGTGCAGACGCTTGTGACCCAGGTGCAGTCTGGCGCCACTTTTTTGATCCAGTCGATTTCGGGGCCGCCGTTTTTAAAGATCGGACGCGTACCTTGCCCACCGGGAACGAGAATGACATCAAGAGGCGGGTGATCATCGATCGTGTAGTCCGTGACAATGTTCAGTCCTTTGGCGCATCTGATCTCTTTGCCCGACGAGCCAATTGTATAGACCTCCATATCCGATTGTTCTTGTTTCGCAGCCCAGGATAGAACCTCCCAGGGGCCAATCGCATCCAGTTCTTCCAGGTCATTGAAGGCAAGAATGCCAAATTTCATATTCATGTGAATTTCCTTTTCGAATTTGATTTCATGCGTTGAGGGAAGACGCAAACCTGCGCCGATAATCATCTGGGCTGATGCCTAAATCTTTTTGAAATGCACGGCGCATTCGTTCGACATCGCCGAAGCCGCATTTTGCCGCAATAACCTTTATCTGAATGGGGCTCTCTTCAATCAATCGACGCGCCGCATCCAGCCTCGACTGACTGATAAAGCGGGCAGGGGTTAAGCCGGTAGATTTTTTGAACTTACGATAAAACGTCCGCGGGCTCATGGATGACTTCTCGGCAAGTACATCTACATCAATGTCTTCCGCTAAATTTTCCAAAAGCCAAAGTTGAAGATCACGAATATTTCCTGCGGGTGCCATCTGCGCGGAGAGGTGTGTGCTGAATTGTGCCTGCGAACCGGGCCTCTTGAAAAACATGACCATATCCCTCGCAACTTCGAGCGCGATGTCGCGTCCTATGTCTTCTTCAACAAGGGCGAGGGCGAGATCCATTCCAGCTGTCACGCCCGCCGACGTATAGACATGCTCGTCCTTGATGAAAATTGGTTCGGGCTCAACGTTGATTGCCGGATAGTCATTTGCGAGTTGCGTGCAGTGCGCCCAATGGGTTACCGCGCGTCGGCCGTCAAGAATACCTGCCTCTGCTAAAATGAAAGCGCCTGTGCAAACAGATACTACCCGGCGTGCCTTGTGTGATAATCGTGTGATCGTTTTGATCGCTTTTGTATCTTTTATAAGCGTGTCTTTTCCCTTGCCGCCAGGGCAAATGAATATGTCTGCAGCGGGAATCCGTTCACCCAGAATATAATCAGCATAAAGCGACACCCCCGCAGATGTTTTAACCTGGTGCGTTGTGGGCGCGATAAACTTGATATCGTATGGAACGTTGACGTAACCCGCCTTTTTTGCGTTTTCGTTTGCGGATCCAAAAATACCAGCAGCACCAGTCGCATCGACGATCTGGCAATGATCATAGATCAGGATATGGACGCGTTTCGTGGGTTCGGAATTTTTCATATCCCGACTATCGCGATGTTTTCCTATTGGCACAATGACAATAATACCTCATTTTATGCCAATCCTAAGATCAGCTTGAAGTCCGCTATTTTGACGTCGAAACTACATGCGTACCGGATTTGGAGTCATTCATGGCGTTAAGCTTTCTCATTGGAATACGTGTCCTTGATCTCAGTCAGTTTCTGCCGGGCCCGTTTGCAACGCAGATGCTCAGCGATATGGGCGCAGATGTTGTGAAGGTTGAGCCACCCAAGGGTGACCCTATGCGTGGACTTGACCCGATCACCAATGACCGAGGTGCCAATCCATTTCATGCGCTCGTGAACGCAGGGAAACGGGTGATTACGCTCGACTTGAAGTCTGAGGAAGGGCTGGATGCCTTTCGTAAACTCGTGAAATCCACTGATGTATTGATGGAGAGTTATCGGCCTGGGGTCATGGATCGGTTAGGTGTTGGTGCGGATGCACTACGAGAAATCAACCCCAGACTTATTCATTGCGCATTATCAGGGTATGGCCAGAACGGACCGATGCGTCTGGTTGGCGGTCATGACATAAACTATGTCGCAGCTGCAGGTCAGCTCGGCATGACAGGCCCATCAGAAAAACCGCATATGGCTTATCCAATGGTTGCTGATTATGCAGGGGCCATGCAATCCGTATGCGCAATTCTTGGCGCGCTTGTTGGACGGGGACAAACCGGGCAGGGGGCTTACCTTGATGTGGCCATGAGCGATAGCGTTCTGGCATGGCAAAGTCAGGCACTCACTGCAATGTCACGTGGCGATGTATTGGGTCGCGATCAGAATCTGCTTACAGGTGGTGCTGCATGTTACGGTGTCTATGAAACGGCTGATGGAAAATTTGTAACACTCGGCGCATTGGAAGAAGTATTCTGGAAAAATTTCTGCGATGCCGTCGCACGCCCCGACATGATTGATCGCCAATCGGAACCATTGCCGCAAACGGACTTAATCTCAAAGGTGGCTGATATATTCAAAAGTAAAATGCGTGATGATTGGGACGAGCATTTCCGTGACGTTGATTGCTGTTATCACCCTGTCCTTGAAATGACTGAAGTGACAACACATCCTCAAAATACTGCGCGACAACTTGTTCAGCCTCAAGCTGGACTGGAAGACGATTCCGGGATGTCTGTGCTTATGCCTTTCTGGACGAATGGAGAGCCACCGACTCCGCGTCGCCCTGTTGATTTTAGTTCAATCGCCGACGTGCTTGCTGATTGGGACGCTGATTGAAGTCCGGTTATTTGCCGGGGCAGGGAATCTCTGCGAGCAAGCCAACACTTGAATAACCACGCGAAGCGACGGGGATGCGGCTGCGTCCCGCGAGAACAACATAATCTCGGGCACGTTGCCCATTACTGGCAACGGTCCGCTCAATTGCAACGGCACGGCACTCACCACATGTGTTCACCAGCGCAACACTGTTATCTGGTGAACGTTCCATGTTCACGCATTTAGGTGCTGTATTTGGTTGGTTGAATTCTTCAAGCAGGTCTTTTTGGCCGCCACGCTCTCCTTTACAGGGTCGCTCGGCGGTGATGCGAGATCTACCCGGACCGCGGAACGGCCCTGGAAACGTTGAACGAGCTTGAACGTTTATCTGGCGGCCTGTCGGCACCTGACTGCCCGGTCGTGATCGGGTGATTGTCACAATCTGACATACGGTGCAGGAATTGATGAGTGTTTCGATGTTACCTTGCCGTTGTATGCGCACGCAGCGCTTTGCCGCGTCAGCCGTTTCAATCGTAACCGCCGCCAAAATTAGAAATAACAAAAATACCGTGCTAAGCCGTAACATGGTAAACACTCCGTCCCATAAGCCTTATAAACTAGGGTTAAAAGGTTAACGGAGCGTGAGTCAGTCGTTATTGTGTATCGTCGTTATCTTTGCGGTAAGGTGAATAGGCCAACTCAATATCGATGATGTCCTGCTCGACCTGTGCACGTTCTTGCGTTACGAAATTCTCAACAGCATTTTCGAACCCTGGATCCCGAATGTAGTGCAAACTGTACGTCGGCACAGGTAAGTACCCTCTCTGAATTTTGTGTGGACCTTGGGCACCTGCTTCAACGCGCGCCAGTCCATGTTCAATGGCATATTCAATGGCCCGGTAATAGCAGCATTCGAAATGCAGGAACTTGTGCGATTCCAGCGAACCCCAGTTGCGCCCATACAGGCAATCTGACCCTTTGAGGTTAAGTGCACCGCCAACGGGTTTTTCCCCATCAAATGCCATAATCATAACGATGGCCTCTGGTAGCCGTTCTCCCAGCAGCGAAAAGAAATCACGTTGCAGATAATTCTGCCCCCATTTTTTATCCGTGGTGGCGAGGTAAAATTGATAGAAAGAATCCCAGTACGCTTCGGTCATATCGATGCCAGATATGGCACGGATATCCAGATCAAGCTCTGCAACCTGTCGACGTTCTTTTTTGATCGCCTTACGTTTTCTGGACATGAGTGTTCCGAGAAAATCATCGAAAGTCTTGTATCCATTGTTATGCCAATGAAACTGCTGTCCGATGCGTTGCAGGTATCCGGTATTCTCACCAAGCTGCCATGTCGGTTCGTCACAAAATGTGATGTGGGCTGAGGATACTTTGAGCTGCTCGGCCACACGAATAATGCCGCTGAGGAGAATACGTCTGAGCTCCAGCTGTGTTGCGGCATCCAGTTTACTGTCGACCAGAAGACGTGGGCCCGGAACCGGCGAAAACGGAACGGCGCACTGTAGCTTTGGGTAATAACGACCCCCGGCGCGCTCGTACGCATCGGCCCATCCCCAATCAAAAACATATTCGCCGTAGGAATGGGTTTTTATGTAAACGGGGGCGCAGGCTTCGATATGTCCATCTGCGTTTTCAATGACGACGTGACGGGGGATCCAGCCCATTTCCTCACAGGCTGAGCCAGACTCTTCTAATGCAGACAGAAATGCATGACTGACAAACGGGTTATCTGCCCCGGCGCAGGCATCCCATTTATCAGCAGGAATATCTTTTAAAGACGAGACAACGCTTAAGACTCTGCTTTCAGCACCATCCGGCATGAAAGGACTGCTCTAATCTCACTTCAACTCGAAGATACCGTCGACTTCGACGGCGACGTTGCGTGGCAGGGCACCAGCAGAAACCGCAAAGCGTGCATGCTTTCCGCTATCACCAAACACCTCAACCATCAGGTCTGATGCGCCGTTGATCACTTCAGGCTGGTCGGTGAAAGTCGGGACTGAGTTCACGAAACCACCCAGCTTTACAACACGTGCGACGTTATCCAGATCACCACCAGCGGCAACTTTGAGCTGCGCCAGCAAATTGAGGCCACAAAGGCGGGCGGCCTGATATCCATCATCGACTGTCAGATCGTCGCCGATACGGCCTTGGTGCAATATCTTGCCGTCTTGCAAGGTGATTTGCCCTGAAATGAATACGAGCTTACCTGTCACAACAAAGGGGATGTAGTTTGCAGCCGGGCTTGCAGCCTCAGGAAGTTTGATACCAAGTTCATTGAGACGTGCTTCGATTTGACCAGCCATAAGATTTACCCTTCGTGTGAAAATTACGTGATGTGGATTGGTATTATAATCTAGATACGCGGCACGCCTAGAGGCGAATTTTGTCGCCTTCCTTTGGTGCTGTGCAAATAACACTGCTGCCAAGGGCTTTTAAGGCTTCATGCGCATCCGAGAGTTTACGATCAATGTGATCATCGTCCTGATCCGGGTCATGATGGAACAGGTGCAGATGCTTAACCTCGCCCTTATGGGCAAGCTCGCAGACCTTTGAGATACATGAATGTCCCCAGTTGACCTTGGTTTTGTATTCTTCGTCTGTGTACGTGCTGTCGGTGATCAGCGCGTCAGCGCCACGGATAAAGTCCGCCATGGTCTTTTCGTAATAGGGATCAAAGAACTCGCTATCATCGAGATAAAGTTCCTGATCGGTGATGTAACAGATCGATCGGCCGTTATAATTTACGCGGTAGCCAAGTGCGCGGCCGGGGTGCGCCAAAAGTTTGGTTTGCACCTCAATACCCGATACGTCGTGGGTACCTTCTTCTAAGTTGCGGAAATATGTCCGGGCAGAGAACTCAGTCAATGTGATGGGGAAGTAAACGCCATCCATTTGTGCCGAGATCAATTCGCGCATCGTGATGTCGCCTTGCTTGGCACCAAGAATCTCGAATTCATTGCCCTGCATGTAAAGTGGGGCGAAGAATGGGATTGCGTTAATGTGGTCCCAATGCGGGTGCGAAATGAACAGTTTGGCATTGATGCGTTTGCGTTTCTGCGCAACCAGATGTGCGCCCAATTCCTTGATGCCTGAACCACCATCAAAGATGAACATTTGCTGGTTCGGAAACTCGAGCGTTACACATGACGTGTTGCCACCGTACCTGAGCGAACCTTCGCCTGTCTTTGGCAGGGTGCCGCGTACGCCCCAAAAGGTCATGTCGATCTGGTCGTCAATTATCTGACGCAAACGATGTGCAAAGGTATCTGGATTTATAGGTTTTCGAATATATCCATCGGCGCCAAGTTCAAGGGCGCGCGTTTCATCAGATGCATAGGCCTTGGCGCTGACGACAATAAAGCAGGTGTCCTTGAGGGTAGGGCTTTCGCGAACCGCCTGACATAACTCGAATCCGTCGACATCCGGCATCATCAAATCTGATATCACAACGTCAGGACGCGCTTCTTCAATCGCTTTCAGCGCATTCACGCTGTTTAGCGTTGACTGCACATCAAACCCGGCTTTGACCAACACAGCATCAAGCAGAGTCAGCATGACTTCATCGTCGTCGACGAGGAAAACCCGGGTCTTGGTCGTGGTGGCATCCATGTAGTGCTATCCCAGTTGTTATCATGGCGACATTAACGGGCACTTCTGCCTCTGTCGATAACTGTTTAGCATTTAATATCAACTGGTTAATATGAAAGCCTCATTAAAAATGGGGCCATTTGGCCCCATTTTCGTATTCGCTCCCTCAAAAAATTGGGCACGCACCGGATCAAACCGCCGGTACGCGCCCCAAGTTTCCCAGGGAGGATCTCTGAACGATCTCAAGAGATCATCCTCATGACTGGGTGCTCATCATGAGCAACCTGTTGTTCCACCACACGTGTTGCACTTGAGACATGTGCCATTGCGAACCAGCGTAAAGTTGCCGCATTCACCACATGGATCACCCTCATAGCCCTTCATCCGGGCCTCGCGAACTTGTGTGAGCTTGGTATCCGTTTTGTCCATGACCTCAGCGGAAACGGATACAGATGTTGTCGTCTGCTCCGTTGTCACGACCTGCTGTGCCTGAACACCGCCGCCATTGGTGCCGGTAGCCTGGGCAGGCATCGCTTGAGCAGGCGCTTGTGCTGCCGTTGTTGCCTGCTTTGCCTTGGCACCATTGATGACCAGGAACTTGGTCCGCAAGAAGCCAGTGCTGGCACCCGCTGGAAGCTCTGATTCAGGTAGATCCCCTTCATCATCACCACCACCGATTGTGTCAGGGGCAAGGTCACCTGGCTCAACGTGTGCCAGATCATTGCGGCCCATATAACTCACCGCTAATTCACGGAAGATGTAATCAAGAATGGACGTTGCCATTTTGATTGTATCGTTGCCGCGCACCATGCCTGATGGCTCAAAGCGAGTGAATGTGAACGCTTCGATGTACTCATCCAATGGCACGCCGTACTGAAGGCCAATGGATACAGCAATCGCAAAGTTGTTCATTAGCGAGCGGAACGCAGCGCCTTCTTTGTGCATATCGATGAAGATTTCACCGATGCGACCGTTCTCATATTCACCTGTCCGCAGGTAAACCTTGTGACCACCAACGGTTGCCTTTTGGGTGTAGCCCTTACGACGATCCGGGAGGCGTTGACGCTCAGCAATGTAGCGCTCAATGATCCGCTCAGTAATGGCTTCAGCACGTGCGACCATAGGTGCTTCCGCCAATTCTGCTGCGACATCTTCTGCGTCTTCGACGTCATCGTCGATCAGAGATGCTGAAAGTGGCTGAGACAACTTCGAGCCATCACGGTAGAGCGCATTCGCCTTAAGGCAGAGACGCCATGAAAGCAGGTATGATTCCTTACAATCTTCAACCGTTGCCAGGTTTGGCATGTTGATGGTTTTGGAAATCGCCCCCGAGATGAACGGCTGCGCCGCTGCCATCATATGGATGTGGCTCTCGACAGACAGTGCCCGCGTACCAATACGGCCACATGGGCTCGCACAATCGAACACAGGCAAATGCTCAGCTTTGAGATGCGGTGCACCTTCGACGGTCATCGCACCACAAACATATGTGTTGGCAGCCTCGACTTCAGCTTTCGTGAAGCCAATGGCTGTCAGCAAATTGAAGTTCAAGTCATCGAGTGATGACTTTTCAAGCTTCAGCACATCCGTGCAAAACGCTTCACCGAGAGACCACTTGTTGAACGCGAACTTAATTTCGAACGCTTCGCCAAGATTTTTCTCAACTTTGGCAATAGCGTCGTCCGTAAAGCCTTTGGCCTTCAGTGTTTCGTGGTTGATGCCAGGCGCATCCTTGAGCGTGCCATGACCAACAGCGTAATCGATCACGTCTTTGATCTGCGCCTTGTCATAGCCAAGTGTTGTCATCGCACTTGGAACCATTGAGTTGATGATCTTAAAGTAACCACCACCTGCAAGCTTCTTGAACTTTACCAGCGCGAAATCAGGCTCGATACCGGTGGTATCGCAATCCATGACCAGGCCGATCGTGCCTGTGGGTGCAATAACAGTTACCTGCGCGTTGCGGTAACCGTGTTTTTCACCAGCGGCGAGTGCCCGGTCCCATGCTTCTGCGGCTGCTT
>Ga0189287_100130_pt1 | contig 51470 bp, 48 predicted proteins | sample UW86minimetaG_FD_130319 | JGI IMG/M metagenome (GOLD analysis project Ga0189287, IMG submission 130319) | Marine microbial communities from the Costa Rica Dome - UW86 mini metaG | ecosystem: Environmental > Aquatic > Marine > Oceanic > Photic zone | place: Costa Rica: the Eastern Pacific... | reverse complement strand
CACGGCGGCAAAGCTCAGCAATGCTATCTTCGCCACGCAGGCCATCCAGCACGATCCTGATCTTCTCTTCAGCTGAATACTGTTTGCGGGTTGCCCGTTTGATGTCTTTGACGATCTTCTCGCCGGGGCTCTTGGTTGTCTTTCTCATCGTCCACTCCTCGGTGGTCACGATGAGCCAGAAATACTCTCTTATCAAATCGCCCTATTTGGACCCATAGGCGCTGACGGCAGACAAGAATCAGGGCCACATCTCGAAGCGCTGGATGAAAATTACAGGAAAAAACTGCAGTTTTTGAAAGTTAGACCTTGCCTTGGATGGCGGTGTGAAATTTGAACTCTTTGACCTGCCCGGCCGTTTCTCCGGCCCAGCAGGCGCGAGGCGTGCGGGTACGGCATATTGTTTTGCGTTAAATCGACCGTGATGCCGCGATTGCGGGCCTTGCAAAACTGGTGTCACTGTTGGATCGTTCCAAATCGATGGATTCGCAGACCGGCGGTTTACGTCTCGCCAGAATCTCCATGGTTCTGCCGCAAGAACTCTACGAAGTTTCTTAACAACTGAAATTGCACCATTTTTGTTAATGATTTTTTCCTATTGCATATTTTGGAACGTTCCAATATCTATTTGGAACGTTCCAAAAATTCTTTTGCTTGGAACGTCTGGAGGAAAAAATGACCAAAGTTGTACGAGTTGCGGATGCGGTGTCCCGAATTGAGGATGGTGCCATTGTGACGGTGTCATCGTCGTCCACCTTGGGTTGTCCCGACGCGGTTCTGGCGGCGATTGGCGCCCGGTTCGACGCGACAGGTCACCCGCACAAGATCACATCGCTCCACCCGATTGCTGCAGGCGATGTCTATGGTGTGAAGGGTATGGATTATATCGCCAAAGATGGCCTGCTGGACCGCGTTTTGGCCGGTTCCTACCCATCTGGCCCATCAAGTGTAGAAATGCCCGAGATTTGGAAAATGATCGTCGAGGACCGTGTGGCTGCTTACAATGTACCCTCGGGCATTCTGTTCGACATGCATCGCGAAGCTGCAGCCAAGCGCCCTGGCGTTTTGACCGAAGTTGGCTTGGATACCTTTGTGGATCCGATCCGTCAGGGCTGTGCGATGAACGACAAAGGAGCCGCTGCACCGATTGTCGAGCGTGTAGAGTTTGGCGGCAAGGCATGGCTACACTTTCCGAATATCGCGCCTGATGTTGCGATCATCCGGGCCACAACTGCCGACGAACGGGGCAACCTTACTTACGAACATGAAGGCGCCTATCTTGGTGGTCTTGAACAGGCGATTGCTGCACGCACCAACGGTGGCATCGTGATCGCGCAGGTCAAGCGGGTGACTGCCAACGGGTCACTGCGCCCCCATGACGTGCGCGTGCCTGGCCATTTGGTTGATTTCGTCGTCGTTGACCCGGATCAACTGCAAACCACCGAAACGCCCCATGATCCGGCTATTTCAGGCGAGATCATGCGTCCGTGGAGCAGCTTCACGCTCGCTGAACATGGCATTGAGAAGGTGATTGCTCGCCGTGCTGCGATGGAGTTGCAGCGCGGGATGACGGCCAATCTTGGGTTCGGCATAAGCGCTATGGTGCCGCGCGTCTTGCTGGAAGAAGGCCATCCGGACGCCGTCACATGGGCAATTGAGCAAGGTGCCGTGGGGGGGATTCCACTGACTGGCTTCGCCTTTGGCTGCGCCTCCAACGCGGATGCATATGTCCCGTCGCCCCAGCAGTTCATCTACTTTCAGGGTGGCGGTTTTGACATGTCATTCCTTTCTTTTCTTGAGGTCGATGTCGAAGGCAACGTAAACGTCTCCAAGCTGGGCAAAAAACCTTATCTGACCGCTGGCTGTGGTGGTTTCGTGGATATTACCGCGAAGGCCAAAAGCATCGTCTTCTCAGGCTGGTTCGAAGCTGGTGCAAAGGTTGGGCTGAGCGATGATGGCATAAACATTGAAGCCCCGGGCAAGTTCGCTAAAATGGTGGACGAGGTCGAACATATCACGTTCTCGGGTCGTCGCGCGCGGGAACAAGGGCAGAATGTAATCTATGTTACCGAACGGTGCGTGATCTCGTTGCAGGGCAATGGGTTGGTCGCTACCGAGATCATGCCGGGGATTGACCCGCAAGAGCATATCATTGGCCCGTCCCAAGGCCGGGTGCAGGTCGCCGAGAACGCGCAAGTTATGCCGAAAACGCTGCTCTTGGATGCGCCGATGGGGCTGGCGCTGTGAGCAAGATTACCTTGTCATATGATGGCGCAATAGCTGTGCTGACCGTGTCGAACGAGTCAAAGTTGAACGCTTTGACGACGACGATGCTGGACGCGCTTTATAGGCACCTGTCCGAGATAGACCGCAGCACCGACACGCGTGCGGTGATCGTGACTGGCGCGGGTGAAAAGGCGTTTTGCTGCGGAGCGGATATCGCTGAGTGGGGGGGGCTAGCGCCCGCCGAATTTGCCCGTGGGTGGGTTCGCGATGGACACCGAATTTTTGACCGGTTGGCGCGCCTTTCAAAGCCCACGATTGGCGCTTTGAACGGTCACGCCTTTGGCGGTGGTTTGGAGCTGGCCGCGGCCTGTGACATTCGAGTGATGACACCCCGCGCCACATTGGCCTTGCCAGAGGCAAAGGTTGGGATTGTGCCCGGTTGGTCCGGCACCCAGCGCCTGATGCGCTTGATACCAGAGCCAGTAGCCAAGGAGATGGCGCTCTTTGGTCGCCGCATCAGTGCAGGGCGTGCCCGAGACGTGGGATTTGTAGCCGAGATCACTGACAACGTACTGGGGGCAGCCCATCAAATCGCCGCCGATCTGGCCGATGTCTCCCCCCGTGCAAACGAGATCACTAAGACCATGATCCACGGCGCGGTCGGCGAAGACCGGGGTGCCGCGATTGAGGCCCTTGGGGCTGCAGCAGCGGGTGCCAGCGCGGATCGAGACGAAGGCGTTGATGCCTTCCTGAATAAACGTTCCACCAAATTTACAGGGCAATAGAATATGAAGGATCTGACCATCAACACGGCGACCGCCTATGATCTTCCGCCGCCCTTTTCCGGTCGGCATATGATTGACGGCGCTTGGGTCGAAAGCGCTGAAACGTTTGAACGTGCGTCGCCCTCACATGACGTGGTTGTCAGCCGGAATGCCCTCGCTGGTGAGGCCGAGACTGAGGCAGCGATCGCTGCCGCCCGTCGTACATTTGACGCAGGTGTCTGGAGCCGCATTTCCGCTAAAGAACGGGCTGCTGTGCTGCTGAAGGTCGCTGATCTGATCGAGGCCAATGTTGAACGCATCGCCGTTCAGGAAACACTGGAAAGCGGCAAGCCCATCAGCCAGTCCCGCGGCGAAGTTGGTGGTGCGGCCGACCTTTGGCGCTATGCGGCGTCTCTAGCGCGGACGTCACATGGGGATAGCCACAACAGCCTGGGCGAAGACATTCTGGGCGTCGTCGTCAAAGAGCCCATCGGCGTTGTTTCGATCATCACGCCGTGGAATTTCCCCTTCTGGATCCTGAGCCAGAAACTACCATTTGCCCTTGCTGCGGGTTGCACGGTGGTCGTCAAACCGTCCGAGATGACGCCGTCATCGACGGTTATGATGGGGGAACTGCTGATTGAGGCGGGTTTGCCAGCGGGCGTCTGCAACATCGTGCTGGGATATGGCCAACCGGTGGGCAGCCTGATGTCGACCCACCAGGACGTGGACATGGTGACTTTCACCGGCTCCACGGCGGTGGGCAAGCTGATCACGCAGGCCTCTTCGAGCACGTTGAAAAAAGTCGCATTGGAACTCGGTGGCAAGAACCCACAGGTTATCATGCCCGACGCGGATTTGGAGAACGCCGCCGACGCGGTCACCTTCGGTGTCTACTTCAATGTCGGTCAGTGCTGTAACTCCTCTAGCCGCATCATCGTGCACGAAGATATCGCGGAGGCCTTTGTAGCCCGCGTGGTCGACATGTCGCGGCAGGTCAAGTTCGGCGATCCGCTCGATGACAGCACGCAAGTGGGCGCGATCGTCACGGCAGAACACAACACCAAGATCGACAGCCACGTCCAAGACGCCGTCAAGGCGGGCGCCAAGGTCGAAATCGGCGGTGGGCCACTGGTCGTTGATGGGCTTGGATCACAATTCTATCAGCCAACCGTGGTGTCAAACGTGACCCCAAACATGGCCATCGTCCGGGAAGAGGTCTTTGGTCCAGTCCTGACCGTCCTGACGTTCAAGACGCTGGAGGAGGCCATCGCCCTGGCCAACGACAGCGACTACGGCCTGTCAGCGGGGATATGGAGCAACGACATCCACACCTGCCTTGAATTTTCCCGCCGCGCCCATGCGGGCACGGTTTGGACCAACACCTGGATGGATGGCTACCCGGAACTCGCCTTTGGTGGGGTCAAGCAATCCGGCCAAGGCCGCGAAATCGGCAAATATGGATATGACGAATTCCTTGAGGTGAAATCCCTGGTGATGCGCGTTGGGCGCGACAGCCGGCCACCTTGGGTTCAAAGCGGCGCCTAAAGCTGCCGGATAATCGAAACGCAGAAAGGGAGGAAATTATGCGTTTATACTTGAAAACGACTGTAATTGCACTTGCGCTGACAGCGGCCACTGGTGCCGTCAAAGCTGATGGACACGGTGGTGTGGAAGTTCTGCACTGGTGGACATCTGGCGGTGAAGCAGCAGCGCTTAACGTGCTCAAAGGCGATCTTGAAGGCCAAGGCATTGGCTGGACCGACATGCCTGTCGCGGGCGGCGGCGGTGAGCAGGCTATGACCGTTCTGCGCGCCCGTGTGACCGCAGGTAATCCGCCGACAGCCGTTCAGGGCCTGGGCTTTGACATCATCGACTGGGCCAATCAGGGCGCTTTGGCCAACCTCAACGATGTTGCCGCCGCAGAAGGCTGGGATGACGTTGTGCCCGCCGCCCTGCAGCAGTTTGCTAAAGTGGGTGGGGAATGGGTCTCCGCACCGGTGAATGTGCATTCCACTAACTGGGTCTGGGCGAACAAAGCTGTTCTGGACGCCAACGGCATCGCAGTTCCTGAGACATGGGAAGACTTCGCCGCGGCCCTCGACACGCTGGCGGCTGCCGGTGTGACACCCATCGCCCATGGCGGTCAACCCTGGCAGGAGGCCACCGTATTTGACGCCGTTGCTATGTCGGCACTCGGTCCCGATGGCTATCAAGCAGCCTTTATTGATCTCGACCCTGAGGCACTTGGCTCTGACGCAATGAAAGAAGCGTTTGACCGTATGGCCGTCATCCGTGCCAACGTCGACGAGAACTTCTCTGGTCGTGACTGGAACCTTGCGACAGCTATGGTCATCAACGGCGAAGCGGGCTTCCAGATGATGGGTGATTGGGCCAAGGGTGAGTTCCTGAACGCGGGCAAGGTGCCGGGCGAGGATTTCCTCTGCTTCCGCTTCCCAGGCACGCAGGAACAGGTCACGTTCAACGCTGACCAATTCATGATGTTCGATCAGGGCGGCGCAGTGTCCGACGAGCAAGCAGCCTTGGCATCGGCCATCCTATCTCCCTCCTTCCAGTCCGCCTTTAACGTGGTCAAGGGGTCGGTTCCAGCACGCACTGATGTGTCCGATGCCGACTTTGACGCTTGCGGGCAGCAAGGCATGGCGGACCTCGCCGCCGCCTCCGAAAGCGGCAACCTCTTTGGCTCCATGGCCCACGGCCACGCCAATGAAGCGGCTGTGAAGAACGCCATGTACGACGTGATCACCGCCCACTTCAATGGTGAGTACATCAGCGAAACCGCTGTGGATGAGCTGATCACAGCCGTTGAACTTGCCCAGTAATCGCTGAGCAATCCTCCCAGTGGCGGGGTGGTCCTATAGCCACACCGCTGCATGAAAACCACTCTCATTATTCAGCCTAAAGGGGGCGCGTGATGGCACAGACAGCCGACGCGGATTTCAAGACGCGACTACAATCCTGGTTGCCAAAATTGGTGTTGTCACCATCGCTGGCCATGGTGCTGGTCTTTGTCTATGGCTTCATCATCTTTTCGGTGTATCTGTCGTTTACCGATAGCCGTTTGCTGCCGTCATACGGCTGGGCCGGGTGGGAGAATTACTCCAAACTCTGGCGTCTTAGCCATTGGGAAATCTCCCTTACTAACATGGGCACCTTTGCTGTGCTCTACATCAGCATCTGCACGGTACTTGGCCTCAGCCTTGCGATCTTTTTGGATCAGAAAGTTCGGGCCGAGGGGGTGATCCGGACGATCTACCTTTACCCCATGGCGCTGTCATTCATCGTCACAGGCACCGCGTGGAAATGGTTCCTCGACCCTGGCATTGGCCTTGAGAACGTGCTGCAAACCTGGGGTTGGACCAGTTTTGAATTCGATTGGATCAAGAACCGCGATTTTGCAATCTACACCGTTGTCCTTGCCGCCGTCTGGCAGACAAGCGGGTTCGTCATGGCGATGTTTCTGGCAGGCCTACGCGGGATCGACAACGAGATACTGAAGGCCGCCCAGATGGATGGCGCGTCGAACTGGAACCTCTACCGTCGGATCATCATTCCGCAGCTGCGGCCTGCGTTCCTATCCGCCTTCGTGATCCTGAGCCACCTCGCGATCAAGACGTTTGACTTGGTCATCGCGCTGACCGGCGGTGGCCCCGGCCGTGCCACCGAACTGCCCGCGACGTTCATGTATTCCTACACGTTCAGCCGGAATCAAATGGGCATTGGTGCCGCATCTGCCACGATCATGCTCATGACCATCGCAGCAATCATGATCCCCTACCTTTACGTCGAACTGCGGGAGAAGAAGTAATGGCCGATCCAAAGGAGCGCTCAAAATGAGTATCGCAAGCCAAGACACCGCCATTCGCACAGGCCGGGTGACGCGGACGCTGATCTACCTCGTCCTGTTGCTTTTCGCGCTGTTCTACATGCTGCCGCTCTATGTGATGGTCATCAACTCGGTGAAACCGCTGGATGAAATCACCGGTGGGGGCATGATGAACCTGCCGCAGGTCTTTACGCTAGAACCGTGGGCCAAGGCGTGGTCTTCCGCCCAGATCGGGGTCGATCCGACGGGGTTGCGGCCTTACTTTTGGAACTCGATCTCGATGGTTGTGCCAGCGGTCGTAATCTCTACCGTGTTGGGTGCGCTCAACGGTTACGTCCTGACCAAATGGCGGTTCCGTGGAGACACGATCTTGTTCGGTCTGATGCTGTTTGCCTGCTTCATTCCGTTTCAAATCGTGCTGATCCCCATGGCCCGGATGCTTGGGCTTATGGGGCTTGCGGGCACGACATGGGGTCTTGCCCTGGTACACATCGTCTATGGCATCGGATTCACGACGCTCTACTTCCGCAACTACTATGCGGTCTTTCCGACCGAGTTGGTCCGCGCGGCACAGATTGACGGTGCAGGGTTCTTCCAGATCTTCTGGCGTATCCTGCTGCCCTCATCCGGTCCCATCGCCGTTGTCTCGATAATCTGGCAGTTCACCAACATCTGGAATGATTTCCTGTTTGGGGCGTCCTTTGCGGGGGCGGATAGCCAGCCGATGACCGTTGCGTTGAACAACCTTGTTCAGTCGTCCACCGGGGTCAAAGAATACAATGTCCACTTTGCGGGCGCGATCCTCGCGGCCCTCCCAACCCTTGTCGTTTACATCGTTGCAGGCCGCTACTTTGTGCGCGGTCTGATGGCCGGATCGGTGAAAGGATAAGACGTTTAGTGGCCGGGAAGCGGCGGCAACCGCCCCCGGCCGCGTTGAGATCAACAATCATCGGTTGCGCGAGCCGATCCCAACATGAGAGGAAAACCACAAATGAAAAGAATTGCCAACATAGCTGCAATCACGCTTTGTTTTTCGTCGGCACAGGCCGTCGCGGAAACCAGCGTCGAAGTCATGCATTTCTGGACATCCGGGGGCGAAGCTGCGGCCCTAGGCGTGATTAGAGACAAAGTCGTTGAGGCCGGTATTGAGTGGCAGGACGCCCCCGTCGCGGGTGGCGGTGGCGACCAAGCCAAAACCGCACTGCAGACACGGATCGCGGCGGGCGACCCACCCGCGGCCATGTTGATGCTCGGTCAGAACATCATCGATTGGGCCAATGAAGGCATTCTCGGTGACGTCAATGCTCTGGCTGAAACCGAAGGGTGGGATGATGTCCTTCCTCAAGCCGTGCAGGATTTCAACAAGATCAATGGTGCCTATGTGGCGGCCCCAACGAACGTGCATCGTACCGACATGATCTGGGCATCCCGTGCTGCCTTTGATACGATTGGCGCGGACTTCCCAACGACGTGGGATGAGTTCAACGCATTGGCACCCCGTTTCGTGGAGGCTGGCATCGTACCGATCGCCCATGGCGGGCAGGCGTGGCAAGAGGCCTACATGTTCGAGGCCCTCGTTCTTGGCGTTGGTGGTGCTGACTTTTACCGTGCGGCGTTGGTCGACCTTGACCCTGAGGCGCTTCGGTCTGAAACGATGCAATCTGTCTTTGCGCAGATGGCTGGCATCCGAGGCATGGTCGATGAGGACTTTTCTGGCCGCGACTGGAACCTCGCGTCGGCCATGGTCATCAACGGCGAGGCCGCGATGCAAATCATGGGTGATTGGGCCAAAGGTGAGTTCACCAACGCCGGTCAAGTCGCAGGCGAGGACTTTGCTTGCATTCCTGTTCCTAAAACGGATGCTGGCGGCTTTGTGTACCTCGTGAACTCGCTGAGCTTCTTCGCCCAACCGGATGCAGAGGCGGCAGATGCGCAGGCGACCTTGGCAAGTGCAATCATGGATCCTGAAGTTCAGGTTGCCTTCAATCAAGCGAAAGGCGCGATCCCAGCGCGGACTGATGTGGATTTCTCAGCGCTTGATGCCTGTGCGCAAGCCTCGGCTGCAGACTTTTCGGCAAGTGACACCGCCGGAACAGCTGTTCCAACTTTCGCAGGCACCCACGCGGCGCAAGCCAGTGTTGTGGGGGCTGCGACGGACGTCATTACTGAATTTTTTAACACCGACATGACGCCGGAAGACGCGGCAGAGCAACTTGCAGAAGCGGTTGAGCTGGCCCTGTAATATTATCGGCGCGCGTGATCATAGCGCGCGCCAACCAACCAAGTGGAGCGACGGAAATGGGTTTCCTCGATATTGACAACACAACAAAATCGTACGGAGCTGTGGAGGTTCTGCACAAGGTGGACATTTCAGTGCAAGAGGGGGATTTCCTTGTCCTCGTCGGGCCATCGGGCTGCGGCAAGTCCACTTTGCTCAACATGATCGCAGGGCTTGAAGAAATCACCAGCGGTGAGATCCGCATCAAGGATCAGGTCATGAACGGGGTCCACCCGTCCAAGCGCAACATCGCGATGGTATTCCAAAGTTACGCGCTCTACCCCAACATGACCGTTGGGCAAAACATCACCTTTGGCCTCGAAATGCACGGCATGCCGAAGCCTGAGCGTGAAAAGGCGATGAAAGAAGTAGCCAGCCTGTTGCAGATTGAGCAATTGCTTGACCGAAAGCCTGGTGCGCTTTCCGGTGGTCAACGCCAGCGGGTCGCTATGGGCCGTGCGCTGGTGCGCAACCCGGATGTGTTCCTGTTTGATGAACCACTCTCCAATCTGGATGCCAAACTGCGCGTTGACATGCGAACCGAAATCAAGAAACTGCACCAGAAATTGGGCACCACTATTGTTTACGTCACCCACGACCAGATCGAAGCGATGACGCTCTCAACCCGTATCGCGGTTATGTATCGCGGGTTTGTCCAGCAGCTGGGTACGCCACAGGAAATCTACGACAGCCCCGCCAACATCTTCGTGGCGACTTTCATGGGATCGCCTGCGATGAATGTGGTGCCTGCAAAGGTCGCGGTGCTAGACGGCACACCGGTTGCGGTGGTCGCATTGCACGACGGGACAAGCACCACATTGCCCTTCAGTCAGAACAATCTGACCGCATGGGACGGGCGTGACATTATGCTGGGCATTCGTCCCGAGACGATCACGGACGAGGACGCTGCAGATCGCAAATCGATCAACATTGCGCCGATGACAAACCGGATCACTGTAACCGAACCGGCAGGCTCCGACACCTTTGTGACGATGACCATGGGCGGCAAGGATGTGATCGCGCGGATGCGCTCCGACGCGGGTGTGCGCCCTGGTGCTGATTTCAAGTTCTCGGTGAACATGGAAAAGGCCGTGGCCTTTGATCCTGAAACCGAACTGCGCATCGCACCCTGATGGATGCGGATGTTCTCATAATCGGCTCAGGCATGGGCGGGGCGACCATGGCCGCCGCGCTGGCCCCAACAGGTCGTCGGATCCTGATCCTTGAGAGAGGGGAGCATTTGCGCCCCTCGGCTCAGGATCGCGACCCAGACGCGGTCTTTCGGGATGGCGCGTTTCGCCCGGACGAGGTCTGGCTGGACGGCGCCGATCAATCTTTCAATCCGGGGAACTACTACAACGTGGGCGGCAATTCCAAATTCTATGGCGCGGCCCTGATCCGCTACCGCGAGGCGGATTTCGGGCCTGTCGCCCATTCAAGTGGAACAACGCCCGGTTGGCCAATCGACTATTCTGAGCTTGAGGTCGATTATCAAGCCGCCGAAGAGCTTTATCAAGTGCGGGGCAATGCAGCCCAAGACCCGACAGAGCCCTATCATTCTGGGTCTTATCCCCATCCGCCTGTTCCGGATGAACCGGATGTGGCAGCGCTACGCAATCGCCTGTCCGAAATCGGACTGACCCCGTCTTCCATTCCTTTGGGCTTGGACCTCCCCGCTTGGCTTTCTGTTGGCAAGACCGCGTGGGATGCCTACCCCAACACCGGACGCGGGAAAATGGATGCCGAAACCGCCGGGCTGACAGAGGCTTTGCGCCATAATAACGTATCCCTGCGCACGGGCTGCAGAGTTGAGTGGATCGAGGTCGATGGTACCGGGCGCGTGGCAGGTGTCGGGCTGTCCACGGGGGAAACCTTCACATCGCCCCTCGTTGTGGTGGCCGCAGGCGCTGTCCAAACCGCCGCTCTTTTGTTGCGCTCGGCCAAAGGGGATCATCCCACAGGCCTTGCAAATCGGTCTGATCAGGTTGGCCGAAACTTCATGAACCACAATTGTTCCGCAGTTATAGCGCTGCACCCGTTGCGCAAGAACCGCAGCGTCTATCAAAAGACATTGATGCTGAATGATTTCTATCTGGCAACGGACGACCGCCCGCCTTTGGGGAACGTCCAAATGCTGGGCAAGATCACGGGTCCGATCATAGCCGCAAATTCCCGATCGGCAAAATGGCTTGCCAATTTCGTCGCAACCCGCAGCTTTGACTTTTACGCTATGTCCGAAGATTTGCCGAACCCTAACAGCCGCGTCACGCTCAAGGACGGTCAGATCAAACTGGACTGGCAGCGGTCCAACTGGGCCGCGCATATGCAGCTTGTCAAAGCGCTCAAATCCAAACTGCGCAAAGCGGGTTTCCCCTTCGTTGCCTCAAAGCCCTTCGATCGACGCACGCCGTCCCATCAATGTGGAACCGCGCGCATGGGGGATGATCCAGCGACCAGTGTGGTGAACAGTTATTGCCGCAGCCATGATCATCCGAACCTCTTTATCGTCGATGCCTCGGTCCTGCCGACATCGGCTGCCGTTAACCCGGCGCTGACCATCGCAGCCCTCGCGCTGCGCGCGGGGCGCCACATCATCGAGACGGAGTTTGCCGCATGACCGGCCTTGGATATGATTTCATCGTGATTGGTGGAGGCTCTGCCGGGGCTGCCATTGCCGCACGTTTGTCAGAGGACTCGAGCGCGAAAGTCTTATTGCTGGAGGCTGGCGGCAGCGATCGCCACCCGTTTTTTCACTTGCCTGCAGGTTTCGCTAAGATGACCAAGGGCATCGGCTCCTGGGGCTGGTCGACAACCCCACAAAAGGCGATGCAAAACAAGATCTTCAACTACACCCAAGCCAAGGTCATTGGTGGCGGGTCGGCGATCAACGCGCAAATTTATACGCGTGGTGCAGCGCAAGATTACGACAGCTGGCGTCAGATGGGCTGCGACGGATGGAGCTATGAAGACGTGCTTCCCTACTTCAAAAAGTCGGAAGACAACGACACTTATAGTGGCCGCTATCATGGCAAGGGCGGTCCCTTGGGTGTGTCCATGCCCGCCGCCCCTTTGCCTATTTGCGATGCCTTCATCGAGGCTGCAGGGCAAGTGGGCATTCCCAAAACCACAGACGTGAATGGCGAAAAGCAGGAAGGTGCTGGCTATTATCAGCTGACGCAAAAGAATGCGCGTCGGTCGTCTGCTGCGATGGCCTTTCTGGGGCAAGCGCGCGGGCGCGACAACCTGACCATCCAGATGAGGGCCCAGGTGAATCGGATCATTGTCGAGAAAGGACGCGCCACAGGTGTTGAAATGGCTGACGGGTCTGTCATCTCCGCAGATCGCGAGGTGGTCCTGTCGTCAGGAGCCATCGGCTCGCCTCGACTGTTGCAACTGTCCGGGATTGGTCCTGCAGACCATCTGCGAAGCCTTGGAATCGACGCGGTCTATGACCAACCGAATGTCGGGGCGAACTTGCAAGATCATCTGGATCTGTATGCAATTTCCGAGGTCACGGGGCCGCATACCTATGATCGTTTCGCCAAGCTGCACCTCAGTACTTTTGCCGCCCTGCAATATGTCTTCACGCGCAAGGGGCCTGTGGCATCCAGCCTGTTTGAGACAGGCGGCTTTTGGTACGCGGATGAAAACGCGGAAACGCCAGACATCCAAATGCACCTCGGCCTCGGCACGGGGATAGAAGCTGGCGTTGAGGCCATGCCAAACGGCGGCGTGACACTGAATGCCTGCCACCTGCGGCCTCGATCACGTGGCACAGTCAGGCTGCAGTCAGACAACCCCAAAGACATGCCGCTGATTGATCCTAATTACCTGTCAGATCCCTATGACCGCGAAATGTCGATCCGGGGCCTGAAACTGGTGCAAGAGATCCTGTCTCAATCTGCTCTTAGCGATTACATCCTGGCCGAACGTCTGCCCGGACCCGATGTGAAGACGGATGAGGATTACTTCAACTTCATCTGCGTCCACTCCAAAACCTCGCACCATTGTGCGGGTACCTGCCGTATGGGCGCGGATGATGCCGCGGTTCTAAACCCGCGTCTCCAGTTCAACGGCATTGACGGCCTGCGCGTCGCTGATGCCTCGGTCATGCCAACCGTCAATTCATCAAACACCAATGCACCTTCCATCATGATCGGCGAGAAAGCCGCCGACATGATCAAACAAGACCAAGGAATGGCCCTATGATCCGCCACATCGTTCTTACCAAATTCAAGTCCGACGCCTCTGAGGACACCATCAAGACCATCTACGATGGCTTGTCGGCCCTTGCAGACAAGCTGCCGGGAGCCGCAAATTTCACCGGTGGGCGATCCGAAAGCCCCGAGCAGATCGAGCGCGGCTACATGCACGGCTTTGTTATCGACTTTGACAGCTGGGACGCCTTGCAGACCTACGCCGACAATGAAGAGCACAAAGCCCTAGGTGGCCAGCTGGTGGCCAATGCTGTGGGGGGTATTGACGGTATTCTGGTTCTCGACCTCGACGTATAAGAAGGGGGGTAAAGGAGATCCTCACATGAAAAGTCGCCCCACCATTCTGGACGTCGCCAAACAGGCTGGCGTGTCGAAATCCACCGTGAGCCTCGTTTTACAAGGAGCCACGACCGTCAAGGATGAGACACGCAAGTCAGTGCGGCAGGCGATAGCGGAGATCGGTTACGTCTACAACCGGTCAGCTGCGACGTTGCGGTCGTCCTCTTCGGGTTTGATCGGGTTGGTGATCAACGACCTTCGCAACCCGTTTTTTACCGAATTTGCAGCGCTGTTTCAGATGGAGCTTGCAAAAGCCGGCTTTGCCACCGTGCTGGCCAATACCGACGAAGACCCTAAGCTGCAAAGTCAAATGATTTCTTCGCTCGTGGAGCATGGGGTATCGGGCTTCATTATTTCACCCGCCTATGGGGATGAAGCCACAACCCTCGCGGTTTTGGACGCGGCCAACACTCCGACACTGCAGGTCTTCCGGACGCTGGAGCGAGAGGGTGGCACTTTTCCACTTGTGGCGCCCGACTACCTGACGGGCGGGCGCTTAGCGGCGGAACATCTGCTTGAGAAAGGCTGCAAAAAGATCGCTTTCCTCGGCGGTTTGGAAGGGCGTCCGGTGACGCGCGAACGGATGGCAGGCTATCTATCGGTCTTAGATGAGAGAAGGCAAAAGCCGCTGATAATCACCGGACAATCGACCCGCGCGTTCGGCAAATCCATGGCGGCCCAGATGCGCAAAGACCACCCAGATGTCGACGGTGTCATCTGCTTTAACGACCTTGTTGCCCTTGGCGTGCTTGCAGCCTGCCCCGATCTTGGGATCAAAGCAGGTCAAGAACTTCGCGTGGTGGGCTTCGACGATATCGAAGACGGGCAAGACAGCTATCCGCCCCTGACAACGGTCAGCTCTAACATCCCTGATTTCGCGGCATCAACCGCGCGCCAGATCGTCGCTTGGATCAAAGACGGCGTTGCCCCGCCACCCGAGGCGCGCAGTCCCGTGCGTTTGGTCATCCGCGCCTCCAGCGGCGAATAAAAAAGAGGACTAATAACATGACAGAGGTAAAGGTCGCCGTACTTGGTGCGTCTGGCTGGATGGGCAAGACGCACATCATGGCCTACCAGAGTTTCCCGCATTTTTTCGGGCCTGAAAGTGGCAATGCCCGTGTTGTCGCTCTGGTCGAGGCCAACCCCGCCGCCGCCAAGGACTTGGCGTTCCGTGCGCCGGGTGCAAAGATCATTGAGAACTGGCAGGAGGCCGTCAATGACCCCGATATCGACCTGATCGACATTTGCTTGCCGGACAACATGCATTACGATGTCGCCAAGGCCGCTCTGTTGGCGGGCAAACACGTTTATTGCGAAAAGCCACTCGCCGACACGGCCGTGCAGGCCCGCGAACTGGCCGACATTGCGCGCCAAAAGGGTCTCATTACCCGCGTCGGACATTCCTTCCCGCGTAACCCGATCCATGACCGCGCAAAGGAAATCATCGAGGCAGGCGAGATCGGCGAGATCAAGTTGTTTAAGGCCTGCCAGCATATCGACATCTACGGTGACCCGCTGGCCCCTTACATGTGGCGTGCGGATGGGGGCCTCGCACCCACGGGCATCATCGGCGACACCGGCAGTCATGTGTTCAGCTTCATGGAGTTTCTGGTGGGTAAAGTGTCGTCCCTCATCGCGGACAGCTACATCACAGTGCCCAAGCGGCCTAAGGTGGATGGGTTGGGGTATGGCGATGCCCCGCCGCCTGTCACGGACGATACCGAATGGGGTGAGGTGACGAACCCTGATGGGACGAACATCCTGTGCACGTTTGCGAACGGCGCCAAGGGCCTGATCGATTTCAGCCGCGTCGCCACTGGCCGCAAGTTCATGCAGACCTATGAGATTTACGGGACCAAAGGCAGCCTTGCCTATACCTTCGACGAGGTGAACCGCCTGCGGTTCTATTCGAACGAGGATGCCGCCGGACGCCGCGGTTTCCGCGAAATCGATGTGGGCCCCGAACACCCGACCTACGGGGCTTTCTTGCCGTTGCCGAACTTTGCACTTGGCTACAATGAAAGCAAGATCATTGAAGTAGCCGAAGTCATCAAGTCGATTACCACATCGACTCCGATGTGGCCCACGTTTGAGACGGGCCACCACATTTGCCAGATCGTGGATGCTTGTCTGACGTCGTCAGGCAAACGCGTCTGGGTCGATTTGTAAACAAAATGAAGGAAGAAACCTGTGGCCCTTTCTGTCCCGCAAAGCACACTCGACGACCTGACCGACGTTGCCATGCCTCAGCTTGGCGCTGAGTCGGAGGCCGCCGAAACATTTACCCTGAACGGCTATACCATCCCGTTGCGTCGCACTGGCGCTGTTGTGGTTGGCAGCGGCGCGGCCGGGCTGCGCGCAGCTATTGAAATGAACCGCAGGGGGGTTGAAACAGCCATTCTGAGCCAAAGCGCCTGGGGCGGTACATCCGCCTGTTCCGGCTCCGACAAACAAACGCTGCACACGGCCAATACCAAAGATCAGGGTGATGATTTTCTTGATATGGCCGCGTCCATTGGTGCGGGTGGTGCAATGGACGAAGACACCGCGTATATCGAAGCGGTCGGGTCGATCCGCGCAATGGCGTCGCTTCAGTATCTCGGGCTCCCCTTGCCGCAGGACCGTTGGGGTGGCACGCTGCGCTATCAGACTGACCACGACGAAGTCGGCCGCGCCACGTCTTGCGGGCCGCGGACCTCCCGCCTGATGGTCAAGGTGCTGGCCGAAGAAGCGCTCCGCCTTGGTATGCCGTTCTTCAACCACACAACTGTCGTTAAAGTGCTCAAAAACGGGAACCGGGTGTGTGGCGTGCTGGCGATCCGAGCCAAGGACAGAACGGATCAGAACCCCTACGGCCTCGCCGTCTTTGCTTGTTGCGCTCTGGTGCTGGCAGCAGGGGGACCGGGGGAGCTTTACCGCGACAGTGTCTTCCCAAATGGCTGTTTTGGTACACTTGGCCTGGCGCTTGAGGCAGGGTTGGAGTTGACAAATGTCACCGAAAGCCAGTTTGGCATCGGTACTCGCCGAGAAGGGTTCCCGTGGAACTTATCGGGGACTTACGTGCAGGTCATCCCGCACGTATACTCTGTTGATAAAGAAGGCGAGGAGCACCACTTCCTCGCCGACTTCTTCCGCACCACACAAGAGATGGCTTCCAACATCTTTCGCAAAGGCTATCAATGGCCGTTTCATGCAAGCCGGATGCTAGATTTTCAGTCTAGCATAATCGATCTTGCGATCTTCCGGGAGGGGCAAGCCGGGCGGCGGGTGTTTTTGGATTTTACCCGCAATCCACTGGCGGTCGATCAGGACTTCAGCCTTGATCGGCTGGACGACGATGTTTCGACCTACCTGCGTAATGCGGGGGTAGATCACGCCCTGCCCATCGATCGATTACGCCACATGAACCCACTGGCGATTGAATTATATAAACGCTACAAGATCGACATTGCGACACAACCGTTGGAATGTGGAGTCAACCACCAGCATATGAATGGCGGCATCGCGGTTGATACTTGGGGGCGTAGCAATGTGCCGGGGGTCTATGCTGTGGGTGAGGCCGCAGGCACCCACGGCGCAACACGGCCCGGTGGGGCGGCGCTGAATGCTGGGCAGGTATTCGGCACGCGTGTTGCTGAGCATGTCGGCGCTATTGGTGCGCCTGTCTGTGCCGATAATGTAGTGCAGGCCGTAGCTGATGCGGTTCATGACCTTGAAGCAGTGCTTGCCAATGACAGCCCGCTGGCTGTTAAGGATGTCAGATCAGAGGTTCAGGCTCGGATGAGCGAGAGCGCTGGCATCCTTTGCACCGGTTCAGAAGTGGCAAACGCCTTAAGGGACGCTCGCTCATTGAATGCCCAAATCAAGGAATACGGGATCACCGTTTCGCGCCCATCAGAGGCCGCGCGGGTTTTGCAATGGCAGCAAATGGCCCTCGCGTCCGAGGCGGTGCTTTGCGCGCTTGATGCCTACATCGCAAACGGTGGCGGCAGCCGCGGAGCGCGGGCGATTTGTGATCCAGCGGGCGATGCTTTGCCCGAGAATGTCCAAGGTCCCATTGCGGATGCCCGTTTTCGCGCTGAACGGGACGCTGATAAGCATCAGCAATTGATCGTGATCTATGATGGCGCACAGATGACTGTGTCCTCGCGTGCCAATCGCAAACACGACAGCGCACTTTCATTCTTTGAACGCGACTGGCCAGCGTGGCTTAACGGCGACGTTTTCCAGTCAGGCGGTGTTGGCCCCAAATGCTGACATTTGCACCAGGACGGGTTTTGGCCGTCGGAGAGGCCATGATCGAGATGGCTGTCATTGGCGAAGATACCTATCGCCGCGGTTTTGCAGGGGATACCTACAACACGGCCTGGCATATGGCGCAAGTGCCGAATGCGAACGTGAGCGTAGGCTACGTCACGCGTGTCGGCACCGATGCTGTCTCGAACAGCTTCGTCGACATGCTCCAAGCGGATGGCCTTGAAACTGCTCATGTGGCCAGAGACCCAGGCCGCACCATGGGTCTCTACATGATCGCACTGGAAAAGGCCGAGCGCAGTTTCAGCTATTGGCGCGACTCATCGGCGGCAAGGCAACTGGCCCAAAGCGAAGCCTGGCTGGACCAAGCCTTTTCCGGCGCCCGTCTGGTCCATGTGTCTGGCATCACGTTGGGTATTCTGGACGATGAAGGCCGCGAACGGCTTGCCCGATCTCTGAATACAGCCCAAAAGTCTGGGACGCGCGTCTCGTTCGACCCGAATGTGCGGCCAAAGCTCTGGTCCTCACGAGACCTAGCTCGCGCCGCGATGGCGCAATTCTTCGCCATCGCGGATATCGCGCTGCCCAGCTTTGACGACGAAGCCACTTTGTGGGGGGACGCCTCACCGGATTACACGATTGAACGGATCGCCAGTTTTGGCACGTCGGAAGTGATTGTCAAAAACGGGTCTGCCCCGGTGAGCATCATGGGAGATAACAGGCAAGACATACCGACGCGGCAAGCTACCGATATCTTAGATACATCAGGTGCCGGGGATGCGTTCAATGCAGGCTATCTTGCCGCGCGGCTCAACGGCAGATCGCCCACATCGGCCGTAGCTTTTGGCCAGCAGATGGCGGCGGAGGTGATCCGCCATTTTGGCGCGCGGATTCCACGCGCATCTGTCCCGGAATTGCCAGCGTAACCCTATCAGAAAGACACTTGGCATGGATGTGCTCGACGAAGTTGCCGCCAATTGGGTGGTCCCAGTTATCGTGATCGAAAATGCAGATGATACGCTTCCTTTGGCCGATGCGCTGGCGGAGGTTGGCCTTCCCGTCGCTGAAATCACGGTAGGCACCGAAGCCACGATCTACTCCATTCGCCTGGCTGTAAAGTACAATCCTAATATGCTCGTCGGTGTAGGTACAGTCTTGACTGCGGATCAGCTGCATGCCTCTCAAAACGCAGGGTCAGCTTTTACTTTAGTACCGGGGGGACGATAAGGTCTTGCTTGAAGCTCAAAAGGTAGGTCTTCCGTTTGTGCCCGGAATCATGATCCCTCCGGACATACAAATGACGCTGCGTGCTGGGTGCAAACGGGTCAAGTCGCCGCCGGTGGGCTGGACATGCTCAAGTCATTGGCTGCGCCCTACCGCCAGACAGGCCGTCATTGCATTCCGACGAGCGGGATCAACCTGAAACTATGAAAAGCTGGTTGAACCATGCCTTTGTCTTCGCCGTCGGGGGCAGTTGGATCGCCAACGAATAGGACATTTCAGTGCACCGGTGAGAAAGGATCGTCGAAATGACAAGGACAGCGCGTCAGGTTGCCTATCGATAAGATTTGCACCAAGCGGGCCTTCAATTTGCGGCCCCAAAATGAGCGGAACCCTCACTTGGGATGCCGTAAGGATTAGCGTTTTGAACTTCGATAATACCCCTGGAGTTTCTCCAGCTAAAAAGTAAATGCAGCTTTCCATTCCCAAAACTCCATTAACAATACAAATTTCATCCAGTCATGCCGCTGCTTTTTCTGTGGTGACGATCGGTTGCATGTTGGTGGATCCATTTGGTCACATGAATCCTCTTTCAGGTTTTGGGCTTCTAGCTTGGTGGTTTTTCATCAATGCGACCAGTTATTTGAGTGGTGAACTGGTCACTCAAAACACTTTCCGCCTGAGGGACCCCGATTGTTGGCCTTTTGGGACCATTGTGGTGGCCTCCGCTGTGGCAGCGCTTCTGGTGGGAGGCAATGTCAGTTTGGTCATTCTTATTATGACTTACGTGGTCGACTGCCCTTATTTTTTCTGGCCGACCTTTATCGCCGTTTCAAAACTGGCATTTCTCATCGCGGTCGGGCGGCTATTCTTTTTCCTGCATGAGCGGATTGCTGAGCTGGCAATTGCCTCGGCTCCTGAAGTGTCAGAGCAGACTGCCGTTGAGGCCGAGTCAGGCTGCGCATTGGCGCTGCGCTTACCAGCCTACCTGGGGGAAAATATACTCTACCTGCGCAGTCAGGATCACTATGTTGAGGTGATGACTGACAAAGGTAGCCATTTGATCAAAATGCGGTTTCGTGATGCCATGGAGGAGGTGCAGCCATTGCAGGGCCAGCAAATCCATCGCAGTTGTTGGGTGCGACAATCTGCCGTCGTTCGGGCAAAAACTCACAATCGCCGTCTGCTGATTGAAACCAGTGATGGTGCTCGGCATCCTGTAAGCCGCTCTTTTATCCCCGATGTTCGCGCAAAAATGCGTCTTTGATCTAGTCTTTTCAACCTAGAGACTTGACGCTTTCCACTCAGTGGAACCAGCGTCGAAAAGGGGATCACTCCTTAGCAGCTATCGCTAACACTCTTTTCCGGGAGCATTAACGCAAAAGGATTAGTGGCATGCCTGGCTATTGGGTGACTGGATATCAACTACCCGGATTTACAAGTTCGTCACTGTTTTCGAATGGATTCGCATCGGGAAACAATCCCAGCGGATTTACCTTGAGTTGGACTCATGGGAGCAGCATCCCAAAGGATGTCTTTGAAATTACTGATGATGACGCGTTTCTAAACGATTTCTCTGGTCTGCCGGGTAGCAGTACAATTGCCGATACAGGCACCCCATTCGGAGGCACCGCTGAGCCGGGTGACGCGCAGGTCGTAACCAGCGATCACTTTGGTGTGAGCCAAAATAACTTGGGGACCCTTGCTGGACCAGCTGGGTTGGCCGCACAAAGTCCAGATACCAACATTGAGTCTAATGGCCACTTAATCGCTGCTGGTAGCGATGGAACGAAAATAGTTGTTTCTTTCTGTTCTGTTGCAGGCTCTGGTGCTTGCTTTCTGCCTCTCGGGGCAGATTTTGTAGATGGCGTAACCTACACATTGCACCACCCTGCAGATCCCGCGATCCCACCTGGCCCGAATGCTGGCGGTATTATCAGCGGTGGCGTTTTTGCCGAAGGCACGGTGCGCTACGACGATCTGATCCCCTGTTTTGCCGCAGGCACCAGCATCGCGACGATTTCGGGTGAAATTGCGATTGAGGATATTCAAGTCGGAGACATGATTATCACCCGCGATGGCGGTTTAAAGCCTGTTCGCTGGATTGGCAGCACGACTGTGCCCGCGCAGGGTAAATATTCCCCTGTGGTTTTCAGCCCAAATACTATCGGCAACAAGAACCCATTGGTGGTTTCGCCACAGCACCGCATTTTGCAGTGCAACAGCCGCGCCCAGCTGTATTTCGATGAAACCGAGGTGCTGCTGCCTGCGCATACAATGGTCAATTCTGACACAATCTACCGCCGCGTAGGCGGTGTGGTGTGCTATTTCCACATGTTGTTTGATCGGCATGAAATCATCCTGTCCGAAGGTGCCTGGACCGAAAGCTTCTTTCTGGGAGATTGCATCATAGACAGCATGGCAGAGGCGCAGCGCAGTGAGATTCTGTCGCTTTTCCCTCAGTTGGGAGAGGATATGAGCATTTTTGGCGAGACGGCGCGAAGAGCGCTGAAACCCTACGAAGCGTCTTTGTTTCTACACCAGGGCTGAGTTGCTTTTGAACTGGGGCCGACATGTCTTTTCTGGGCCACGCCAAATGTTGCGCGTGGTCCATGGATTGGACACTAAAGATCTCTTAACATGACGAATGTCAATATTAGCGGTAACGAGTCTAACGCCGCGTTTCTTGAGCAATATGAAAACTGCGAATGTCGCTCGGCTCAGGAGCGGGTCTTGAGAGTGCAGGTGTGCATCGCGGCCAAAGGACCGATCCGGCTGGCTGAATTGGCGCGCACGCTGTGTTTACCAAAAAGCTCTGTCTCGAGGATCGTCACAGTGTTGATGAACGCAGGCTGGGTGTTTCGCAACCCGGTGGACAATTCCTATACGGTGACCTGTGGTTTTGCAGGTCTTGCTGACCAGACAGAGCCTTCAGAAACCGTGCAAGACTGGTTTTGCAGGGTGATTGAGGACATATGTACTGATCACAAGGTATCGTTTTCGCTGCAAGAAATCCGGGTGCCCTTTTTAAGCATGACTGAAATTGCCCGTGCCGAAGTCCAGGGCGTGGAGGCTGACATAGTGCGTCACTCTAACGGGATTCTGGCTGCTTTCTTTGTGTTGGCGACTAAAGCAACCGATGAGACCACGGCTTTGAGTTTCCTAAAGACCTTGTCGTGTCTACAAAGTGTGGCGTTGCTTCGTCGCAAACTAATGCTGGGGTTGCTGCGCAATGGCGAAATTTGCAGTGAAGACAACAACGCTATTTCGATTGGGGTTAGGCTATCTTCTGGGCCTCCATGGATATTGTGGTTGTTCGCATCGCAGCAGAGTACTGACGCAAACCTTACTCAGGTTGTGTCATGTCTGCGCAAGACGTTGGTTCACTCTGAAGCGCTGTATTGCAGGGCAGTACAGATCGCTGGTGTCTCCCCACAACAAAGGCCTTTTTTGAAGGCACTTCTTTATCAGCTTGAGCCTGGGGACGGTCAGTGATGGCACCTGTTGGCGTGCTGCCCTTACCACGATGGCAGTTGCTCCGTGGTACTGCCTGACGCCTGGCTCAGACGCATCGTTACGTTCAGCCTTATTACGAGAATAGTTCAATATGAAACCAATGAATGTTCGATTCAAGACCAAGCATTCGGACGTTGTGTTCGTTGTGACTGATAGCCCGTCAAAGATAGGCCAACCTTGGCCGTCATTGAGACAGATGCAATTTGATGTTGCGAACTTGTCTTCTACTCCGCGACTGATGGAAGATATGGCGCCGCCGCCTTTGAAAAACAGTGAGCGGGTGCCCCCCGGTGACGATGAGACGGTTGTCGACTTGATCCCTGGTTGGTGGATAATCCCAATGATCGCGCTGGCTATTTTGTTTTATGGGGCGCTGATCTGCATCTTATTTACTTAGGCTCAGAACTCATTGAGTTCCGCGTAGTGGCGTATTTCACGGCTCGAAACCCTAGCGGTAAACATAACTGATCTTTTCTAGCTGACAGATACGCAGATGGCGCGTTTTACAACGTTCTTTCCCAAGCCCAATGGCAAGCCAAGCGTGGTCCTCCGTTTCCTAAACATAGCGGCGGACCAGTTCACTGGGGGAGGCTCAAGAGGCGCCGTTAGAAACGATGCAACCGCATAGAGATCATGTTCTGCATGCTCAAAGTCTAGAGGCGTGTAGCGACACGTTACGACAGATGCCCAAAGTTCTTCCTGTCAGTAATAGCTCTCACTGCCATCGTCATCTACTGGCTTTCAAACTCAGTGTGTACACAGCCTAGCCATTAGATAGTAAAATCAACCGCTGAAGGTTGGCTGTGCAACTCGCGAACTGTGGTTGCAACTGGCGCATTCCACCGGAATAAGCGCTTTTTTTGTCCGTATTTCATGCGTTAGCGTAGTTTCGCCGCTCAGGCGAATAGACAGTTTTGGATATCGATCATGGACTATACACATCACGACGGTAGCCGCTATTGCCTCTCTCTATTGCTGTGGGCGCATTCGTGCATTTAACCATATTGGCATGTGACCTTTGATCGGCCATGTCTGCTGGCTGCTTAACCAGTGTCGTGTGTTTCCTGATAAATAGAAGTATGGACAAAAGCGATGCTTTCCGACTGTAAGATATGTCAGCCCCATCGCGATAGTGCTGCATGGCCTGCAAAGGATAACATTCATTCCATTGAAAAGCATGCAGGATGGCTTGGCCGTGACAATCGCGTCTCGGCTTACAGAGGGCGCACAGGGCGACCAGTCGATATAGAACTGTCAAAATCGCCTCAATTGCGGGTGATCGCCGTCTATACGTACGTAGTTCACAACGGCCCGGTTGGCCTGTCGGACGTGGCGCGTGGTCTGTGCCTTCCGATCAGTTCCGTCTTTCGCGCTTTGACTAAGCTGGAAAAGTGCGGCTGGGTACGTCGCGGCCAGACGGATCTGTTGTTTCAGGTTACTTCGGCGTTTCAATCGATGGTCAGCAAGGCTTGCTTTCTGGACGACAGATGGTCAGCGGTCGATGCGAAAATCTATAAACATATTGAGGCGTTAGGTGGAAGCTATCGGCTGGCCGCTTTTGACAGTCGACAGAATTTTGTGCCGTTAGGTGGCAGCTGGGATCATACGCATAGCGAAAAAGAAGCAATTTTTTTCAGCCCTTTGGGCGCTGCCGCGATGTCTAGTGTCGGAAAGGGGCAGTTTGCAGCATATATGAATGCCAATTCCAGAGACCTGATGATTGCTCCAATTGAAAACTTTGCCGTGTTCAAATCATGGATGCAGCGCCATATGAGTGGCGCATTCTACATTGACGACAATCTAGCCATTGTACCACTTTCCCTAGACGACGCTACACACGGGGCGGTACAGGTTTACCGAGGCACGCTGCGCGATTTTAAACGCTTTGTGGAACAGCTGTATCGCTGTATCGCGCGATAGTTAGAAAGCGGTATCAGCTAAATGAAACTGCCCCGATTCTCTGAAAGCAGGCTGCTGGTGATGACCTGCTCCTATGAAAAGTCCTCGATTTGAGGTTGGCCTGTTATCCCAAAGAGGAGACAGAAGATGAAGTGAAGCCGTTTCAGCGAAAAACAGATTATTATAATATTGTAGGAGCATCAGTCAGAGCTCGGCGCAAAGGAGCTTTGCCGCAGGCATGGCGTCAGCGATGCGACATTTTATAAGTGGCGTTCCAAATAAGGCGGCATGGAAGCGTCTGACGCTGGGAGCCGATAACGCCAAGCTCAAGAAGTTGCTGGCCGAGCAGATGATGGATGTGTCCACGCCCAAGTAGATGCTGGGAAAAAAAACTTTTGAGGCCCGGTGCGCGACGCAATGCTGCGACCTGGGCCACGAAGGAGAAGCGATACAATCAGAAATGGGCGTGTGCCTTGGCTGGTATCGATCCACGTGTCTATCGCTGGATATCCAAGCGACCATCGGATACATCTCTGCGGGACCGTTTGAAAGAGTTGTCGCCTGAGCGACGGCGGTTTGGATATCGGCGACTGCATATCCTGCTCCAACGCAAAGGCTTGCATATGAACTGGAACCAGCTTTGTCGGATCTACCGCGAAGCAGCATTCACAGACCGTAAGCGGGGTGGCCGCACGCGTGCGGTGAGCACTAGAGCACCGATAACGATCCCGCAGGCGCCGAACCCGCGGTAGTCGCTGGACTTCGTGTCTGATAGCCTGTTGTGCGGTCGCAGGTTACGCATACTGAAAATATCGATCACTGAACGGCAGCGTTATGCGTAGCACAAGCCCTAGAGTGGACTTTAGCCGTGAATGTTTGGCGGCTGTGGTGGACACAGCATGGCGATGCAACATCGGAGCACGTCAGTGGCAGCTTTTGGACGACTGGTCCGGAGGTCTCGTAACTGCAGCAGTGATGGCGTGGTGGTCTCTGTCGATGACCGCTACGGGCACAAAATGTATGGCTGAAAATCCTACTACTAGCGCCGACTTCCGACCGGCTTTGCATCGGGGTAGGCCAAGCGCTTGTCGTGGAGCGAGCAACGCCTCCTACTGCACAAACCGAAGCAACCGCAATAAACGCTGCAAAACCCAACTTGACTAAACAGTCAGAAAGCTCAGAAATCCTTAACTGGGCAGATCACTATGAAAACAGAAAGAAAAGAGAAGCCGACGTAGGCCTGGGGGGCTAGCGCTTTACGAAATGACCGCTGGATCTCGTACCCCGAGAGCATTCAACAGATACGCATCATGGGGCTCACTCTAGAAACTGACACAAATATTGGGTTCCCAAAAAAGTCCTCAAGGCTCTGCGAATTGGGGGCTTTTTTGGGCTCCTGCGGTAGGGATGAGCTGCGGCCAATTGAGTAGCAGGCAAACTCTTAGCCTTTGGTAGCTGGATGGCAGTTTCGAGAAATTTGTAAGGTATTTACCTCCGTAGCGGACGAGCGGTTTCAAGCTTTTGGGTAAGCTCGAGGTGAGTGCCAGCGCTCAGTCTGGCTGCCGCTTTTTAGGCGCTTTTGCCGTGTGTCGTCATTAAGCCTAGCGTTGCTCGGATTGCAGGGATTTCTAGCGGTCGCGAAAGTCGCCCATGGTGGTCGCTACTACGTCGCAAAGCGGGTCGTGCAATTGGAGTTCGACCGAATCGATGAATGCCTTTGCGCATATCTAGCCAAGAGAGGCGAATTTTAGAAATTGAGGGAGAAGCCGTCACAGCGGGAACATTTCCGCACATCGTGGGAAAGTCTCGAGGTGGACGCCGGGGTGGGCTGCGTTTTTCTGAAACTCTTAAGCTTCTAATTTTGCTGCGAAATTTTGTGAAAGATGGTGCTGCTGGAGAGAATTGAACTCTCGACCTCTCCCTTACCAAGGGAGTGCTCTACCTCTGAGCTACAGCAGCGCCGTTTGCAGTCGTTCCGTTGCCGGTCTCGACTGTGTGGCGGTGTTTAGCCAAACAAGAATCCGGGCGCAAGGGGGTAGTGGACGGTTTTTTCGCCCTCATGTAAGAAACTTTCATGAGCGAGTATTCAAACAGCAAGAAACAGCCTAAAAAACCTGACGCGCGCGAGGACCGATTGAAGGCCGCGCTGAAGGCCAATATGGCTCGTCGGAAGTCACAGGCACGGGCACGGTCCTCCTCGGATGAGGGGGAAGGCGCAGAACCACAGGCGCGGTTCAGTGGTCAGGCCCATCGGGGCGCAAGAAAAACGGATAAAGGGCAGGATTGATGGATTCCATTATTGTAACGGGCAACGGCCCGCTGAACGGCACGATTCCCATTGCAGGGGCAAAAAACGCCTGTCTGACGCTGATGCCGGCGACGCTGCTGAGTGATGAGCCGCTGACGCTGACCAATGCGCCGCGTCTTTCAGACATTAAGACCATGTCGGAACTGTTGCGTTCGCTGGGGGCGGAAGTGACCTCGATGCAGGATGGGCAGGTGTTGGCGATGTCGAGCCACACCATTGCAACCACCAAGGCTGACTATGAAATCGTGCGTAAAATGCGCGCGTCGAACCTTGTTCTGGGGCCTTTGCTGGCGCGCGAACATGAGGCGGTGGTGTCGCTGCCTGGGGGCTGTGCCATTGGCGCGCGTCCGATGGATATTCACATCACCGCGCTGGAAGCGCTGGGTGCTGAGATTGAGCTGAAAGACGGCTACCTGCATGCCAAAGCCCCCGGTGGCCTGAAGGGCGCGACGCATGAGTTGCGATTCGCCTCGGTTGGCGCGACGGAAAACGTGGTGATGGCAGCGACGCTGGCCAAGGGCACCACCGTGCTGAAAAACGCCGCCCGCGAGCCTGAGATCGTGGATCTGGTGCATTGCCTGCGCAAAATGGGCGCACAGATTGAGGGCGAGGGCACATCGACCATCACCATTCAGGGTGTGGACCGTCTGCATGGCGCCACCCATCCGGTGGTCACCGACCGAATCGAATTGGGCACCTATATGCTGGCGCCTGCGATCTGCGGCGGTGAGGTGGAGCTGCTGGGCGGGCGAATCGATCTGCTGGAAGCTTTCTGTGAGAAGCTGGACGCGGCTGGCATTTCGGTTGAGGAAACCGAAAAGGGCCTGAAGGTCGCGCGCAAAAACGGCCGTGTGAAGGCGGTGGATGTGGTGACCGAACCTTTCCCCGGCTTCCCCACTGACCTGCAGGCGCAGATGATGGCGCTGATGTGTACCGCTGAGGGCATCGCGGTTCTGGAAGAGAAGATCTTTGAAAACCGTTTTATGCATGCGCCGGAACTGATGCGCATGGGCGCCTCGATCGAAGTGCAGGGCGGCACCGCCACTGTGCATGGTGTGGAACGCCTGAAAGGGGCGCCAGTGATGGCGACCGATCTGCGCGCCTCGGTCTCGCTGATTCTGGCGGGTCTGGCGGCAGAGGGTGAAACCATCGTCAATCGCGTCTATCATCTGGATCGCGGCTATGAACGGGTCGAAGAGAAACTGGGTGCCTTGGGCGCCAAGATTGAGCGGGTGAAAAGCTGATGCAGGATGATGCGCGTTTCGAAGACGGACAGGAAAAGCCACTGAACCTGGGGGCCTTTGACGGCGAAGACCTGAAGGTCTTGTCGGCCTTGGTGCAGGATGCGGTGTTCCCCGTCAGCGAAATGCGCTGGCAGGCGTCCGAGCGGCGCTTTGCCCTGCTGCTCAACCGGTTTCGCTGGGAAGATGAGGGCCTGAAGCGTCACGGTGCGGAGCGGGTGCAATCCGTTCTGGTGATTGACAATGTGCAAGGCGTGTCCTCGCAAGGGATTGATCGCAAAGACAAAGATATCATTCTGTCGCTCCTGTCGATTGACTGGCAGCCGGGCGAAGACGCTGATGGCGCGTTGGAGCTGGTGCTGGCCGGCGATGGGGCGATCCGGTTAGCCGTTGAGGCGCTGGAGGTGTCGCTGCGGGATGTGACCCGGCCCTACCGGGCGCCCTCAGGCAAGGCACCGGAACATGATCTGAGCTGATCGGGAAGGGCGCTGCGGCGCCCTTTTTATTGAGCTGGTCTAGCGGGGGCGTCAGCCCGCGCCGCGCCCGACCCTCCCGACGGGAGGGCGCTTTTGCAATGTCTTGCGACAAGGCGGTGTTTTGTCAGGATTTGGGGGCCTACCAACGTTCTGGCCTTGTATGCGCCCGCCCAGGGTCTGGCCCGGCACGGGCTGACGCACTCAATGCAGGCTCAGCAACACCTCAATATCGCGGCGGCTGAGGCGCATCAGCAATTGGCGGTCCTCAAGGCTCAGCCGGCCTGCCTTGCCAATCATCCCTTCGATTTGCGCCGCCACCTCACTGGTGGAACGGTAATAAAGCTCTGGGTCTGAACGGCTAAGTTCCTCTACTAGACGGGTCAGCAGGCGCTTTTGGCGCTCAACGTCCAGATCTTTGCGTTTTTCCTGTAGGGTCATGGCTCGGCTCCTTTCTTGGCTGATAGCTAGGGTTCCGTGACCCGCTGCCAAGGGGGGCGCTGCCCTAGGATGCCGCGCTGTGACCACATGACGCGAAGGTTCCTGCCCAGTGCAGCGACCAGCGCTTGAGGCCCGCCGCACACCCTTGTATGTCAATTTGCAAGAGCCGGAGGGACCATGCCTGTATTTCTGAACACCCAAGCCGCAGATTTTGATGCAGACTTCACCGCGTTGCTGAGCGCCAAACGCGAAGATAGCCCTGATGTTGATGAGGTTGTTGCCGGCATTATCCATGATGTGCGCACCCGCGGCGATGCGGCGGTTATTGAGCTGACGGCCAAGTTTGACCGGTTGGAACTGACCCCGGATACCCTGCGCTTCTCGGAGAGTGAGATCGCAGCGCTGGTCGCGCAGGTCTCAGACGCGGAGCGTGCGGCGCTGGAACTGGCGGCCGAGCGGATCCGGGCCTATCACGCCAAACAGCTGCCCGAAGATATGCTGTGGGAAGAAGAGACCGGTGCGCAGCTGGGTTGGCGGTGGACGCCGGTTTCTGCGGCGGGGCTTTATGTGCCCGGCGGTCTGGCCTCCTATCCCTCCTCGGTCCTGATGAACGCGATCCCGGCCAAGGTTGCTGGTGTGGAGCGGTTGGCGATTGTGGTGCCAACCCCGGATGGCGTGGCCAATCCGCTGGTTCTGCTGGCGGCGCAGCTGGCCGGCGTGGATGAGATTTACCGCATCGGCGGCGCGCAGGCGGTGGCCGCATTGGCCTATGGCACCGAAAGCATCCCGCCGGTGGATAAGATCACCGGCCCGGGCAACGCCTTTGTGGCAGCTGCCAAACGCCGGGTCTTTGGCAAGGTCGGCATCGACATGATCGCCGGCCCGTCTGAGATTCTGGTGATCGCCGATCAACATGCCAATCCGGATTGGGTTGCGCTGGATCTGCTGAGCCAAGCCGAACATGACGAAAGCGCCCAGTCGATCCTGATCACCGACAGCCAGGCGATGGCCGATGCTGTGGTGGCTGCGGTGGAAAAACACCTGGAAACGCTGGAACGCCGCGCCATCGCGGGTGCTTCCTGGCAGGACTACGGCGCCGTGGTGCTGGTTGAGGATCTGGATCAGGCGGCGGCGCTGTCAAACCGCGTCGCCCCGGAACACCTGGAGCTGTGCGTGGAGGATCCAGACGCATTGGCGGCGAAGATCACCCATGCCGGTGCGATTTTCCTGGGTGGTTGGACGCCGGAAGCCATCGGCGACTATATCGGTGGCCCGAACCATGTGCTGCCCACCGCCCGCTCTGCCCGTTTTTCCAGCGGCCTCAGCGTGATGGACTTTGTCAAACGCACCACTTTGGCAAAAATGACGCCTGCAGCGCTGCAAGCTATTGGACCTGCGGCGGAAACGCTGGCAATCTCGGAAAGTCTGGAGGCGCACGGCCTGTCTGTTCGCGCCCGCCTTGACGCATTGAATGAGTAAGGAAGAGCCCATGTCCCGGATCAGCCATATTGCGCTGGATGATCGCAACCTGCCGCCGCCCACGCCGGAGATTGAGCAGGAGCGGAAGGTGGCGATGTTTGACCTCTTGGAGGACAACAGCTTTGCCTTACCCGCGCGTGCGGACCGTGAGGTGCCGGTCGGCCCTTATCATCTGGATCTGTCGATCAAGGACAAGCGGCTGGTCTTTGACATCAACACCGAGGATGCGAAGAAGGCGGCGGAATTCCATCTGTCGCTGTCGCCCTTCCGGCAGGTGGTCAAGGACTACTGGGCCATCTGCGAAAGCTACTTTGACGCGGTGAAAAATATGCCGCCCAGCCAGATCGAAACCATCGATATGGCCCGTCGCGGCATCCACAATGAGGGTGCGCGCATTCTGCAGGAACGATTGGACGGCAAGGCCGAGATCGATCTGGACACTGCGCGCCGTCTGTTCACCCTCATCTGCGTCCTGCATTTCGGAGGGTGAGCGCATTGGTTGAGACGCTTCCCCAGTCCGTTCTCTTCTGCTGCGACCATAATTCGGTGCGCTCGCCCATGGCTGAGGGCATCATGAAAAAATTCTATGGCACCGGCACTTACGTGCAATCGGCCGGTGTCAAAGGGGACCGTGATATTGACGGCTTTGCCATTGCGGTCTGCGATGAACTGGGGGTCGAACTGGCGCGCCATCAGTCGCGCGGCTTTGAGGAACTGCATGAATATGGCGACCATCTGTCCTCCTTCGATCTGATTGTGGCCCTGACCCCAACCAGCAAGGCCCAGGCTGAGGAGCTGACCCGGGTGTTCCATCTGGATGTGGAATATTGGCCGATCGATGATCCGGCCGGTCTGGGCGAGAACCGCGATCAGAAGCTGGAGGCCTACCGCCATAGTCGCGATCAGATCGTGAACCGTCTGATTGCCCGCTGGGGACCACCGCGCGACGGGATATGATCGCGGCGGACAGTCCCGCAGATCAATATGGAAAGACCAAGATATGAGTGACACGATTCGCGCCTATTTCGCCGCCTTCAACGCCGGAGATATTGACGGCATGCTGGACTGCCTGGCCGAAGATGTGGCCCATCATGTGAATGAGGGGCAGGTGCGACAGGGCAAAGCGGCCTTTGGTGAGTTTTGTGCCCATATGTCACGCTGCTACCGCGAAGAGCTGACGGATCTGGTGATCTTTGAGGCCGCGGCAGGCACCCGCGCTGCAGCGGAATACACGGTGAACGGCACCTATCTGGAAACCGACGCCGGCCTGCCCGACGCCAAGGGCCAGACCTACCGCCTGCCGGCTGGATCGTTCTTCAGCCTTGAAGATGGTAAGATCACCCGGGTGGTCACCTATTACAATCTGGCCGATTGGATCAAACAGGTCGCTGCGTGAGCGGCGCCGCGATCCGGGTCGATGTCCTCACCGGCGCGGCGCTGGAGGCCGCGCTTGACGATGTGGCACGGTTGCGGATCGAGGTGTTTCGCGATTGGCCGTATTTGTATGATGGCAGTTTGGAATATGAGCGCAGCTATCTGCAAAGCTACCGCGATTCGGTTGATGCGGTTCTGGTTGGCGCTTTTGACAGTGATCGTTTGATCGGCGCGGCGACAGGCACCCCGATGGAGGATCACGCGGATGACTTCGCGGCGGCGTTCACGGGCGATGGCAAAGATCTGAGCGATATCTTTTACTGTGCGGAATCGGTTTTACTGCCTGAGTATCGCGGTCTGGGCATTGGCCATCAGTTTTTTGATCTGAGGGAGGCACACGCGCGCCGGCTGGGCCGCAAGGTCAGCAGTTTCTGCGCGGTGATCCGGCCTGAGGATCATCCGATGCGCCCAGAAGGGGCCCGCGATCTGGCCCCGTTCTGGCGTCGCCGCGGTTATGCCCCGATGCCCGGGGCTGTGGTGCATTTTGACTGGACTGATCTGGGTGAGCCACACCAAACACGAAAACCCTTGCAGGTCTGGGTGAAAAACCTGTGAATACCCGCGCCGGGTCCGCCCCCCACCGGCGCCTAAGACACTAAGGACGAAAGACATGAGTACATTTAAAGTTGCTACAGCGGCCTACCCTTTGGGGGTCTTTGACCAGTGGGGCGATTACGCGGCGAAAATCCGCGAATGGGTGGCCGAGGCTGCGGGGCAGGGGGCCGACCTGTTGCTGTTTCCGGAATACGGCGCGCTGGAACTGGCCACATTGGATGGCACCGAGGTTTCCAGCAATGCGGCATCCTGCCTGCAGGCGACCTCCAACTACGTGCCGCGCTCCAACGAATTGCACAGCGCCTTGGCGCAGGAATTTGGCGTGACCATCGTTGGCGGCTCAGCCCCGGTTCTTGAAAACGGTGTCATGGTCAACCGCGCACCGATCTTTGGGCCCGAAGGCACGATCAGCTATCAGGACAAGCAGATCATGACCCGGTTCGAACGTGATCCTTGGGCGATCGAAGGGGGCGAACCGCTGCAGATCTTCGACACGCCGGTGGGTAAGCTGGGCATCTTGACCTGTTATGACAGTGAATTCCCGCTTCTAGGCCGCGCCTTGGTTGAGGCTGGCGCGGAGGTGATCCTGGTGCCTTCCTGCACCGAAGGGCTGGAAGGCTACTGGCGGGTGCGGATCGGTGCCATGTCGCGCGCGCTGGAAGGCCAATGTGTGACAGTCATGGCCTCGCTCGTGGGGGATCGCCCGGAAATTTCCGGGATGGAGACCAACACCGGCATGGGCGGCGTCTTTGGCCCGCCGGATGAAGGGTTCCCACCAACCGGCGTAATCGCTGAGGGCACACTGGGCCAGCCGGGCTGGACCTACGGTGAAATTGACCTTGGCAAAGTGCGGGCGGTTCGCGCGGATGGTCATGTTCTCAATGCCAGTCATTGGGGCGAACAGGTCGGTCGTGACGGAAAACCGGACCACATTTTGGTGAAATAGAGATTTCCCCTTGAAAATCTGGTAAAATAAGACCATCTAACGCGCGTCCCGCACTAGGCGGGTCGCCAACCCAAGGAGAGACCATGGCCAAGGAAGAGATGCTCGAATTCCCCGGTGTCGTGAAGGAACTCCTGCCGAATGCGACGTTTCGGGTCGAGCTGGAAAACGGCCATGAGATCATCGCACATACGGCAGGCAAGATGCGCAAAAACCGCATCCGTGTTCTGGCAGGCGACCGGGTTCAGGTCGAAATGACCCCCTACGATCTGACCAAGGGTCGGATCAACTACCGCTTCAAGTAAGTGCGCCTGATCCTCGGGTCAGGTAGCCCACGGCGCAAGGAGCTGTTGGGCCAAATCGGGGTTGTGGCGGATGAGATCCGCCCGCCCGATATCGACGAAACCCCCCGAAAATCTGAACAGCCGCGCCCCTATTGCGCGCGTATGGCCCGTGAAAAAGTGCAGGCCGTCACCGCCGATGCGGATGATATCGTGCTGTGCGCTGATACCACCGTGGCCCTGGGCCGCCGCATTTTAGGCAAACCTGCAGATGTGGGCGAAGCGGCTGAGTTCCTGCTGGCCATGTCTGGCCGCCGTCACAGGGTGATCACCGCCGTGGCCGTGCGCCGGGGCGACCGGATCTGGGAAAAAGATGTGGTCACCGATGTGCGGATGAAACGCCTGTCGGATGATGAATTGAACGCCTATCTTGCCACCAATGATTGGCAGGGCAAGGCGGGGGGCTATGGTATTCAGGGGCCGGCCGGCGCGCTGATCCCGTGGATCTCAGGATCTTTCACCGCCGTTGTGGGGCTGCCCCTGGCGGAAACAGCTGGCTTGCTGACCGCTGCCGGCTACCCGATGTGGAGGGACACATGAAGGGACGCCAGATCATTCTGGATCATCTGGACGGCCGCGAAGCTGCGGCGCTGATGGTTGATGGCAAACTGCATGACATTCTGATCGATAGCGATCAGCCGCGCGTTGGCACGGTTTACCGCGCTGTCGCCGATCGCCCGATGAAAGGGCAGGGTGGGCTGTTCCTCAGCACGCCCGACGGCCCCGCCTTCCTACGTCAGGTCAAAGGAATTTCCCCCGCCGAACGCCTGCTGGTGCAGGTCACCGGTTATGCCGAAGACGGCAAAGCCCTACCGGTCACCTATAAGGTGCTGTTCAAAAGCCGCTACGCGATTGTCACACCGGATGCACCGGGGCTGAACATCAGCCGCAAGATCCGCGATGACGATCTGCGCGATGTGCTTCTGGGGATTGCGCATGAGGTGATGGGCGAAGAGCCTGAGATGGGTCTGATCCTGCGCTCGTCCTGCGACGGGGCTGAGGCTGGCGAAATCGCCGAAGACATTATGGCGATGTATGATCTGGCCCAGGCCGTGATGGCCGACCGCACCGGCGACGCCGAAGTGCTGAGCGAAGGCGACGGCCCGCATGGCCAAGCCTGGCGCGAATGGGTTGAGCCGGCAGATATCGTGACCGAAGCGGGCGGTTTTGAAACCCATGGTGTGCTGGACCAGCTGGAGGATGCGCAAACCGCGCGGGTTAAGCTGGAAGGCGGCGCCTATATGTTTGTGGAACCCACCCGTGCCATGGTTGCGGTCGATGTGAACACCGGCGGTGACACCTCACCGGCTGCCGGGCTGAAGGCCAATCTGGCCGCCGCCCGGGATCTGCCGCGCCAGTTGCGTCTGCGGGGGTTGGGTGGTCAGATCACCCTGGATCTGGCCCCGATGCCGAAACGGGACCGGCGGACCTTTGAACAGTCGCTGCGGGCTGCGCTGAAGGCGGACACCACCGAAACCGTAATGGCCGGTTGGACGCCGCTGGGGAATTTTGAGCTGCAGCGCAAGCGCGATCGGCTGCCGTTGAAGGATCTGCTGTGATGGCATGCCCAATCTGTTCAGAAGACAGCAATGCCAAATATCGGCCCTTCTGCTCCAAACGCTGTGCCGATATCGATCTGGGGCGCTGGCTGAACGGCGGCTATGCCATTCCTTCTGACAACCCAGTGGATGCAGAAGATGTGGCTGAGGCGATGGATGCGGAACTGCGCGCCCAAAACGCCCAACAACAGAAGCCGCACTAGATAAAATTTCTGCAATTTGAAGTTGTTGTGCGCTTCTTCATTTGCGCCAAAAAGAACCCTTTGCTAACCTCCGCCTCGCGCATAGGGAGGCAAAGGCGTGTTGGACTTTACCCACTCATGGTGGCTGGTTGCGGCAAGCTTTGCTGTGGCCTTGATGGCGGGATTCACCGGGCTGACCCTGACCAAGGGCGCCTCAACCTTGCCTGCGGCCCGGCGCAAGATTGCGGTGGCCATGGCATCCGTCGTGCTGGGCGGTGGCATCTGGTCGATGCACTTCGTGGCGATGCTGGGGCTGCAGCTGCCGATCCTGTTTTACTATGACGCGCTGATCACTTTGGCCTCGGCCTTGGTGGCGATTCTTGTGGTGGGGCTGGCGCTGTTGCTGCTGCATTTTCAGAAACGTCGCCCGCCGGTGATTGTGGCTGCAGGCTGCATCCTTGGGCTGGGCATCGTAGCGATGCACTATATCGGTATGGCGGGCATGCAGCTGTGCCGCCCGGTCTATGGCGTCCTGGACATTGTGATATCAACCGCCGCTTCGCTGGTCTTGTCGACCCTGGCGATCTGGGTGGCCTATGACGCTCGCACCCACCGCAACATCCTGTTGGGCACCGTGTGTTTCGGTCTGGCGGTGGTCAGCATGCACTTCGTTGCCATTGGGCTGACGGAATTCACCACCTCTGAGGCAACCGGCGTTGCTGGTCCGGCCTTGGACAATCAGGTGCTGGCCATGGGGGTCACGGTGTCCGTGTTCCTGATCTGCGGGGCGTTTTTGCTGACCGGGATCACCTTTTTCAGCGCCGAAGAGGATCTTGCCCCGCCCGCCAGTCCTGACGTGCCAGAGGTGTCGCCCGTGCCGGAGCCTGCGCCGATTACCGCGCCCAAGGCCGGTGTGCCTTTTGAGCGGGAGGGGCAAACCCATTTTGCCCTGCCCGAAACCATTGCCGCCCTGCGCGCCGAGGGGCATTACACCCTGCTTTATGTCGGCGAGGAGAAGCTGTTCTGCCCCTGGTCCATCACCGAGGCGGCAAACCGGCTGGAGCCCGCAGGCTTCCTGCGGGTACATCGATCCTATCTGGTGAACCCTGCCTTCGTGTCCAGCTTTGAGCGCCGCAAGGACAATGGCACCTGCTACTTCGATGAGGTGCCGGCCCTGCCGAAAGTGCCTGTCTCCCGCTCGCGGATGAGCGAAGTGCGCGACGTGCTGGGCGTCTGATCGGGTCGCTTTCTTCACGGATGGTTTCCGGTTTCTCTCCGACGCAGAATGACGCAATTGGGTGAGAAATGAGGCGCTGTCGCCCTGTCTCACCCTTCACGTCCGCCAAGACCTTGTCCCGGCTGAGACCTGCCGCCTGTGGTTGCAGGTTGATGCGGCATTTGCCGTTATCGGGAGCCGCTGTCCGCTCCGAGAGAGGCAAAGCTCAACCAAAACGTGCCACCTCACCCTTCGCAACTCGTGCGGACTATTCGCATTTCGTGCAGCGCAACTCGTCAACCGTTTGAGTTTGTTGGCAAAGAATCGACGCATTTGAGGTCATCGCCCCGTGTCGCCCGTGAGGACGGGCACAGGGAGGATATGACATATGATACCCAGTGGATTTGAATACCATCGGCCCGCGGACGTTGCCGGGGCATTGTCCATTTTGCAGGAACACGGAGATGACGCGCGGGTGATCGCGGGCGGGCACAGCCTGATCCCGATGATGAAACTGCGCATGGCGGATGTGGATCACCTGATTGATCTGCAAGACATCGACGCCCTCAAAGGCATTTCGATCGGAACTGACGAGGTCACGATCGGTGCAATGGTTACCCAGCATGAGCTGATTGAGAACGACGCGCTGGCGCAGGCCGTGCCGATCATCCGCGAAGCCGCTTTGGTGATCGCGGACCCGCAGGTGCGCTATGTTGGCACCATCGGTGGCAATGTGGCGAACGGTGATCCGGGCAATGACATGCCGGGGCTGATGCAATGCCTTGATGCGCGTTTTGAACTGGTGGGGCCGGATGGCACCCGTGAGGTTCCGGCGCGTGAGTTTTATGAGGCCGCCTATTTCACCGCCCGTGAGGATGAGGAAATCCTGACCAAGGTGATCATTCCCGTTCCCGCCGTGGGCACCGGTCAGGCTTATGAAAAGCAAAAGCGTAAGATCGGTGACTACGCCACCGCAGCGTCGGGTGTGATGATCCAGACCGAAGGCGGTGTCTGCACCGCGGCCTCGATCGCGATGACCAACCTCGCCGACACGCCGATCTGGTGCGAAGCGGCCAGCGACGCGCTGGTGGGCTCTGACCTGGGCGATGCGGCCTGCAAGGCGGCGGTTGCAGCGGCCATCGATGCGATCGAACCCGTGGCCGACAACCGCGGTCCCGTCGAATTCAAGAAACATGTGGCGGGCGTCATTCTGCGCCGGGCCATCGACCGCGCCATTGCGCGCGCGTCCAACTGATCGGGCTGAGGGAGGAACCAATGTCCAAGATGCACGTAAAGCTGAAGGTGAACGGGCGCGAGGTTGAAGGCCTTGCAGAACCGCGCACCCTGCTGATCCATTTCCTACGGGAAAACCTGAAAATCACCGGCCCGCATATCGGTTGCGAAACCAGCCACTGCGGTGCCTGCACTGTTGATCTGAACGGCAAGTCAATCAAATCCTGCACCGTTTTTGTGGCCCAAGCACAAGAGGCTGAGATCACCACCGTTGAAGGTCTGTCCAATGACGATGGCACCCTTGGTGTCATTCAGGAAATGTTCCGCGAACACCACGGGCTGCAGTGCGGTTTCTGCACACCGGGCATGATCACCCGCGCCCATCGCCTGCTGCAGGAAAATCCCAGCCCATCTGAGGAAGAGGTGCGTTTCGGCATGGCCGGCAACCTTTGCCGCTGCACCGGCTACCAGAACATCGTGAAATCGATCATGGCGGCGTCGGATCAGTTGAACGCCCAGAAGGAGGCCGCGGAATGAAGGACGAGGTACAAACCCCCGAAGATCGCGCCGCTGGCCTCAAAGGCATGGGCTGCTCGCGCAAGCGGGTTGAGGACGTGCGCTTCACCCAAGGCAAGGGCAACTATGTCGATGACATCAAGCTGGACGGCATGCTGTTTGGCGATTTTGTCCGCTCGCCCTACGCCCATGCACGGGTGAAGTCGATCAACTCCGAAGAGGCGATGAAAGTGCCCGGCGTGGTTGCTGTGATCACCGCCGCAGATCTGGAACCGCTGGGCCTGCATTGGATGCCGACGCTGGCCGGTGACAAACAGATGGTACTGGCCGATGGCAAGGTGCTGTTCCAGGGGCAGGAAGTTGCCTTTGTTGTGGCTGAAGACCGCTATGCGGCCGCCGACGCGGTGGAATTGGTTGAAGTCGAATACGAAGAACTGCCGGTGATCGTCGATCCGTTCGAAGCGCTGAAATCCGATGTGGTGCTGCGCGAAGACACGGTAGATGAAAACGGCAAGGCCACCGATGGTGCCCACGGTCCGCGCAACCATCCCAACCACATCTTCACCTGGGAAGCTGGGGAAGAGGCGGAAACCAATGCCGTGATCGACAGCGCCGAAGTGGTGGCGGAAGAGACCATGTATTATCACCGCACCCACCCGTGCCCGCTGGAAACCTGCGGCTCGGTGGCATCGATGGATAAGGTCACTGGCAAGCTGACCCTTTGGGGCACCTTCCAGGCGCCGCATGCGATCCGCACCGTGGTCTCATTGATCTCGGGCATTGCGGAACACAACATCCGTGTGATTTCCCCCGACATCGGCGGTGGTTTCGGCAACAAGGTGGGTGCCTACTCGGGCTATGTCTGCTCGGTCGTGGCCTCCATCGTGACGGGCCGTCCGGTGAAATGGATCGAAGACCGGATGGAAAACCTGATGACCACGGCCTTTGCCCGTGATTATTGGATGAAGGGCAAGATCTCGGCGACCAAAGAGGGCAAGATCACCGGCCTGCATTGTCATGTGACGGCGGACCACGGCGGCTTTGACGCCTGCGCTGACCCGACCAAATTCCCGGCCGGTTTCATGAACATCTGCACTGGCTCTTACGACATCCCAACCGCTTATCTGGCTGTGGATGGTGTCTACACCAACAAGGCACCGGGCGGGGTCAGCTACCGCTGTTCCTTCCGTGTGACGGAGGCGGTTTATTTCATCGAACGGATGATTGAGGTGCTGGCGATCAAGTTGAACATGGACGCGGCAGAGCTGCGCCGGATCAACTTCATCAAGAAGGAGCAGTTCCCTTATCAGTCCGCGTTGGGCTGGGAATATGACTCGGGCGATTATCACACCGCTTGGGACAAGGCGATGAAGGCGGTGGACTATGACGGTCTGCGCGCTGAACAGGCGCAACGGGTTGAGGATTTCAAAGCCGGCAAAACCCGCAGCCTGATGGGCATTGGCCTCAGCTTCTTTACCGAGATTGTGGGCGCCGGACCGGTCAAGAACTGTGACATCCTTGGCCTTGGCATGTTCGACAGCTGCGAGATCCGCATCCACCCCACCGGTTCGGCGATTGCCCGTCTGGGCACGATCAGCCAGGGGCAGGGGCACGCGACCACGTTCAGCCAGATCATCGCCTCGGAAATCGGTATTCCGGCCGATGATATCACGCTGGAGGAAGGCGACACCGACACCGCGCCTTATGGTCTGGGCACCTATGGATCCCGCTCCACCCCTGTGGCCGGTGCGGCAACTGCGATGGCGGCGCGTAAGATCCGCGCCAAAGCCCAGATGATCGCGGCCTATCTGCTGGAAGTGCATGACGACGACGTTGAGTTTGACGTGGATCGTTTTGTGGTCAAAGGCGCGCCGGAACGGTTCAAGACTATGAAGGAAATTGCCTTCGCCGCCTATAACCAGGCGATCCCCGGCATTGAGCCCGGTCTGGAAGCGGTTAGCTACTATGATCCGCCCAACATGACCTACCCCTTCGGCGCCTATGTCTGTGTGATGGACATCGACGTGGACACCGGTGTGCCGGACATCCGCCGCTTCTACGCGCTGGATGACTGCGGCACGCGGATCAACCCGATGATCATTGAAGGTCAAGTGCATGGCGGTCTGACCGAAGCACTGGCCGTCGCCCTGGGTCAGGAGATTGCCTATGACGAAATGGGCAATGTGAAGACCGGCACGCTGATGGACTTCTTCCTGCCGACGGCTTGGGAAGTGCCGAACTATGAAACCGACTACACCGTCACCCCCAGCCCGCATCACCCGATCGGTGCCAAGGGTGTGGGCGAAAGCCCGCATGTGGGTGGTGTGCCCTGTTTCTCCAACGCGGTGCAGGATGCCTTCCGGGCGTTTGGTCTGACCCATACCAACATGCCGCATGACCATTGGCGGATCTGGAAAACCGCCAACGATCTGGGGCTGCACGGCTGACCTGAGCCTGTGCAGAGGTGCCGGAGGGGGGCGTGACCCCTCCGGCGCTGCCAGTGTATTTTTAGCAAGATGAAAGAGAGTGTCGGGACGTGACGCATCTGGAATTGCAACAACAGCTGGCCGCGACGGGCTATGTCGCGGATGACAGCCTGGCCATGGCATTGTCGCTGGGGCTGAACCTTGACCGGCCGGTCTTGCTGGAAGGGCCCGCAGGCGTGGGCAAAACCGAAGTGGCCAAGGCCTTGGCGACGGTGCAGGGCGCCGAGTTGATCCGGCTGCAGTGTTATGAAGGGCTGGATGCCAGCCACGCGATTTATGAATGGAACTACCAGCGGCAACTGCTCTCGATCCGCGCCGCTGAGGCGCAGGGCGGCGTCACGGAACAGGCGCTCTTTGGTGAAGACTATCTGCTGAAACGGCCTTTGCTGCGTGCGATCACCGCTGAGACGGCGCCGGTTCTGCTGATCGATGAAATCGATCGCGCCGATGAAGAGTTTGAAGCCTACCTGCTGGAGATCCTGTCGGATTTTCAGATCACCATCCCTGAGATGGGAACAATCACCGCGCAGCATCGCCCGGTGGTGATCCTGACGGCAAATGGCACCCGTGACCTCAGCGACGCGCTGCGCCGGCGCTGCCTTTACAGCTATCTGGGCTTTCCCGATCTGGAAAGCGAATTGGCCATCCTGCACGCCCGTCATCCCGGGCTGGAGGCGCGATTGGCGCGCCAGATCGTCAGCGTGGTACAGGCGCTGCGCAAAGAAGAGTTGGAAAAAAGCCCCGGCGTGGCGGAAATGCTGGATTGGGCCGCGGCGCTGGCGGGTCTGGGGGTCAATGACCTGAGTGAGGCCCGCGATCAGTTGCAGGCCACCATGGTGTGTCTGCTGAAAACCGCGGCAGACCGCGATGCGGCGCCGCAGGTGTGGCTGGATCAGGTGATCGGAAAGGTTGCCTGATGATGATCACCCGTTTCCCAACCCGCGCCTCTGGACCTGCTGAGCGATTGGCGGGCTTCATGGCGCATTTGCGGGGCAACGGGTTTACACTGGGGCCGCAGGAAACCGCGCAGGCGCTGGAGGCGCTGCGTCAGGTTGATATCCGTGACATGTTTGAAGTGCGCCTGGCGCTGCGGGCCATGCTGGTGCCGGATGCGGAAGGGTGGCGCCGCTTTGACGATCTGTTTGATGCCTATTGGTTCAATGCCGGCAAGCAGAAGATGGGGCAGGCAAAATCCGACCATGTGAAGGTGCAGGCGCAAAAGCCGATGCTGTGGCAGGACCATTTTGGCGAAACCCGCGATGGGGCCGAAGGCGTTGAGGATGCGCCGATGACGGCGGATCCCGAAGGGGAGGATGAGGCCGAAGGCACAGACGGCCAGCTGATCGCCACGCGTCAGGATAATCTCAGCAAACGTGACCTGCGTGAGCTGATGGACGAAGACAGCCTGCGCCGCGCCGAAGAGGCCGCCGAACGCCTGGGCAAAGCGCTGCGGGACAAACGTTCGCGGCGGCGCAAACAGGCGCGCAAAGGCCCGGGGCTGGACCTGCGGCGAATCTTGCGCGGCTCGCTGGCGTCTGGCGGCGATCCGCTGCGGCTGTTTCATCGCAAACGCCCGTTGCGGCCCCTGCGTGTGGTCGCGCTCTGTGACGTCAGCGGATCGATGACGGTCTATGCCCGGGTGTTTCTGGCCTTCCTCAAAGGGCTGATCGGATCTGACACTCAGGCTGAGGCCTATCTGTTTCACACCCGACTTTTGCGCGTGACCGATACGCTGCGCGACCATGACAGCCTGCGCGCCGCTGGCCGTCTGTCGCTGATGGCTGAGGGTTTTGGTGGTGGTACCGATATTGCGGGCTGTTTGCGCAGCTTCCTACAGCATCACGCGGGGCGGGTGCTGAACGGGCGCACCGTCATTTTGATCCTGTCTGATGGCTACTGCACCTCATCGCCGCAGGATCTGGGATCGGTTCTGGCGCGGATCAAACGGCGGTCGCGCCGGATTGTCTGGCTGAACCCTTTGAAGGGCTGGCAGGGCTACGAACCCGTGGCCGCCGCCATGAAAGAGGCGCTGCCGCATCTGGACGCACATCTGCCCGCCAATACAATCGAGGCGCTGGCCGCCTTGGAACCCGAATTTGCCCGGCTCTGAAGGAGGAGTGGAGATGGCTGATCTGGATATTTTTGACCACATTGAGGGGCTGCGCGCCCGGGGCACACCGTTTTGCGTGGCCACTGTGTTGCGCACCGCTGATGTGACCTCGGCCAAGGCGGGGGCCAAGGCGGCTGTCACGTCAGCCGGTGACATTCTCGGCCATCTGGGCGGGGCCTGCGTGCAACGAGCGGTGATCGCCTCCGCCGAGGAGGCGCTGCGCGAAGGCGGGCCACGGATGATCCGGGTGAAACCCTCGGAAAAAGTGGTCAGCCTCGTTGATGAAGACGGGGTACAACTGTTCAAAAGCGGCTGTCCTTCAGGTGGCACGGTGGATCTGCTGATTGAGCCGTTCCAACTGGCGCCGCAGCTGGTGATCTTTGGCGACGGACCTATCGCGCAGGCTTTGGCGGCCCATGCCGAATTGGCAGGCTTCCGGGTGCGCGCAACCCTGTCTGGGGATGATCCGGCGGCTGCAGCGGCGGAGCTGCAGGCGCGGGACTTTGTTGTTGTCGCTTCACAAGGGCGCGGTGATGCGCTGGCGCTGAAGGCCGCGCTGACCAGCGATGCTGCGCGGGTGTCCATGGTCGCCAGCCGCAAAAAGGCCGGTCATCTGACCGCAAAACTGGCCAAAGACGGTGTCACTCAGGCGCAGATCGCTCGGCTGAAATCGCCTGCCGGTTTGGACATTGGCGCGGTTGATCCGCATGAGATCGCCCTGTCGATTCTGGCGGAAATCATCACCTGGCGCGCGGCCAGTAAACATCCGCGCCAGATCGGTGGCCCGGACGGCGAAACCACTGACCCTGCGGAGGGCGAGAGGAGCGAGATAGCAGCATCCTCCCCCGCCGCCCCGACCACGCAAGCAACAGACCGCGCTACGCAAATCGCCTTGCAGGTGTTCCCGCGCTGCTGTTGAACAGATTGACGAAAGAAGGATGAGTTAAATGGAACTGAGCGACGAAATCCGCATCTCCGCCCCTCGTGACGTGGTTTATGCCGCGCTGAATGATCCGGAGGTGCTGAAAGAGTGTATTCCTGGCTGTGAGGAGCTGATCCAGCATTCCCCGGAAGAGCTGGAAGCCAAGGTTGTGCTGAAAATCGGGCCGGTGAAGGCCAAGTTTTCTGGCGCGGTGACGCTGGACAATTCAAACGCGCCCGGCGCCTTTAGCCTGACCGGCGAAGGCAAAGGTGGCGCGGCGGGTTTTGCCAAAGGCGGTGCGGATGTGACGCTGGCCGAGGATGGCGAAGAGACCGTGCTGACCTATGTGGCCAAGGTGGAAATGGGCGGTAAGATTGCCCAGCTGGGCAGCCGGTTGATCCAAGGCACTGCCAAGAAACTGTCGGCGAAATTCTTCCAAAGTTTTGCGGATAAGGTTTCGGAAACCGCCGCTTAAGGGGCGGTTCACGCCGAACAGAAAGGCCAGCCGGTGTGGCTGGCCTTTGCGTTTAGGGGTATCAGATCAACCGGGCAGGGCGGCGCGCAGGGCGGTGTCCAGCTTATCCACCACTTCGCCAATCTGATCCTCGGTCATGATAAACGGTGGCGCCAGCAGGATATGGGCGCCGGTCTTGCCATCAATCGTGCCACCCATCGGGTAACACAGCAGACCCGCCTCAAACGCGGCGGCTTTGATCTTCTTCGGCAGGGCAAGATCCGGGGCAAAGGGCGCTTTGCTGGCGCGCTCCGCCACCAACTCCAGCCCGCGGAACAGGCCGCGGCCGCGAATGTCGCCAATATGGGGGTGCTGGCCGAAACGATCTTGCAGCGCGGCGTTCAGTTTTCCCCCCATCACGGCGGCGCGTTTGACCAATCCGCCCTCGGTCAGTTTGCGCAGTACCGCGCGGCTGGCGGCCGCGGCCACCGGGTGGCCCAGATAGGTGTGGCCGTGCTGGAAAAAGCCGGTGCCCTCTTCGATCGCCTGATAGATCTGTTTCGAACACAGCATGGCGCCAATCGGCTGATAGCCGGCGCCTAGCCCCTTGGCGATGGCGGTGATATCAGGCGCAACGCCCTCTTGTTCACAGGCAAACAGCGTTCCGGTCCGCCCCATGCCGCACATCACCTCATCCAGGATCAGCAAGACGCCATGCTGATCGCAGATCTCGCGCACCCGTTTGAAATACCCTTCGACCGGTGGCACCGCGCCGGCGGTGGCCCCGACCACGGGTTCCGCGACAAAGGCCATGACCGTGTCCGGCCCCAGATGCTGAATTTCCGCTTCCAGTTCATTGGCAACGCGCTGACCGTAGTCAAAGGCATTCTCACCATCAGCGCGGCCACGGTATTCGTAACAGGGGCTGATGTGGGTTGTTTCAATCAGCAGCGGGGCAAATTGTTCACGCCGCCACATGTTGCCACCAACCGAAAGAACCCCCAGCGTGTTGCCGTGGTAGCTCTGGCGGCGGGCGATGACATGGCGCCGCTGTGGCTGGCCAATTTCGGTGAAATACTGCCGCGCCAGTTTCAGCGCTGATTCCATCGCCTCGGACCCGCCTGAAACAAAATAGACCCGATCCAGCCCGTCCGGGGCGTGGTTTATCAGCAGATCCGCCAGCTCTTCTGCGGGGTCTGAGCTGAAGAAACTGGTGTGGGCATAGGCCAAAGTGGCGGTCTGTTCCTGTACCGCTGTGATCACGTCAGGATCGGAATGGCCAAGGCAGGATACCGCCGCGCCGCCGGAGCCATCGAAGTATTGTTTCCCATCCTTATCAAGAATATAGCACCCGTCCCCGCGGGCCGCCCGTGGGGGAATCACTTGGGAGTGACGGGGAAAGACATGGGAGGTGTTTGCAAATGTGGATGCAGCCATGGTGCCGCCCTTTCAGCCTGAGACAGCAAAAACAAAGAAAGTCGAATCGTCGCCTGACGCGACGTGACTTGCGGGAGGTGAAACATATGTTTCATTTCTTGACAAGAAAAAATACAAATGAAAAGTTGCGATGAAACAGGGGGGATTCGTGACGCAATTGACATCCATCGAGGATCGGATTGCATCCAGATACAGTGACCTGAGCGCCCAGCTGCGGCGCGCAGCCGATTATGTTGCGTCTAATCCTATTGATGTGGCCTCACGGTCGTTGCGGGCGATATCGGCCTCCTCGGGTCTGCCGCCTGCCACCTATTCCCGGCTGGCCCGCGCGCTGGAATTCGACAGCTACGAAGAAATCCGCGAACTGTGCCGGCAGGCCGTTGGTCAGCGCGTCGAGAGCTTTTCGGAAAAGGCTGCGAAGCTGGGGCAGGGGGACGCTACCACCGCATCGATCATCCAGCGCCAGACTGAGGCGGTGATCGCCAATATCCAGCAGCTGAACGCCCAGCTGGACCCAGATCGGGTGGAGGCCGCGGCCGAAGCGCTGGGTCAGGCGCGCCGGGTGGTTTTGTTTGGCGCCTATGGCTCTACCGGGATTGTCGAATACCTTGCCTACCTTGCCCATTACTGCATGACCAACTGGGTTCTAGCTGGGCGCATGGGGGCCTCACTTGGCGCGGCAATGGTGGATATGGGACCGCAGGATGCGCTGCTGATTGTGACCAAATCCCCCTATGCCCGCCGCGCCATCGCGGCCGCCCAAATGGCGCAGGATCAAGGGGCGCGCACGATCATCATCACGGATAATCATACGTGTCCGGCATTGAAATTCGCGGATTTTCCGTTCATCGTGCCCTCTGAGAGCCCGCAATTCTTTTCATCATATACAGCTACACTCGCTCTCCTCGAAAGTCTCATGGCAGTTCTTGTGTCCCGCGATCCGCAGGCGACCAGCCACCGCATTAGAGAGGTTGAGCAACGAAATGGCGGACTGGGTGAATTCTGGTCCGGCTGACACCCGAAGAACCTAAACTTGAAACATCAAATCAGGGAGAAAGAGATGTTTTCCAACTTCAAACTCGGCGCATTTGCGCTGGCTGCTACCGTGGCGACTGCCCCTTTCGCAATGGCGGAAGAGTTCATCACCATCGGCACCGGCGGCGTGACCGGCGTTTACTACCCGACCGGTGGCGCAATCTGCCGTCTGGTGAACAAAGGCCGTAAAGAGCACGGCATCCGCTGCTCGGTCGAGTCGACCGGTGGTTCGGTCTACAACATCAACACCATCCGCGAAGGCGAGCTGGAGTTTGGTGTTGCTCAGTCCGACTGGCAGTACCACGCCTATAACGGCACCTCGAAATTCGAAGATGCTGGCGCCTTCGAAGGCCTGCGCGCTGTATTCTCGGTCCACCCCGAGCCCTTCACCGTTGTGGCCCGAGCCGACGCTGGCATCGCCACCTTTGACGATCTGGCTGGCAAGCGTGTGAACATCGGTAACCCCGGTTCCGGTCAGCGCGGCACCATGGAAGTGCTGATGGAAGCCAAGGGCTGGGGCATGGACGCCTTTGAACTGGCGACCGAGCTGAAAGCGGCTGAACAGTCGGCAGCCCTGTGTGACAACCAGATCGACGCCATGGTTTACACCGTTGGCCACCCGTCCGGTTCGATCCAGGAAGCCACCACCGCCTGTGACTCGGTTCTGGTTGAAGTGTCGGGCGAAGCCGTTGACGGCCTGATCGCTGACAACAGCTTCTACCGCACCGCCACCATCCCGGGCGGCATGTACCGCGGCAACGACGGTGACACCGCCACCTTTGGTGTTGGCGCAACCTTCGTGACCTCGGCCGATGTTTCGGACGAAGCGGTTTACACCGTTGTGAAGTCGGTGATGGATAACATCGAAGACTTCAAAAAGCTGCACCCGGCCTTTGCAAACCTGGACCCGCAGACCATGGCAACCGCCGGTCTGTCGGCACCGCTGCATGACGGTGCTGCCAAGTACTACAAAGAAATGGGCTGGATCGAATAATCGATCTTAACCTTCCGGCGGCTGGCTCACCCCAGCCGCCGGTTTTCCATTTGTGAATAAGATAAACAGGCATTGATGCCGGGGGGACATCCGGCAGGGGGAGGGATGCATGGCCAAGCCAAAGACAGAGGGCCGCGCGCTCAGCGAAGAAGAACTACAGGAACTGGTTGCCGCCAGTGACGCAGGCGGGCGTAATCCCGTAGGCGCCGTGGCAACCTTCATGGCAGCGATTGCGCTGTTATGGTCGGTCTTTCAGGTCACCTTGGCCTCGCCTCTGGCAAATTACATCCTGCCCGGCGATTTGATTAACAACTCGCGCCAGATCCATCTGGCCTTTGCAATTTTCCTGGCCTTTCTGGCTTATCCGGCCTTGGCGACCAGCCCGCGCAAGCGGATCCCGGTCCAGGATTGGGTGATGGCCGGCGTCGGCGCGTTCATCGCGCTTTATGGCTATTTCTTCTACGACAAGATTGTGAACTCGGGCGGATTGGCTGATGACACTGATAAATGGGTGGCGCTGGTTGGTCTGATCCTGCTGTTTGAGGCTGCGCGCCGTGCATTGGGCCCGGCCATGGCGATCATCGCCACGATCTTCCTCGGCTACGTTTTCTTCGGTTCCTCCGACTGGGTGCCCGAAGTCATCCGCTGGAAAGGTGCCTCGCTCAAGAAAGCGATGAGCCACATGTGGATCACCTCCGAAGGTGTGTTTGGCATCGCGCTGGGCGTTTCGACAAAGTTCGTCTTCCTCTTCGTGCTCTTCGGCGCGCTGTTGGAGAAGGCTGGCGCCGGCAACTACTTCATCAAGATGGCCTTCGGCGCCCTGGGTCACCTGCGTGGTGGCCCGGCCAAAGCGGCTGTTGTTGGCTCGGCCGCAACCGGCCTGATCTCGGGCTCATCGATTGCGAACGTTGTGACCACCGGCACCTTCACCATTCCGCTGATGAAACGTGTGGGCTTCTCCAGTGAGAAAGCCGGCGCGGTTGAGGTTGCCTCGTCAGTGAACGGGCAGATCATGCCACCGGTGATGGGGGCCGCGGCCTTCCTGATGGTGGAATATGTCGGCATTTCCTATGTCGAGGTGATCACCCATGCCTTCCTGCCGGCTGTCATCTCATACATGGCGCTGGTTTACATCGTGCACCTGGAAGCGGTGAAACGGAACCTGCCCACCTTGGGGGATCGCGTTGTTTCGCTGTCGCGCACCATCTTCGGCATGTTCCTGTTCTTCGCGGGCTTTGCTGGTCTGTGTTACGGCGTTCAGTATCCTGTGAAGGCAATCGTGGCCATGGTGCCGGGTGGATCGGGTCTGGTCCTGTCCGCACTGGTGTTTGTTGCTTATGTGATCCTGCTGTGGCTTGCGGCTTCGGTTCCCGATCTGGAACCGGATGATCCCAACGCCAAAGATGTGCAGTTGCCCGTAGTGGGTGAGATCTACAAAGCGGGTCTTTACTACCTGCTGCCGATCATCGTGCTGGTCTACTTCCTGATGATCGAACAGAAGTCGCCGGGCCTGTCGGCATTCTGGGCGACGGCACTGTTGTTTGTCATCCTGCTGACCCAACGCCCGCTGAAGGCCATGTTCCGTGGCGAGGGTGACCTGCCCGCCGCCTTCAAGTTCGGCGTTGGCGATCTGGCACAGGGCATGATCGATGGCGCGCGCAACATGATCGGCATCGGTCTGGCCACGGCCACCGCTGGCGTGATCGTCGGTACAGTAACGCTGACCGGTGTGGGCCAGGTTATGGCGGATCTGGTGGAGTTCCTCTCGGGCGGTAACCTGATCCTGATGCTGGTGATGGTGGGGCTGTTGTCCCTCATCCTTGGTATGGGCCTGCCGACCACAGCGAACTACATCGTTGTCAGCTCGCTGATGGCGGGCGTGGTTGTGGAACTGGGCGCAAATTCGGGCCTGATCGTTCCGCTGATCGCGGTGCACCTCTTCGTGTTCTACTTTGGCATCATGGCAGATGTGACCCCACCTGTGGGTCTGGCAAGCTTTGCCGCGGCGGCCGTTTCGGGTGGTGATGCCATCCGCACCGGTTTCACCGCCTTCTTCTATAGCCTGCGGACCGTGGCACTGCCTTTTGTTTTCATCTTCAACACCGACCTGTTGTTGATTGATGTGACCTTGGTGGAGGGCATCATCGTCTTCATTGTGGCGTCTGTGGCGATCCTGATCTTCACCGCAGGCACCATGGGCTGGTTTGTGACCAAGAACACCATCATCGAAAGCGTGCTGCTGATCCTGATCGCCTTTGCGCTGTTCCGTCCGGGCTTCCTGATGGATCGCATCCAGCCGCCCTTTGAGATCTCAGCCCCAGCGCAGCTGGTTGAGGTTATGGGCAAGGCGCCAGAAGGCACGGAACTGCGGGTTATTGTCTCCGGCCCTGACTTCGACACGGGTGAGGTTAAGGAAACCACCATCGTTCTGCCCGCATCCGGTGCAGCGGATGGTGAGGCCCGTCTGGCCGCCCTGGGTCTGACCACGATCCCAGAGGGCGACATGCTTCTGCTGGAGGAGCCTTTCCCGGGCACCCCCTACTTTGAGACCATGTCGAACTTTGACTTCTACGGGGATGAACCGATGCAGGTCACTTCGGTGGCTGCTCCGGCGGATCAATTGCCGAAGGAGCTGATGTATATCCCGGCGCTGCTGCTGCTTGCTGGCATCGCCTTCCTGCAACGCGGCCGTGCCGCCCGTCAGCCCAAGGAGGTTCAGGCATGAGCAGTGCAATCCTTTGTGCCATCGACATGAGTGAACACAGCCCGGACAAACGGGTGCTGGAAGAGGCGGCCAAACTGGCCCGCCTTGATGGCGCCCAATTGGATGTCATCACCGTGGTGCCCGACTTCGGCGCCGGGGAGATCCCGGACTTTTTCCCAAAGAACTATCACGCCAAAGCCGTGGATGAGACCGTGTCGCGTCTGAAGGCTTTTGTGAAATCGGTTCTGGGGGAAGAGCTGCCGTTCAAGGTCCGCCATGAGGTGGCCACCGGCAAGGTCTACCAGGAGGTGCTGCACGCGGCCGAACTGGCTGGCAGCGATCTGATCGTGATCGGCTCGCACCGACCCACGGCACGGGACTACCTCTTGGGCACCAACGCCGCCAAAGTGGTCCGCCACGCCGAGGTGTCGGTCTACGTGGTGCGCTAAGGGCGACTCGGACCGGCGTGAAAACCGAGGCACTTGAGTGAATCAAAAGGGCGGCTGAGCAATCAGCCGCCCTTTTTGCCGGAAATCGCACGCAAATGGCGAGTGTAGCTCCTTGATACACCCCCGAATAAGCGGTTTGTCAAAGCGACTCGTGGGGGATTCCCGGTGACGGGGCTGGGATTCTGGCGTTTTGAGTGGGGAAGTGCGGGCTTAAGGCGTAATGTGTTCTGGCTCCTTCCTTCTTAATTATTGAAATCATTCATTTTTCTATCTTTTATGTGTTTTTTGTGAATTTTGTTGAAAAAGCGCTTGCGGCTGTTTGGTAATAACCTTAGAACCCCCTTCACCGGCGGCGCTGAGGCGCACAACGGGGCAGCGGACGGCGCTACGGAGGCAACTT